>Ga0163154_10003976_pt1 | contig 19866 bp, 24 predicted proteins | sample OliLakLV19MP9P1_FD_148649 | JGI IMG/M metagenome (GOLD analysis project Ga0163154, IMG submission 148649) | Freshwater microbial mat bacterial communities from Lake Vanda, McMurdo Dry Valleys, Antarctica - Oligotrophic Lake LV.19.MP9.P1 | ecosystem: Environmental > Aquatic > Freshwater > Lake >...
CTCAGCCTCATGCTTGCGGGCTACCTCAGCGGCATCCTCAATGACTTTAGCTTTGTCAGCCTCAACACGGTCTAGTTCTGCTTGGTGCTTGCGGGCTACCTCAGCGGCATGCTTGCGAGCTACCTCAGCGGCATCCTCAATGACTTTAGCTTTGTCAGCCTCAACACGGTCTAGTTCTGCTTGGTGCTTGCGGGCTACCTCAGCGGCATCAGCCTTAGCAGCTACCTCAGCGGCATCCTTAGCTTGTTCGGCAGCAGCCGCAATTTTAGCGTCCTCTTCTTCTTTTCTCTTTTTTGCAATCAGTACGGCCTCTTGTTTTTCGGATAGGAAATTACTGAAAGTCAGATCGTCCATCTCAAGCAACTCAGCGTCAGCTACGACTACATCAATAACTGCTAGTCGTTCTTTACGAACAGGGAGCATCAATGTACGCTCATCTTTTAGGCGCTTGGCTTTGAGTTCAGTCTCGTAGCCCTTCAGCCGGTTTTCTTCAGCTTCAAACTCTCCTAAGAGTACCAACTCAACCTCGCGGATTCCTCGGTTGATAATAGTAAACTCGTCACGGGCTAATTTGGCTGTGCGGCTAATCTCAATACGAGCTTCTGATAGCTCCTTACGCATCACCTTAGCTATTCCCATCTGAGCTTCATTGGTAATGTCGGTAACTACAATCTCACTTGCCCGCTTAGAGAGGGTCGCTAATTCAGTTACGTCTATCGTGGGTGTAATGTCGGCTTTGGCTAAGTAGGTCTGGTACTGGGTGATTTCATTTGTCATATTTATATTTTAAGGTAGCCGGCTTTATACTCAGCAAAAAGTCGAGTAATTTCAGCGGCAGTTGTAATAATCTTAGCTTTCATCTCGTCACGTTCGTCCTGTGTGATAATGCGGGGTATGTCGTATGAGATGTAGTCGGTGCGTCTACATAGTCCATTTGCGTCAACGTAGTAAGGTACGGCGTTGATATGGCACTCTTCGTCTATTTTGCCGTGTACGTGTTGAATCAGGAACGAATAGAAGACTAACTGTACGTGCTTGTAGACCTTGTTTTTAGTCCAAGAGTGAGCTGACCAGTTACCGTTTTTTAGTCGTTCGACTTTGACACACTTGTTATCTAGGAACTTATGCTTTGCGCTATCATAACTGTCTATAGTGCCTCGAATCATATACCCTTCAACATCAGTTATGAGCCGGTACTCGTTCTCACTATAGTAAGTGACACCTCTGAGCCAGTCTGGTACTGGGCGTAGACATAACTCATCAGCCACCAGTGAGCCAAAAGCCATGTATGAGTTAGTGAAGTTCTCGGCATCATCTGGGAAGTAACGCTCCATCGCCTTTTGAGGATTTGACCACCACGCTTCAAAAAGGCTAAATCTTAGTATGAGTCTACCATCAGTGTGTAAGTCCATAATATGTGTGTTAGCTGAGCCAGCCCTAGCCTGAGAGGTGTAAACCTCCCAAGTAGAGCAAGCTCTATATAATTAGAAGTTTTCTTCTTCAACTTTAACATCCTCATCAGCCTCCATGTGAGTAGTGACATCGTCAGCTTCAGCTTTTTCTTCACCACCTTCAACATCTGCTACTGTTGGGATAAACTTCTTAGTCTCTTCGTCTAGCAAACCAAAGTACTTGGTTAAATCATCGAGAATACCAACGGTTGAGCCATCAACTTTACCTAAGATTAAATCCTCAGTCGCTCCGTCAATACGAGTACTCTTAGTAAACGTAGGTCGGAAATACTTAACTGCTGGCTTGTGGTCACGATACACCGAGTTCACCTCCAACTCATACAAGAAGTACGGATCTGTCTCAGCAAACTTAGAAAGATACTGACTGATTGTGTCGTGCTTCATTTGAGACTCCGGTGTCTTGCCGTTCTGTACGTCTGTTGACTCCCAAACTCCACTACCATGAACACGTAACCGGACTACCTTACCCTTGTAGAGAGCATAGACTCGGACTACTTCACGTAATAGTGACTTACCCTCATCATCAATAAACTTAGCTCGAGCATCGCTAACGGTCATTGGTGCTGAGAACTCAGTCTTGCCGTTGGCAAGTTTAGTACCAACAATAACAGTGTCAGTCCTATTGCCATTGTACTCACTTGAAAACTTCAAGACGGTTCCTTTGTCATCCTTGGCTTTTTCTTCTAGGTAGCAACGGAACTTAATTGGCACTACGGTAAACGGCAAGGCTACATCTTCTTGCTTAAACCGTTCACCAACTTTTGGCTCTGACATCAGAGTAATGACAGCCTTGGCCGGAAGGCGCTTATCTTCAGCGTCACGGTCAACTTGACCTGACACTTTGATACTGTCAAAGACTCGCTTTTCTACTTGTGTAGGAACGGCGGTTTGATTAGCATATTTTGAATAATCACGCGGTGCGACTGCTTCAGTTTTAACTTTTGACATAACTTTTAATTTACTTTTATTAACGTATATACTGATTGCTCAGTCACATAATTGTACTTGATTGAAATCAATTACGCAACTGTGGATAAGAAAGCCTTAACATCATCCAGTGATTTAGCTACTAGATAGTACCCACCTAGTGACTTAATACGCCTTTCGTGCATGACTTGGTCTACTGACTGCCTACCACCAACAGTACGCTTACACTCAATCTCTAAGTGCTTACCTCCAGGTAACACCACCACAATATCGCCTTGTCCAGCCTTGCTGTAGGGGTTGCTGATATACTTACCTTTAATCTTTCGAGTTAAATTAGAGTTTCTCCAACAGTAGTAGTCCTTGGCTTTGAGCCACTTCAATATCGCTAACTGGACTTTGTTTTCTAAGGTGTTTGTATTGCTCATTATATAAATCCTTAAATCTAATAGAGTCACAATCTTTTCTATGCCCGTGTTTGAGGGGGTCGTAAATATCATCGTCCTCAGTGCGCCAAATCGCACACATACATACCTTAAACGGACACGCATCGAAGTCTACAACGTTTCTAGGGTAGTTGTCGTTAAGCGACTTCTGTACACGCTCTCTCTCGGCTAGTAAAGGTGATACATATATCTTTTTCTTTTTATAAATAATTCCAGTGGTGGTCAGAGTAGCTGAAATCCGAGTATCTTTTTTTAACAGCATTAAAACAGCATCGAACTCATTTATTGAATACCATGAGTGAGGCTTAGCGCGAGCTTCGAGTTGGTCCAGCGTGACTGGTTCGTTGGCTAGGATGTAGGTGGTGATTTTATTCGCCCACGCTTTACGGTCTTTTATGAGCATGGAGCGAGTTTCTTTACCGCCACAGGGAAGCTACATGAGTCCTGAGCCATGATAATATCTATAGAGTTCGCATCTTTGTCGCAAGGGAAACAGTGTACCCGATTGCGCTTTTTATCCCAAGACAGACTTGCGTTGGTGTCGTTATGCCAGAGACAGTGTGCCACCCCCCGCTTAAACTCCAGCAATTCTTCCACTGGGTACTCGCGCGCACGGGCAATCATGTCCTCGGTAATTCGTCCCGGCACGTTTGGAGTGTTCCGTCTGGTGATCGCGTTCATCACACGAATACATGGGGCAACTTTTTCTTCAATGACTAGACGGTTTACCTCAGCGTGGATATCAGACGGTGTCCACTCTTTGTCTATATCTAACTGACTAGCCGGTTGGTGGCTACGGATGATGAACATTATATTACTCTGACACGCTGAGGCTATGTCTGATTGGCTATCAGCGAATATACCCAATGCATCATGTAGTGAGAGTCTCAGACTTTCCATGTAGAATTTTATCGAACTCCATTACCTCCGTGTTTACCATCAATATACGTTCGGTCAAGATACCCTGAAAGTACAGCCCTGAGAGTGACCGGAGCCGACTAATCGCTACATACGCCTGCCCACACTCAAATACCCGAGATAGATCTACCACCGCTTTGTTTAGCGTCATGCCTTGCGACTTGTGGATCGTTATCGCCCACGCTAGACGTAGTGGTAGTTGCTTAATCCAAGCGTTGACCTTCTTGTTCTTGCCGTACCCAGTAGCCAGCTCCCAGCTCTTAGGTTCAACCTCCACTAGCTCACCATCAACATCAACCACCACCATGCCGTCTCTCACCTCTTTAACCTCGCCAATAGTTCCGTTTACCCAGCGCTGCTCAAGGTCATTCTGTGTGAATATAACCCTAGCTCCTTCTCGTAGTACTAGACGGTCTGGAGACTGACACATTTTCTTTAGCATCCCTATTTGTGCGTCACTCCCCTCATGCGTCATGGCGTAGGTCTTAGGCGGGGTACTGAGCCTAGACAGCCTAAGCTCATTAAAGTCATCCACACGCTTGTTATGAGTATCGAGTCGAACGTGTAGACCAATATCAGCCGGTAGCTCATCGTAAATATGAGACTTCAGCAACGCTCGGTGTTCATCAGTGATATGTCCAGTCCGAATACCCGACAAGATGTCGTTAAATACATCATCGTTACTGCGGTGCTGCTCACTGAGATAACAGACAGCAAAATCAGCAGACTCCCAGACGTTCGACTTAAAAGCAAACTCACCTTTGACTGGCGGTAGCTGAAAGAAGTCTCCTACCAAGATTACTCTAATGCCACCAAACGGAGCGCTACTACCACGAATGTGCTTACAGATAATGTCCGTAAGATCCAGCAACTTACTTGATATCATGGACACCTCATCAATAATCAGTACTTGAGTGTACTTGATTCTACGCTGGGTGTATTGGTTGCTAATAATATCTTGGATATCTTCATCAGTAACATCCTCATTTCTAATCCCAATAAACGAGTGTAAGGTCTTGCCTTTGATGTTCAGGGCCGCGATACCAGTGGACGCGCATACCTCAATAGACTTAGTGGTGTTATCCAGCAAGTGTTCGATATACTTATTAGTCAGAAATGACTTACCAGCTCCAGGCTTGCCAGTCAATAATACGTTTCTAGTCGTTCCTGTTAGGATTTCCAGCGCTCTTGATTGTTTCATATCACTTAGTCTTACTCCAAGGGCTTTTCCATCCTATCTCGGTTGCTTTAATAATCTTGTGAATAGCTGTCTTGGATAGGTTGAACATGCTTGCTATGTCCTGTAGGGAGTAATCCTGTTGTCCTAAAGCTCTAATAATCTCGTCTCTTTTGGGATATAAATACTGTTTCATACGAAAAGAGTATAGCACATGGTGAACGAAAGGTTACCCACAAACATATTTGTCTGTGTATAATTCTTCATGCTACCCTCATGCTACAATTATCGAATGTCACAACTTAATAAATTAAATGAGCAGCTCGCAGAACTAGGAATAGAGGGGGTTAAAGAATTAGATCCGTGCCCATCACGTACTGCTTATTTTAAATATAGAGATGAAGATGATGAAGATGATGACAAAACCCGCAAAGCTAACCTGAGCGCTCTACGCAAGGGGTATGTAATTAACTTCTACCAATGGTTTTCACACTTAAATCCACATTTATTATATGAGTTTGGTGATGATAAAACTTACTGGAACTACAATACTGAGAATGGAGTATATGATGAACTTACGCTTAGTAGCGTTCTTTCTATAGTTATTAACCTGATGATAACTGATGGGCTTGATGGTGAAGCAACCGAAGGTACTGCTAAGACAGTAGTTGCTAAGTACCGCGCGCAAAATAAAACATGCGGTAAATTATATAGTGATTTTGATGCTGCTGATAACTGGTTTCATGCCAAGAACGGTTGGTTAGAATTAGTCACCCGTGAGTTTATTGAACATACCCCAGAGAGACTCAGTCGAATAGTTAGTGCTGCTAATTATTTTCCTGAAGCAGAATGTCCACTATATGATGCTTTTTTAGATATTGAGTCCAGGATGCCAAAAGACCAAGTGCGAGTTATTGACCAGTTTAGCGGGTACGTTTTAACTTCTACGATTGAAGCTGAAGAGATGCTCATTTTTGAGGGTCGTCCTGGTTCTGGTAAATCTATGGTTCCTGAAATATGGATGAAAGTACTTGGTGACAAGGCCGTAGCTACCAGTTTAAGTCGTCTTGGTGGTGAGAATCAGTTTACAGGTGATGAATTGGTTGATAAGACACTCTGTTTTATTGATGAAGCTAATCCTAAGACCAATGATATAAATGAAACTTTCCAAAATTTAGTAACCCAGCCAACAATTAGAGTTGAACGTAAGGGGATTCAGAAAAAGACGCTAGTGACAAATAAACTAAAGCTGGTTATGTGTCTTAATGAAATGCCAGACCATATACCAGCAGGGATGTATAGACGCTATCGACATATATTATTTACGAGATCGTTTCAAGATGAGGGCATTAAAGACGGACATATAAAACTAAATATTATTGCTAATGAGTTATCTGGTGTACTCAATCGTATGCTTAAGGGCTTATTTGATTACAATAAGATGGGTAAATTAAGTGGTATTGAGAATGAGCTGGATCGTAAGAATGAATATAATCTTAGCTCTGATGATTTTAGTGCTTTTTTGAGTGACCACTTTAACCCAGTCAATGATGATGAGGTGAGATATTCTTTTGAAGAAATGAGGGAGGCTTATGTGGCTGAGTTTCCTAAGAAGTACAATGAGGGGTTGTCAATTCAATCGTTCAATAAAAAGCTGTTAGCTAATAGGTTGAGTGAATTTTCTAAGATTGCCAAAGGTCGGAATAGGGAGTCTCGCGGGTACACTGGTTTGAAGTTAAAACCTGGACATAATTTCGTGACAAACTCTGCTAAAATTCAGACGACATATGACTTGGACTTTTAAAAAATAGACCGCATAATCCGTGACAACTTTTTTTGAAGTTGTCACGGAAAGTTGACACGACAATATAAACAGCACTAAGTCAATAGAGCTGTTTTTTTGTATTTTGGGCTAAAAAGGGCAAAAAGTGACAACTTTAGGGCTAAAAATGACAACTTGTGACAACTTGTGACAACTTTAGGGCAAAGTTGTCACGGATTATATGGCTAGTAGTAAGGCTGGGAGAGGCTGAAAGACGTATTTGTGACAAGATGACAACTTTTTTATATATTATATATATATAATAATAATAATAGTAATATTACATATCCCGCTGGAGTTGAAAAAAGTTGTCACATGTCACAACAATACTATTTGGTAGTTGTCAATAGGTCTGTAAAAGCTATCCACAGGTGCTAAAAAAGGGGTAAAATGTGGTATGGTTATTCCCATAACAGCATAACCAAAAAATATGGGTGCAACACCAGAAAAGACTAAAGAGGAGTTAGATATAGAATCTTACGCGAAAGACATAGACGCGGTGAATGAGAAGCACAACATGAGGATCGTACCAGCAGCTCGCCTGGAGGTGGAATACATTGTGAAGCCTAAGCCAGTAATGGAACCGGTATGATGTACGTGTTTGGACTTTTAACAGGAATAACCCTTTGTATATTTATCTTAGTATTCCTTACCCGTTTTAACACCACCATAGAGCGTACAATCAAACAAACAGAATCTAATCTCAAGCGTAAAGGAAGTATCATAGAACCCCACCAAGAAGAAGTAGAAGACTGGATAGATAACTTAAAAACAGAATGAACCCCTTATTTGATAAAATACTTATCGACATACAGAAGGCAGAAACAGTCACAAGTTCTGGGATTATCTTGTCACGCAACGAAGATCAAAAACTAGAAAAAGCCACTATCTTAAAACTCGGCCCCGACTGTATCTCCACACTACAAGAAGGTGATACAATACTCTTCAAGTCCTACTCATCTGACGCTATAGAACTAGATGGAAAAGAATACTCATTTATAAAAGAAGAAGACGTACTATGCACATACACAACTACGCAATAGTTCAAAGCACCACACACGCAACTGTAGAAGTATGTACAGAGTGCAAAAAGAAACTCATAACCAAACAAGACAAGAAAGGACGCATAGATAACATTTCATATTTAAAGGAACACGCCCGAGACACCGCACAACCTACAGGAGCAACTGCTAACACGTTCAAAAGATTTTATGGCAAGAGTACTCACTAAAAAACAAAAAGGCTTTGTTAAGGACTATATTAAGACTGGAAATGGTACAGATTCAGTGAAGAAAAACTATGATGTAGCCTCGGATCAGACAGCGCGTGCGATGGCGTATGAAAACCTCACAAAACCCCACATTGTCAAGTCTATCCAAGACTCCTTACCAGATGATCTTTTGGCGGAGCATCATAACAAGTTGTTCAAACAAGTTCAGACATCTTATTTTACGTTTCCGAAGTCAATGTCGGATGAAGAAATTATAGAGCATGTAAACGCAAATGGCATAGATGTGATAACAGTTAGAGAATCCGATAAAGGTAAGCTGGCTTTTTATACAATCCCTGATGCTAATGCGATAAAGAATGGACTCGATATGGCCTACAAACTCAAGGGATCATACGCAGCAGAGAAATCAATGGCCTTAAATCTCAACGTAGATGCTCACATTGAAGACAAAGACGGATTAGAGGCGATACGGCAACGCTTTATCAGTGAAATAAAAGGAAAGCTTATAGAATGAACCTCAGTGACATTTCAATTGTAAGCTGGATACTTGAACATGGCATCAAGAATGAAGCAGGTAATCCTATAGACTTCAGAGATCACCTTTTCTTATTGGACATCTACGAAGACCAAAGCCCAAAGCTTGTATGTTATAAAGCAGCACAGATAGGTTTTAGCACGATGGCTATTCTTAAATCCTTATGGATGGCGAAGCATGGACGGCTCGACATCATCTACACAATGCCCTCAAGTAGCGACATGAAAGACTTTGTGGGAGGCAAGGTAAACCGTATTATCAATCAAAACCCTGTACTCTTAGATTATGTTAAAGACAAAGACTCTATTGAACAGAAGCAAGTGGGCGACAACATTATTTATTATCGTGGCACGTGGACAGAGAAAGCTGCGATTGCTGTATCTTCAGATCTTAACATTCATGATGAAGAGGATAGGAGTAAGCAAGAAGTCATCCAACAATACGCATCCCGACTACAACATTCAAAGTATAAGTACTCGTGGCATTTCTCAAATCCATCTGTTGAAGGGAACGGGGTCTCTCGTTATTGGGCTAAATCCTCACAAAACCACTGGTTTATACGCTGTAACGGTTGCAATAAAGAGCAGTACTTGGAGTGGCCGGCAAGCATTGACCGTGTTAGAGGAGTTTTTGTGTGCAAACACTGTGACAAAGAACTCTCTAAGGAAGAACGGAGAGTAGGAAGATGGATACAGAAGTATAAGGATAGGGAATATAGTGGCTATTGGATTAGTCTTCTCATGGCTCCATGGATCACCGCTAAAGAAATAATCAACTACCACGAAACAAAATCAGCAGAGTACTTTGCAAACTTTGTGCTTGGACTACCCTACGTTGGAGAGGGTAATCAAGTCACTCCAGACATCATTTACCGAAACTGCACCACTGATATTAACAGCCAAGAGAGAGTTGTTATCGGCTGTGATAGTGGACTTAAAAAGCATTTTGTCCTTGGTAACAAAGATGGAATCTTCTATGCAGGTATCACACCCACATGGGACACTATCAGAGGCTACCTACGTCAGTATGAACGGTCTGTTGCCGTTATTGACGCACTCCCCGACCTTACCGAGCCAAGAAAGCTACGAGAAGAGTTCCCAGGGCGTGTGTTCCTGTGCCACTACGCTCGTGATAGAAAGACATTCCAGCTCATTAGGTGGGGCAAGAACGAAGAAGCGGGCAACGTAACAGTAGACCGCAATAGAACGATGCAGATGCTCATTGATGACTTTGCCAATAAGAAAATTCCACTACAAGGCACACAAGATGATTGGCAAGAGTTTGAGAGCCATTTCGCAACGCTATACAAGGTAACTACGGTAGACAAACTAGGCGTACCACAGAGCGTCTGGGAAACAAGTAATGGTATGGATCACTTCGCACACGCTGCGCTTTATTGGAGAGTGGGCATGGACAGATTTCGTAATGATGGAGGCAAGATATTCACAGGAGAACCCAACGAGTACAAACTTTCTACAAGCCTTTTACCTGATGACACTATGCCGTGGAAGCCACGGTTTGTGTACCCTGAAAAAGATGATAATTGATATTACTGACACAGATGCGCTCTTGTTCTTAGAGTTCCAAAAGAACTATGAGACATTTACTGTCCTTAACACCGCAGGAGTATTCAATGTCCGTAACGGGAAGGCAGTCTTAAACTTTGATGCTAATGGTACATTATGTGACATAGATGTGAATATAAAGACGTTCAAACGCTTGCATACATAAAGGACATACTTTATACTTAGAGAGACGAGACGCTCAATCCAAACAATGGAAGGGCATACGCTTAACTGTGTGTGCTCTTTTTGCTATACATAACAACATATTATGGGTCTCCTAGACGGATTCTTCTCACTTGCAAACGACTTAAACAAGGTTCATGGAACTGATGAAATTCCTGAATCTGACCTCTTGCCAGAACTCACTTTAGACATGAGTGACGCTGAACTTATAGAACTCAAGCGTGATTGGACAAAAAACTGGATGCAATTCCAGCCTACTATCGAAAAGATGCAGACGGAAAATGAACAATACTGGCTTGGACAGCAGTTTTCTTCGTCTAAAGACGCTCGTCCAATGGTAGATAACCTCATCTTTGAATCACTAGAAACCTTTTTACCTATTGCGACACGTCCAAAAGCTGACCCTCTTGTGGAGAGTGATAATTCAGAAGAAGGCAATGCACTTGCAGATAAGGTACGCAAAATGCTTGTCTATCAAGCTGATATTCTTTCATTTAACCTCCAACTGAAACAAGTAGCTCGCTTCTGGGCGTTATACATGCTTGGTGTAATGAAAGTAGGATGGTCAATGAAGGAGAATGACATCACCTGTGTAGCTATACGTCCTCAAAAACTCATCGTAGACCCCTCTGCAACCATAGAAAAGGGAGAATACACGGGTTACTACGTAGGTGAAATGCTTGAAGACATGGCTTCCAACCTTGTATTGCGTTTCCCAAAGCAAAAAGACCTCATTTCCCTAAAGGTAAAAGACCGTATGGGTACAAAAGTACCGTATACCATGTGGACTACTGATGATTATGTCTTTTGGACACTTGATGACGAAGTACTAGCAAAAACAAAGAACCCTAACTGGAACTATGATACTGAAGAAACAGTGGATACTGTTGACGAATACGGACAACCGCTACAACAATCAGTACCAAAGAAAGGTAATAACCACTTTAGGAACCGCAAGAAGCCGTATATCTTCCTTTCCATATTTAACCTTGGTAAACACCCACATGATGACACGAACTTAGTACAACAAAACATTGGAATTCAAGACCTTATTAACAAGCGACTTGTACAGATAGACAAGAACGCTGACAACGCTAACGGTGGACTTGCAGTTTCAGGTGATTCATTTACCGAAGAACAAGCAGGGAAAGCAGCAAAGGCAAAGCGCAATGGAGGGGTTATCTGGGTTCCAACTGGCCCTGTACCGAACGCTGTTGTAGAGCTTACAGGCTCACCACTCCCCTCTTTTGTGTATGAATCCTTGATTGACTACCGAAACGAACTACGAAATATCTTCGGTACTCGTGGCTCAACTCCACAAGGAACTATTGGTGAAGACACCGTAGGAGGTAAGAAGATCATCCGAGGACAAGACACTGACCGCATTGGTGGAGGTATTTCAACCTACTTAGAGCAGTTTAGTGACCAAGTATATAACTGGTTTGTACAGCTTATGTACGTCTACTATGACGAACCACACTCGGCTACTGTTCTAGGGAAAGAACGAGCACAAGAGTATCTGACTCTTATCAATAGTGACTTTACCTCTAAGCTCTCTATTGGAGTAAAAGAAGGCTCAATGATTCCCCATGACCCATCAAGCCAGCGAGGAGAAGCACTAGAACTCTGGGCGCAAAACGGTATAGACCCTATTACCTTCTTTGACCGCTTAGAGTTTCCTAATCCAAGAGAATCAGCAAAGAATCTCTACTTATGGATGAGTGACCCTGTAGCTCTCTTCCCTGACCTACAAGCACAGCAAGCCCAAGAGATGATGCTTGAAGACCAAATCATGCAAGAAGAACAAGCCCTACAACAAGAACAACAGGCGCAGATGGGACAACAAGGACATCAACAGAAGCTCGAACAAATCAACGCACAGGGGTCGTTTAAAAAACCAATAAAATGAAAAACAATAAATCAAAAGTAATGGGAGCACTCAAACGAGTGACAGGTATCGGAACCTTTAAAAAGGAGATAGGCGAAGGGCTTACTGAAAACAGATTTGGAAAAGGAAAGTTCTCCATCCCTACAGGACGCTTAGACTACACAAGACCAAAACAGCTTGATGCAATGACGAAGTCTCTTAAACCACCTATAAAACCACCTACACCAGTGAAGCGGCCAATGCCTCAGTATGGGGACAAAAAATACAGTCCAATAGGCAAAAACGTGACAAAAAAGAATTAAAAGTAGTCTGACGCTTCTCGACCATCGTCACTAAATAACTAGTCTGCGCAACACTATGAACGAATTAGAACAAATCTTAGCGGATGTCAAGCAAGAGGGAACAGACCCATTTGCAGACTTGGTTGCAGAACCAACAGAGTCGCTACCTGTAGAAACTATAGAAGAAGTACCGTTCCACAAACATCCTCGATGGATAGAACGTGAACAGGAACTTAACGAACTCAAAGATCGTGAAGAGCAGATGGCACAAGAACTTGCCGAACTCAAAGCGTTTCAAGAGAAACCGTATATTAAAAATGAGGACACCACGCAGATTCCCGATTGGTTTACAGAACTCTACGGAGAAAATCAAATTGCATGGGAAAAGTACAATCAGCACGAACAAGCACGTACTGAGGAGATAGAGTCACGTATCTTAGCAAGACAAAAAGAAGCAGAAGTACAGGCAGTACAAGAGTCTCAAAAGTGGGACAAGTGGGTAGACAGCGAAATAAGCAAACTTGAAGGCGAAGGCCTTACGTTTGACCGCAACAAACTCATTAACACCATGCTTGAGTATCGACCTACTGATGAGAACAACAACTTTGACTTCAAAGCAGGATACAAAATCTATGAAGCCCTAGAAGGGAAACCTGATATGGCAAAATCTGAAGCACGTAAACAGTTAGCTGATACGACAACCAAAGCAACAACCAAAGGAGAACCCGCAAAAAGAGACTATATGACATCCGCAGAATTACGTGGACGGTCAATGAACAGTTTATAAATTTAATTTAACAGTAAAATGGCAGCATTAGGCACACGAGTAACAACAACTACTCAATCACACCTACTACCAAAAGTAGTAGACCTTGTATTGAACAGCAATGTTCTTGCAACACGAGTACTTTCAAAGGCAAGCAAGTTCAACGGAGAACGAATGAAGTTCCCTGTTAAGTATGCTAAGAACACTACAGGTACATCATTTGCAGGTTTTGACACACTCCCAACCTCATCAACAGACAACCGAGTAAACCTTGAGTTCGTACCAAAATTCTACCAAATGACGGTAGCACTTCCACTTGATGAACTATCAACAAACGCAACAGAAGAAAAGGTACTTGACCTTGCTAAACTAGAGCTTGCTTCAACAGCTCAGGATATGGCAGATGACATTGGTACAATGTTCTACGGAACAGGTACAGGTAACGGTGGAAAAGACTTCCTCGGACTTGAAGCGATTGTAGACGATGGAACAAACGCATCAACCATCGGAACACTTTCACGCACTACGTACAACCCACAGCTTCGCTCAACAGTGACAGCTTCTTCAGGAACACTTTCACTTGCGAAAATGTCTACATTGTACAACGCAGTATCATCAGGAGCACAGAAGACTACTCTCGGACTCTGTTCAGAGGCAGTTTTCTCTCTTTATGAACAACTTTTGCAACCACAAGAACGAATTGCAAAGGATGTTTCAATGATGAAAGCAGGAGGAAACATGGGCAAAGCAGGAACAGGAATGGTAGGAGGCACAGGATTTACAGGAATTTATTACAAAGGATTCCCAATCTTGGCTGACGAAAAAGCAACTTCAGGCGTATTGTACTTCCTAAACGAAGACTTCCTCGACTGGTTTGCACTTCCAATGGCTATGACTTCACCTATTGCATACCGTTCACAGGACATTGAAGGTAATGATTACTCAGATGTAACTGGACTCGGTTTCTCATGGAGTGACTGGATCAAGCCAACTAACGCAGCAGCAATTGTAGGTCACATCTACCTCGGTGGTGAATTGATCTCAGCAAACCCACGTCGACACGGTAAGCTCACAGGTATCACAAGTGTTTAATAGCTTTTAAGTAACATTATATGGCATTAGACATATCAAACTATGACCCAGCAGTTTCTGCAGGGGCTAAGATTGGCTACTCCCGTGGAGGTGGTGAGGTGACTCAAATCACTAGCCGAGCTACAGGAGTAACTATCAACGCTCTCTCAGGAACAATTACAACCATCAACACCTCACTCGCAGCAGAGGCATCAGCCGTGTTTGTAGTAACAAACAGCGAAGTGGCTATCGGTGACGTGGTAGTAGTCTCAATGCGTTCAGGTTCAGTTGCGCTTAACACCGATGTGGTGGTTACCGCAGTAGCAGCTGGCTCATTCAGCCTCACTGTTATTAACGGCAACGTGGCAGCAGGTACCGCAGAAACAGGCGCAATCGTCATCAACTTTATTGTGATGAAAGCAGTCAGCGCATAATTTATTAACTAATAAGAAAAAATATGGCAACATCAATCGGACCAACTCCACAGATCACCGCACAAGACCTCTACACATACAGCACTGTGCAGCAGCACGGTGTTGGTGAAAAGGCGTTCTCACCAGACGGACGTACATTCCGTTACGTAAAGGCAGGTGCAGCAGCACTTATTCCAGGTAACTGGCTCCAGTCTCCAGCGATTGTGCCAAACCACGTCAACCTTACGCCAACAGCGGCGGTTGCAGTCGGGGCAACAACAATCTCAGTAACTCTTGGAGCTACAGCAGCTACAGCTAACCAGTATGCAGGTGGCATGGTGGTTATTGAGCTAGGAACAACTGGTGCAGGACAAGCTCTCCTCATCAAGAGTCATCCAGCAGCATCATCCTCAGGAGTTCTCACACTTACACTTGACGACACTGTGCAAGTAGCAACTTCAGGAACTGTTACAGCTTCCCTCGTAGCTAACCTCTACATTGGTGCTATTCAGACTCCAGTAACTACGCTTACAGGTACACCAATCGGTGTAGCAGTAGGAGCTATCCCAGCAGCATCGTTCGGATGGATTTGTTCACGTGGACTCACAGGTGCTCTTGCTGACGGTATCATCACCGTTGGTACAGTAGCTTCTGCAGTCCCTTCTGCAGCAGCAGGTGCAGCGAAAGTAATGGCAGCTACACTTCTCCCAGTGGGAATGGTGGCTAAGACTTCGATCACAGCTCAGATAACACCAACATACGTAGCACTCGACTAACAAAGTCACCTCCTTTGGGGGGTAAAGGATAGGAACACGGTACACTCACAGACGAATCGACCGCATGTATCTTGTCCTTCACCCCCTACGGGAATTAACATAAACGCTTGCAGGTGCGACAATTCTGCATACACACTATGGAAGCAAAACAATTTCACAACTTTACAACAGCAGACTTTACTTGGAAGTGGGACGGAGTACCGTACACCTTTAAAGCAGGTGTAACCATGTTTCTTGAAGACTACAAAGCAGACCACTTTGCAAAACACCTTATTGACCGAGAACTCAACGAAATGGGACAACCAACAAATAGTCCATTACGTAATGGACTTGAAGCACAATGTTTCCCCTCAGACGAAGTGATCACACCACTTGAAGCCCTACAGGTAAACAAGCAGGTAGAACCGAAAGTAAAAAAGGTCGAAAAAGAATTTGAAGATTTACAAGAAGGTAAGAAGAAATAATCTATGGCAACAGGAACAACTATTGGGGGAGTACCCTCATTCAACTTCACCAACATTGCAACCGCAACGACAACTGTGGTAAAGAGTGGTTCAGGACATCTTCATTCAATTGTCCTCGGGACAACCGCAGCAGGAGCAATCACCGTGTACGATAACACCGCAGGTTCAGGTACAAAGATTGGCATACTCAAAGCATCAATTGTAGAAGGAACCTACATCTATGACTGTCAGTTTAGTACTGGACTCACTATTGTAACTGCAGGAGCGTCAGACATCACTGTAAACTACGCATAAATGAAACTACTCTCTACAACAGATGCACGAAACAAGAAAAAGCTCGAAAACGATGCTTTGATTGACTCGAACATCCGTTTACGAGAGTACTATCAAGGTATTACACAGAAGCTCAACACCATAAAAGAGAGTTACGAACCTGATAAACTGCAAAAACTCAAAGAATTTGAACAGTTTTGCAAAGACCTAGAGGTTAGACGAGAAAAGGTCTTAACAGAACTTGCACAGTGGCAGAAACTCGTAGCAGACACAAAGGAAATGTACTACAGCTTGGTTACCAAACAAGACCACCTACAGGAAGTCAAATACCGAATAGAGGAAGAGAACAAGAAGCTCAACTTACGAGAATCATTTGTACTTGACTTGGAGGAAAAATGGAGAAATAAGCAATAATCATGCAAACTTATACATCACGAAGGAACTTAGCGGGAGACTTATGCAACAACAGTGCATCAGCTACGTTAGTGCTCCTTGACAGCCTGATGAATATATCGGAGAAACGCATTGTCTCTACCCGTGATTGGGACTTTTTGTGGCGACAGTACACAAAAACAACGGTAGCTAACCAACAGGCGTACAAACTCCCTGCGTACACACGAAAGCCACAGTCTTGCTACATCACTGTGGGTTCGTATAGGTACACACCTACCGAAGTCACCAACCGTGTGGACTGGGACGCACTAAACGTAGTGACAGTCACGTCAGACAGTGTTACGCACGTCTACTACAATGACGGACAGGCAGAGTTTTACCCGATTCCAGCTTCCTCTTCTAATGTCATTACTTTCAATGCACGAAGAATCTCTAAAGACTTGGTACGACCTGATTACACCACAGGAACAATAACTACCGTAGCAACAACAGGAGTAGTCACCACCGTCACTGGAAGCGGTACGACATGGACTACTGCGATGATAGGGCGCATGATCCGCATCAATGTGAGCGACCTTGCGCTTACAGGAGATGGTTTTTGGTACGAAATTGCTACTGTTCCTTCAACAACAACAATGACACTTACTCGAACCTATGGAGGAACTGCACTAGCTGCTGCTTCTGCGACATACACCATTGGCGAAGTATCGTTGATACCTGAACCCCACGATTCCCTCCCGATGTATGAAGCACTCCAAACTTACTTCACCTCAGTAGATCCTAACCCTACGAAGGCTGGACTGTATCAAGGACTCTATAACACAGGCTACCAGCAACTTGTTGCAGACCACGGCTCAAAGATTAACGTGGTGGTGGATGATGGGACAGGGCAGTATGAAAACCTCACAAATCCTAATCTTCACATAACGCTCTAACATGGAAAAAACCGTCACAATCAATCAGATATTCAGAGGATGGAGCGCATCTGAGTATTTTGGTGGTGACGGCACATACAATGCAAGTATCGCAATAGACCCCGACCTACCGATTATCTCAACTGATGTACGAACATCAGGTTTTGCAGTACCTGTGGGGTATGCCAAGTTTTCAGGGGCTAATGTGACCAGTGCAGTAATTAGACTCATCAATAACCCTAAAAATACGCTTACCTATGCGGTGACGACTGATGGAAAACTCATCTCGTACTCTTCTTCGTTCGCATCTGAAACAGTCATAGGAACCGTAACAGGGAGTGTAGCTACATGGGCTGAGTACTACAACAACTATATTTACATATTTACCCCAACTAATGTTGCACGTTACGGTCCACTTTCTAACTCTCCGACACTCACTAACACCGTATGGACAGGTGCAACACTCGGAACACAAGTAGCTCTCACCAACACTACATACCCAACCTTGCGAGGTGTGTCTATCCCAAACCACGTAGCACACGTACACGGAGATAACTCCCTCTACTTTGCTGACTTTATCAATGGACAAGGAATGTTGCACCGCATTAACACAAAGAAAACAACTGATGAGGGGGATACTAATGGAACTACAGTACCAAGCGGATACAATGTTCTTGACCTACCGTTTGGCTTTTACCCTACCTCAATTTGTAGTTATGGTTCTTCAGTTATGGTAATCGGAGTCTACACCACCGACACAACTATCAATCAAGGGAAATCAGCCTTTGTACTCTGGGATCCAACTGACACTGTGTCCTTCTTTTTAGGCCCTATTCCACTTCCTGACCCACTTGCTACTGCATCAATCAACGTAGGAGGTATCGTGTACCTGTGGACAGGAAACGCACAAAACGGAGTACGTTTGTCTACCTATCAAGGAGGTTCAAGTACCCAAGACGTTGTCTATCAAGAAGAAGGTCTACCACCACTCCAAGGAGCAGTAGACGCACTTGGAAACCGTGTGGTCTGGGGAGGGTTCTCAACCAATCCTTCTACGGGAGCTGTGGTATGGGCGTATGGCTCTAAGGATTCAAGACTACCTGTAGGTCTTCATTGTGTTGCTAAAGGCTCAGGAGCGGGGACATCTCCTCTCACTACGTCAATAAAGTACATTCAACAGTCTTCAAACATTACACCTAAAGTGGTTATGGCATCAACTGATGGCACAGGCAACCAAATAGATCAGTATTCTACATCAGCTACGTTAGCGTCAAAGATACGTTTCATGCTCAATATCGGTACACAATTTGATATTAGAAAAATAAAGATTCCGTTAGCAGGAGCAGTAGACGCAAACACAACCATAATCCCAACATTGTACTTTGATGACCGCTCTACCTCAAAAGCTCTTACGACCATCAACAATACAAACTTCCCTTCTAAACGAAAGATTGTCTACAGTGGGACTGAACTCAAAGACACACTGGCGTTTAACAACGTAATACTTGAACTGGCATGGACAGGAACTAACCCTTTGCCTGTAGCGTTCCCAATTACGATGACACTCGACATTAAGGAGGAAGAGCAAAACGCTGGATAATATGAGCGAATTTAAACTCTACACTATAGAAGAAGAACTCCCTGCGGATCAAACACCGACTGCTTCAAGCGTGGACGGTCAGATTATTGATGCAATCCGCAACGTGCGTACTGATATGCAGTTACAACAGGGGCGCATTTCAAGTGCTAATTTTACAAAAGGTTTGCAAGGATGGAGACTTGGTTCAGATGGTGTTATAGATGCTTCAGGTATCAACATTTACGGTATTCCAATTACATCAGCAGGTCCAGTACCTGCAAGTAGCGGAGTACTTTCTGTCACAGGTACTACAACCCTCAATGCAGGAACTGTGTACCACTATGACTCGGTTTCAATAGCCACAGGAGCAACACTTAAATTCACAGGTAACGGTGCGGCGACTATCATTTGTGATGGTGACTTTACCATGACAGGAACCGCAATAATTGATGTGCGATTTTCAACAACAGCACGTATAGGAACTGTGGTAGGGGTGTATACCCTTGAAGGTGGCGAAGGATACACCGCACAGACTCTTGCTGTTGGTGGTTTAGGGCGAGAAGGTGGTGCGTCATTATCTAACTCAGGAGCGGGTGGAAATGGAGGTACAGGTACAGGTGCAGGTGCGGGAACAGGAGGAGCAGGAGGAGCTACGGGTAACAATGACGGTACAGCTGGTGTTGCGGGTACTACAGGAACTACTGGAGGAGGTGGAGGTGGTGGGGGAGGTTCTGAAAGCAATGCTGGAAGCGCAGGGTCTAACGCAAGCGGTGTT
>Ga0163154_10003979_pt1 | contig 19857 bp, 22 predicted proteins | sample OliLakLV19MP9P1_FD_148649 | JGI IMG/M metagenome (GOLD analysis project Ga0163154, IMG submission 148649) | Freshwater microbial mat bacterial communities from Lake Vanda, McMurdo Dry Valleys, Antarctica - Oligotrophic Lake LV.19.MP9.P1 | ecosystem: Environmental > Aquatic > Freshwater > Lake >...
GGGAGAATAGGTCGGTGTACGGGGGAATTCTATTCCTAACTTTTCTTGGATACCTAAAGTTTTTAGATGCTCCGCCAACAGCTTTTTCATTTTCTCTTTGTGTGTTGAGTTGTTATCTAAGCCAATTTAGGACTTACGCAGCGTAAAAAGAAACCCTATATTTAAAGTGGGTTTGGGGCACAGCCCCAATCGAGGGCTTCGCCCTCAAACTCCCTCACACTAAGTTTCTATAACTTTGAGTGCGTAAGTCCTACAATTATAAGTTTCTCGATATTATCTTTGTAGGCATCTTTACACAGATCTGATAGGTATTCTGCCACATCTTCACTTTTTGATTTAGGCTTCAACTGGTTTAGAATCGAGTAAAATCTGAATTTAAAGGCTTTTAATATGGTTACAGTATTAGCAATTGAAACCAGTTGTGATGAAACCGCCGTCGCCGTTGTGAGCGATCGCCAAATTTTAAGCAACATAATTACTTCCCAAATAAAAATTCACGCGGAGTTTGGGGGCGTGGTTCCAGAAATTGCGGCGAGAAATCATTTAGAGACTATTAACTTTGCGATCGCTCAGGCATATCAAGATTCTGGACTAGATTGGCATCAGATCGATGGCATTGCCGTAACTGCTGCGCCGGGTTTAATCGGTTCGTTGATGATTGGCATGACTGCTGCTAAGACTCTAACTTTAATTCATCGCAAGCCCCTAATTGGCGTACATCATTTGGAAGGGCATATTTTTTCGGCGTTTTTAGCAGATCCGACCTTAGAACCGCCATTTTTATGTTTATTGGTTTCGGGTGGGCATAGTAGTTTAATTTTGATGCAGGATTACGGAAAGTATCAAATTTTAGGAAAAACTCGCGATGATGCCGCAGGTGAAGCTTTTGATAAGGTGGCTCGGCTCTTAGGATTGGGGTATCCAGGTGGACCTGCGATCGAGAAAGTTGCTAAAGGTGGAAATCCTAAAGCTTTTAAGTTTCCCCAAGGCGTAATTCCCAACTTTCCTTACGATTCCAGTTTTAGTGGTTTAAAGACCTCGGTACTTAGACAAACCGAAAAATGCCAAGCCCAAAAGTTTACCCAAGAGATTCCAGTTGCCGATATTGCTGCTAGTTTTCAGGAAACTGTAGCCTTAGCTTTAAGTACACGAGCAATTAAATGTGCTTTGGAATATAACCTGCAAACTATTGTGGCGGTAGGTGGAGTGGCAGCTAATTCGGCTTTGCGATCGCATTTAACTAAATTGGTACAGGCTCATAATTTACGCTTGGTATTTCCACCTTTAATTTTATGTACGGATAATGCGGCGATGATTGGATGTGCTGGAGCAATGCATTTAGAACGGGGTGAGATTTCAGATTTAAGCCTGCGATCGCTTTCCCGTATGGATATTAGCGATAGTCATAATCTCTACAAATCTACAAGTTAAAATCTAAGTTGATAACGGCTGAATTGAGCGGCAAGCGATACACTTTGCATCATAGCCGATAGTGTCTGTCTCCGTTCCATTGCAAGCCCTTGTTAAGTAGCTTACTCGGCAAACATCTCCGCCAAGATGTCAATAACCACTCTTTGCTCATCTTGACTAATTTCACCAAGCTTTTTGACCAATCGAGTCTTATCTATTGTGCGGATTCGATCTAGAATAATTTGCCCATCCTTGTCGTGAAAATAGCAAACAATACGAGTAGGATATGCCTTCCCTTTCGTAGTCATTGGAGCAATTATAACTGTAGCGATATTACGATTCATCTCGTCTGGTGAAATGACAACACAAGGTCGTGTCTTCTGAATTTCACTTCCAACAGTGGGGTCAAGATTAACCAGAAAAACATCGAAACGCTTGATTACCAATCCCATTCAACTCGATCCCAAACAGTAATATTGACTTTATCCAGAAGAACATCATCGTTTTGTTTAGCCATTAGGGCAAAGGCTTCATCCCATCCACTTCGTAAACGTGTTGCTGTGCGAATAGTTAGATGATCGCCGTGCACTTCGATTTCAACTTCTGTATGAATACCACTTTGCTCTAGGAGCAACTTAGGAATACGAATACCTTGAGAGTTACCAATTTTAACAATTCGGGTTCTAATAGCTGCGCCCATGCCTAGATGATTCCAAAAGCAGAATGTAACTACATTGTAGCTACGGACATAGAAATCGTCAAGTGAAGTGAAAAAATGAGTTGCGCTAACTTACACGAGCTTTAATAATTTAGTGCCGAATAATTTACTTGAAGATCCGATCTTTGAGCTTTGATGTACCTTATAAAAAATTGAGCTAGACCGATTCTTTGTAAGTTAGCTTTTTTTGCAAGTTAGCTTTTTTTGTAAAAAATCAGAGTTGAACTATCATGTGAAAGTTAATTTCAAATCTCTCTAAGATCCCAATTTTTCTGTGCAAAATCTTCTCCAAACTCTGTGGGCAGTTATAGGACTATTTCTAACTACGGGAGCAACATTTTTACAGGCTTACACTGTTAATAGCAACCTCGCGATTCAACCAATTAATGTGAGCTTACAAATTGGGGCGGTATTAATAACTGGTTGTGTGGGCGGAAAATATGCAGGAATGTTTTCCCAACTCATGTATCTATTTTTAGGGCTAACGGACTATGGCGTATTTTTCCAAGGTGGTGGATTTAATTATCTGCGATCGCCCGCTTTTGGTTATCTTTTAGGATTTGTCCCTGCGGGTTGGCTCTGTGGATATCTAGCATTCAAAGACAAAAAAATGACTTTACCTAAGTTAACCCTGATTTGCACCTTTAGTTTAGCCGTAATTCACGTTATTGGTTTGATTTACTTAATGCTACTCGCAGTAGTTCTAGGTAATGCTGATGAACCTTATCCCTTTCAGAATTACTTGATCCAGTATTCCATCCAAAAGCTTCCAAGTCAGTTTTTAATAGTTTGCGCCGCCGCTCTAATTTCATTTGTGATGAGATTTATATTGCTGTACTAACCTCTGAACATAGCGCGCTAACCTCTGAGCATACCGCGCTAACCTCTGAACATACCGCACTAACCTCTGAGCATGGCGGGCTAACCTCTGAACATACCGCACTAACCTCCGAGCATAGTGGGCTAACCTCCGAGCATACCGCACTAACCTTTTAGGAAATTAGTTTGTTAAATTTAGATAGCGATCGCTTCACGCTCCAAGAACGCAAATACTAAAACACATCTTCGTAAATATCAGTTACGGGCAAAATTAAATTCACAGAATCTAATTGCAACTTATCTTCTCTTCCTAAAGTCTCTCTTGTCCAATTCTCTTCATCAATCCGCCGATAAATTTCTATGCATATTCGATCTTGAGCAACTAGAACGTATTCTTGCAAGCTCGGAATGTTTTGATAATTTTGCAATTTTTCTCTTTTATCAATTACCTCGGTGCTAGGAGATAAAACTTCAATGATTAAGCAAGGAGAATTTAAGATAAATTGGTCTTGAGTTGACAATTCACAGCTTACAACTACGTCAGGATAGTAAAAGATACTTTTTTTCTTAATTTCAGATCTTAATTTCACTTTCATATCTGACATGAAAGCATCACAGCCACTTCCCCGCAAATGCGATCGCAACCGACTGGCTAGAGCTAAGGATAGGAGATTATGCTTCCTACTTGCCCCCGCCATCGCAAAAACTTCTCCTCCCACATATTCATGGCGGATTTCGCTTTTTAATTCTGCTTCTAGGTATTCAGAAACTGATAGAGGATAAATAGGCGATCGCATAGTCTTTTCTAACTTAAATTAGCTCTGTAACCCTAATCATTCTTAGATAGTAGGAGTAGTTTGGGACTCTAAACTTTCCCGAGCTAGACGGCGTTTCTTGGCATAAAGTTGGATGGCGATCGCAAAACTCAGAAGCATACCAGCAGTTAAAAATGTGGCACTGTCCGTAGGCAAGCTATCTTTGAATATTGCTAACAGGACAATCAGCACAAAAAAGACTGTAGGCACTTCATTAAACCACCGAAATTGTTGTCCCGTCCACTTGCATTCATCGGCGGCAAACTTTTTAATTAATCGACCGCAAACATGATGATAGCCCAGCAAAATTGCCACAAACACTAGCTTAATATGCAGCCATGTTTCTTTCATAACCTCTGGCTCGGTGTAAACTAATCCGATCGCCATTGCCACAGTTAAAAGCATTGCTGGAGTCATAATAATACTGTAGAGCCGATTCTCCATAATTTGAAACTGGCTTTTGAGAATATTTCTAGCGGGTTCTGGCTGCTCGTAAGCTTCGGCGTGATAAACAAACAACCGCGGTAAATAAAACAAACCCGCAAACCAAGCTACCATTCCCACAATATGAAACGACTTGAACCAAAGATACGCCACTAAAATTTTCCTCTCTAAAATCAAAATCTATAACTATGCTATCAATCAAAGCCATTATGTTTAAGATACTGGCTTAAATTCTGGCTTAAAATTGTGGTACTAAAAATTAGCTATAATCAGCAAGTATATTAAGAAATATTAAGACTACAAATATTAAAACAACTATGACCGAAGAAACCAACCTAGCAACTTTATCCGATCAACTGCAAAGCCCTAATTCCCGCGATCGCCTTTTGGCTTTAGTATCTCTGCGCAAACTTGAGCCTGAAGAAGCCGTCCCACTAATTTTGAAAGTAATTAATGATGAAAACCTGCAAATTAGATCTATGGCGGTGTTTGCCCTTGGACTTAAACAAACCGATGCTTGCTTACCCGTTTTACTGGAAATTTTAGAAACCGAAACTGATTATGGTATTCGCGCTGATGCCGCAGGAGCTTTGGGCTATCTCAAGGATGTTCGGGCATTTGAGCCTTTACAACGGGCATTTTATGAAGATACCGAATGGTTAGTCAGATTTAGTGCGGCAGTGTCTTTAGGGAATTTAGGCGATCCGCGTGCTCACGATGTTTTAATTAAAGCTTTGAGTGCCGAAGAAACTGTTGTCCATCAAGGTGCGATCGCTGCTCTGGGTGAAATTGGCGATCCTAGATGTGTAGAACATATTCTCAAATTCGCGCAAACAGAAGATTGGCTAACGCGGCAACGTCTCGCTGAAGCTCTCGGTAATTTACCCCACCCTAAGAGCTTACCTGCCTTAAATTATCTTTCTAAGGATTCCCATCCTAATGTCTCTGCCTCAGCCGTATTTTCGCGCGATCGCCTGCTAAATAATAGCGATTGGGGAGATTTACTTTAAGGCTCTAATCATTACCTTAATCATTACCTAACCAAATATTTCTGCAGGATCGGCAGACTGCACCTTGCGTAGAGAGATCGCCCCAGAGATAGTGCACATTAAAATCGTCAGCATCAATACCTGTAACCCTCTTTCTACCGTCATGTCTAGGGGAAGCTTTGTGGCATTTTTAGTTAGTGAATACAAACCCACACAGGCGATAAACCCCGGAACAAATCCCAAAATTGATAGGGCAAGAGCTTCTTGAATTACCACGAAAGCTAGATAAATATTGCTATAGCCCATTGCCTTGAGCGTAGCGTATTCAGCCATATGGTCGGATACATCGGTATAAAGAATTTGATAGACAATGACAATGCCTACAAAAAAGCCCATGACCGTACCGAGAGAAAAAATAAACCCAATCGATGTACTTTTCTGCCAAAAGCTCCGTTCAAAGTCAATAAATCCATTCATGGTCAAGATTTTAATGTCGTCAACTGCTAAATCTTGAGCTTTTTCAATATCTTTTAGAGTTAATTGAGCTTTAGAGATCACAATTTTATCTTTTTTGGCTACATCTACGTATTTCACGCGATCGCCGTCCACTTTAATTCCACTACTAGCAGATAAAATCACCTCCTCACTGGGCAAATTTTGAACATATTGCATGATGATTTCGTAAGGGTCGGCATTGGGCTTGAGATTGATTAACCCCACATTAATTAGTCCAGCACGGCGATTATCAAAAATTCGCAAGAAGTTAGCTTGGCTGGTCATCATCGTGCCATCGGCGGCAAAAGAGGAACCAAGTTCAAATAATCCTCCTACTGTAACTTTGCGGTTGGCAACTTCTCGACTAACAAGATTATTGCAAGCAAAGGCTGCGGGCGTGTTTTCTGTGGCTAATTCTTTAGTAACTCCACATTCTTCAGCGATCGCCCCAAATTCATTACGAGAGGCGCGATCGAATAAAATTACATCCTGCATTTTAGTTTGAGCCATATTTTCACTGGCTCCGAGCATATTAAAAATTTTCGAGTCTGGATCGGCACCTAGAACTAAAATATTACGGGTTTGTCCTGCGGGATCGTCTTTAACTTTCCAAGCTCCCAAACCAATATAAAGCTCGTTAACTGACTCTACGCCGTCATAACCCAAAGCCTGATACATTCTGCGTTGGGGGAAGTTTCTCATGGCGACTAAGTTTGTAGATTGAGGGCTGATCAGCACAATATCGCCGCGCAGATTTGTATGTAACTTGATCGCACTGGTAAATAAAGCATCTTGGAAACCGAGCTGCATAAATATTAAAATTACGGCAAACATGATCCCCGCGATCGCCACCAACAAACGACCCTTTTCATAAGTCAACTGAAACCAAGCCAAAGGAACAGCAAAGATCATATTTTTTTAATTGATTGCTTAATTGAAAGGATGAGTAATTTACTTTTAATGCTAACTGTATAGTAACTATAAATAAAAATTACTGCGATCGCCGCTCTATGTAAATATCTAATCCTCAGTCAGAGAAGTTTGAAATCAGTTAAAACAGTTAGAAGTTAGTAAAATACCAAAAACGATAATCCGATTAAAGCTAAATTTAACGAGCAGTGACTTCATAATTTAATCCGTGGAAAAGCTCAAACGAAGCTATACAAGATAATCAATTTTTAATAAATTAGCATCATGAGAATTGACCGAATAGAAATCAAAAACTTTAAAAAATTTGCCGAATATACCCTTGAACTCCATCCTCAATTCACTCTACTGGTTGGTGATAATGGCACAGGTAAGACTACCATTCTTGATGCTTTGGCGATCGCCGCAGGAGTTTGGCTAGTTAACTCTCCCGATACTAATCTCAACTTTAGCCGCCGTAGTATTTTACGCTCTGAAATTCGTTTAGAATCTATCTCTACCGACACCATTACCCAATTTATCGAACACCCACCCACCCAAATTAAGGCGATCGGCACTATCAACGATCAATCTATCCAATGGCTCAGACAAATTAAAGAGAATAGTTCTCGAACTTCTAATACAGAATCAAAAAGAGCTATAGATATTATCTCTAAATTGTTTAAACAGGTCGAAGAAGGTGCAAAAATTTGGCTCCCCATCATCGCTTACTACGGATCGGGGCGATCGGGGCTACCTTCCAATCAACGCGCTATGATCTATACCAGTCCATCCCGCCGTTGGGATGCGTTTTATAATTGTTTTGAAGAACGGATTAGCATCGCCCGTCTCCGTACTTGGTTCCAAAAGGAAGCGATCGCTTCAGTCAAGCGACAGGGACAAATGAGATCGGGTTACAAGGTTGTGAAGTTCGCCATCTTGCGCTGTATTCCTAATGCTAATGATCTTTGGTTTGATGGCGATCGGGGTGAAATTGTGATTGCGATCAATGGTCAGCCCCAACCCTTTAGCAACCTGAGTGCAGGACAAAAAATGATGGTAGCCCTCATTGCCGATCTCGCCATCAAGATAGTTACTCAAAACGCTGCTTTTTTAACCGAAGACCTAGATACAGAGAGTCAAGCATTACCGCAAATCTTGCAGCAAACATCAGGCTTAGTAATGATTGATGAAATCGATGTGCATCTGCATCCTAAATGGCAACGTCAAGTCGTTAATGACCTCAAAACAACTTTCCCCACCATCCAGTTTATCTGTACTACCCATTCACCATTTATTATTCAAGCGATCGAGCAAGGTGAGCTAAGAATTCTTGATCTTGGGCTTGAAGATACTCAGTTTTTAGAATATGCAAATCAATCTATTAAAGATATTGCTGAAGATATTCAGTCAATCGAAGTACCTCAACAAAGCTTAAAAGCTCATAAACTCGCTAGTGCAACCGAACAATATTTTGAGCTACTCCAAAATCCAGATCTAGAAAATTCAGAACAATTATCAGAAGCAGAAATAGATTATCGCTTAGCCTCAGAACCTTTTTCTAGCAACCCTGGACTAAGTGCTTTTCTCAAGCTGGAAGCAATGGCTAAACGGCAAGAGAGGACTAATCATGAGACCCGTTGAACGTGGAGCCGCACCCCGAATTTATGGAGCATACGGTGATGCAATTGGAGATCTAGAACAAAGACTAGGAAACTATTGCAGCTATTGCGAACGCAGATTTCCCGCCAGCCTAGCCGTCGAACACGTTGTTCCAAAATCTCGGCAACCCGAACTAGAAACTGAGTGGACTAATTTTTTATTGGGTTGTATTAACTGCAATTCGGTCAAAGGTAAGAAACTGGTGAAAGTTGAAAACTTTCTATGGTGCGATCGTGATAACACTTTCCTAGCTTTTACTTATTCCGAAGGTGGATTTGTTCGATTAGCTGATAACCTGAATGCAGATCGGAAAGCTAAAGCACAAGCATTACTTGATCTCATAGGTTTACAACGCCATCAAGCACCTGGCTGGAAGAAACCTACAGGAAGGGATAAACGCTGGAAAGATCGAGAAGAAGTATGGACGATAGCCGAAAAGTGTAGAGACACTTTTATATCCCTATCTGCAAGCAACGAGGCAAAAGAGCTAGTTCTACAAGTTGCTAAAGGCTATGGTTTCTATTCTGTATGGATGACAGTGTTTGATGCTTATTCTAATGTAAAAAAGGAGTTAATCCAGTTATTTACTGGTACGGCAACATCATGCTTTGACCAAAATGGCAAACCGATCAATCGACAGAATGGAATAATTTAAAGAGTAAATTGATGAATAACCAAACCACCTCTGAACAAGCTTTTGAAAAATTGAATTGCCATTAATTACAAAGTCTTGAATATAAGCGATTTGGTACAAATGATTTGAGCTTACAATTATTTAACTATAAAAATTGCGATCGCCCAACTTAATCCGATCATTGGTGACTTAGCAGGAAATGCCGCCCAAATTTTAAATGCAGCACAGCAATGTGAAGGAGTAAGCTTATTAATCACTTCGGAATTATCGCTATGCGGTTATCCACCACGGGATTTATTAATTCATGATGGCTTTATTCAGGAAATTATAAAATGCGATCGCTTGCTCGTCATCTTTTTATCTATGCTAGAAAACTGGCGATCGCTGATAGTGAATTTGATCCGATCGCACTCGCTGGTATACAGGTTAGAGATCGCCATGTTTAGATACTTATGAAATGCGATCGCCATTTTTACTACCAACCCATCGAACCAAGATCGCCCTTAAACGGACCGACAATATCCTTAGTTATCCAACCACCATAAAAACCACCTGCTTGCGGTGTAACTTTCTCCCCGCCGACATAACAATCCATTTGGTGCGGATAAAAAGCGATGTAATCTTTAATGCTGCTAAATGCCTCGGTTGGATTGGGATAGCTCCACGCTACTTTTTCTAATAATTTATCTTTTACTTGCAGGCTATGGTAAATCGCAATGCCCTTCCATTCACAAAAACTTGTCCCCGATGCAGGAAGTAGATATTCTAAAGCAATATCATCTGTTGGAATGTAATAAATAGGAGGATGGCTAGTTTCTAAGACTCTTTTAGCGTTAGTGGTCTTGGCGATCGCCACTTGATTAAATACAATCTCGATCGACTTAGATGTATCTTCTAGCCTTGGTGGGCGCGGATAATCCCATACTGATTCTTGTCCTGCTTCAGGTGGAATTGGTGATGGTCGATTAAATAAATTAAACATAGTTTTAATATTAGGAACAGAATCTCTTGTTTGTTATGTTGCTGAAGGGCTAAATATCGACTTAAGCATCAAGAGTAAATCTGGAATCCTTAAATCAATAACAACTCGAACTGCATTTTTAACTGACAACTCTCATCGGATTGTTTTCCATTTTACTCCGAGGCATTGCTCTTGGCTAATTTTGAAGATAGTTAACTGTATGTTTCATATTTATGTTTCATATTAAGGTCGCACCCAGTAACGAGTTCCCTTTAGCAAATTTAATTCAACGGTTAGGTTCTATTTATTGTTGCCATAAGTTATTACCATCAACGGTGCGTTGCGCCAATACCCATACCACTATAAAATGTCTGAATTGTAATTCAAATTTCCATCATGTTAGATGCAATAGAAAGAGATGTAGAGCAGCTCAGAGAAGAAATGACGCAAAAATTACCTCTAATAATGGCTGACTTCAAAAAAGTACTTGAAAGTCATGGAATTACGGGTACTCGGGTTATGAAGTTTATGCTTATCCCAGATACAGAACCCGAAGAGGTATTATCAGAACCTCCATCTAATTTAGAGTGTAATGAGGATATTTGCGTAATTGTACATTAAGATTTCCAGAATTATTTGGTAGATACTTAAGCTATTTCTTGAGAATAGTTTATACCTTCTTTAGCCCCTTCAATATCTCCTAAGTTGGCTCGTGTCATCCCACGATTAAAGTAATTTGGGGCGGCTTTGGGTGATAGCTTAATTACTCGGATATAATCTTCAATTGTCCCTTGATAATCCTCAGCTTCATTACGCTCAACGGCTCGGTCGTAATATTCCTCGAATGACAAAACACCATCATTCCTTGACGCTCCACCGACCCAAAATCATTAACCATCACAATTTTTTGACTGGCAACTACTAAAACCCTCAGACCACCATCATTGTCTCATTCCCAACCACTCCGCAATGACAGACTACCCCAATTCTGTGACTCACCACCGCGTAAAAATCATAGACGACTATCATTCTTTGACACACCACCACCTTGTAAAGACAGAACCGCATCGTTTAGCCACTAAACCGCACTCAAAAATGGCAGACCCGCACACCGCAAAGACTAAACCGCATGATTTTGTCACAGAACCGCAGTCAGGAACGCCAGACCCGCACAATTTTGTCAGGGAACCGCACTAAATAATCATAGACCCGCATCATTTTGTGATTAAACCGCAGTCCGAGATCGCAAAACCGCATCATTCTCTCAGTAACCTGCAATCTAGAGTAGTAACATAACCACAATTGAGTTACCAAAAACGCGAATATTAATATTTAACTAATGTGCGAAAGCTGACATCAACGGTAAATTCTAATTTTTGTAAAGCGGCAATAGTTGTTTTAGCTTCGGGCGGACTGCGAAAGTAATGGGGAGTCATTAAGAACAAGTCTTGAACTGCTTGGCGATCGTTCACTTCGGCTTTGTAGGTAAGGCTCGAACTATCTACTAGGTTAAAACCTTCTATCTGCATATTTTGAACGGGGGAAACTCGCTGTCGCAACTCTGGATAAATTAATTGACGTAGCTCTATGAGATGGTTTAGGGCGGGATCGACCATGATAATTTTGCCCTTGGGTTTCAAAATGTCATAAAAAATGTCAAAACTTGGAAATCCAAAAGCACAAAGAATTAAGTCAATTGAACTTGGAGAAAATGGCGGACGCGCGTTGCTGCCTACAATCCATGTAATTTGGCGATCGCGTTTTGCCGCAGCTTGAATTGCCCATTTAGAGATATCCATGCCAATCATGACTCCGACTTGGGGATACATCCATTTTTTTGCTATTTCTAACAGCCAAGTTAGATAGTAACCTTCACCACAACCTGCATCTAATATCGTTGCGGGGATCGTTGCGGGGAGAGCCATATCGGCTAGATGCTTTTCCGTTAAGTTGGCAATTTCAGTGGCGATCGCTTCATAACTTCCTGTCTCTAAAAACCGCCTACGGGCTGTCACCATCTCTTTAGTATCCCCTGGATCGCGCGATGCTTTATGCTGAACGACTAGCAAATTGAGATAACCTTGACGGGCAAAATCGAAGTTGTGTCCATTCCCACAAATTAGGCTAGAACTAATCGAGTTGCGATCGCCAGTATAGTCAGCAAGCTTATCATCAGGTTTATCGCTAGATTTGGCAGTAAGCTTTTTACCATCAATCGGACAGACAAGATTGCGAGCAGGTATAACTTTCATTTTTAAAGACGATTTGATAATCTACCTTACTCTAAAACTATACTGACTGGATTATGTAGATCGAACTTTTCCGAAACGGCGATCGCGTTCTTGATAAGCTATCAATGCTTTGCAGAAAGCCTTGCGATCGAAATCGGGACACAGGGTAACGGTAGAGTAAATTTCTGTATATGCCATCTGCTAGAGCAAAAAATTACTGAGTCGCATTTCTCCACTCGTGCGAATTAGCAGATCGGGATCGCCAATATTGGCAGTGTAGAGATATTCCTGAAATAATTCTTCGCTAATTTCTGCGGGTTGAAGTTCTCCACAGGCGACAAATTCGCTCAACTTCTTACATACTTGGATAATCTCATTCCGCCCCCATAGTTAAGAGCCACGATTAGATCTAAGCCTTCATTATTTTTCGTCATCGCGATCGCCCGCGAAATTTCTGCTTGTAATACCGCAGGAAGGGAGACTAGATTGCCGATAAAACTAATCCGAACTCCTGCTTTAGACATCGCTTCTACTTCCTGTCGTAACATCCGCTCAAATAAAAGCATTAAAAATTCACTTCTTCCATCGGTCGGTGCCAATTCTCAGTCGAAAAAGCATACACAGTCAGAGCGGGAATACCCCAATCTTTGCAGCATCGGACGATTTCTTTTAAAGTTTCTCCACCTTGGCGATGTCCTGCGATCCGAGGCAGTCCTTTATTTTGCGCCCATCTGCCATTCCCATCCATAATTATGGCGATATGTTTTGGTAAATACTGCGGCTTTAACTCTAGAGGTAGAAGTTCTGGAGTTAGAAGTTCTAGAGATAAGTTTGGAAGTAGCTTTGCGATCATTCTATTTCTTCTCCAAATAATTCATTTAGGTATGCGGAACTAAGGCGATTTCTGAGGAAGAAAGTACCCAAAGCTGTAAAGTCCTAAAAGAATTTCTAGTCAGAAAAAAGGAAAAAAGTGAAAAAAGACAAGCAAGCCCTAAGTACATCGCAAATAGAGGATCTGAAAAGTGCAGCCAAGAAAATGCAAGGAGCAAAAAGACGAAGCTTTCAAGCCGAATAATTTTTGCCATTCTTCTTTATCAAAGCTTTTTTCACGTAGTTGCTCTAACCTATTCATAAATGTCCCCATTTTTTAGATCTAATTATATGCTGGGAAGGGAGTATGAATGCCAACGCTACTATCTACTCCCTGCACCAATTTCTTAATTATTTTTACCTCCCCATTTAGAGCGGAATGTGGGTTTAATCATTGTGGTCTACTTTTTGATCAATTGGGAGACTCATTCTATGGCAAGTTTGATCGCAAAGTGCTGTAAGTAAAGACTCCAACTATCTGCGCCGAATTCTGAGCGAATATCTAACTAGCGATCGCGCTGCCGAAGCAAAATTTCTGCTATCACAAGCATCAAAACTTAATTAACCTAATTAAATCGCCGTTTAAATTACCAATTAAATTAAGAGAGAGAAAGTATTTTATTACCTCCTCCCGTCTATTTGAACTAAATTTCTAATCCCGAATTACTACACAAGCTTAACCAAATACAAAGTCAGAAGCTGTAGCAGTTGAGATCCCAGTTAAAATTGCCAAGTTAGTCCCTAAAGCTGCAACCACCGTATTACCTCCTTGAGTAGTAAGAGTCAAGTTGGCAAAGCTAGTAACTCCTGTCAAACCTAGGATTTCAATCCTATCGATCCCAACTTGGAAATCGCTGATGGTATTTGCAGTTATGGGGAGAGCCGCAGTAGCAATTACAAATCTATCTGCCCCAGCTCCACCAGTTAAGGTGCCATTACTGCTACCAGCAAATAGAGTATCATTGCCGTCCCCACCAAATAGGCGATCGTTAACTCCACCAAATAAAGTGTCATTTCCAGCATCGCCAAAGAGTTGGTTGTTGCCCGAACCTGCACTAGCATCGAGAATGTCATCGCCATCACCACCTTGGGCAAAATCAAACTGATTGACTAAAATTTCATCATTGCCAGCATCGCCAAAAATGCGGTTATTCCCCTGCCCTTGGGAAGCATCAATTATATTAATTCGAGCATCTCCACTCACATTCTGGTTAATTCCATTTACAGCAAGATTAGGTGAGTCACCCGCCGCGATCGCCACCACATTATCCGAAAAATTAATATTGAAGTTATTGATAGTCTGAGTATTGCGGAAGTTTCCAGTTGCGGCTGAGAATCCAAATACTACTTCGGGTCCGACTACGCTAGGCAGGTCAATAGTAGTAGACACTAATGCTGTTGTAGGTTTAATCCCGGACTGGGAAACAAATACTTGCAATAAGTTTGTAGCACCGTTGTATTCAACCCAAGCAAAGGTATCTAATCCACTATTCAAGTCAAACGTAGGAACGCTAGTCGCAACTCGATTAGAAATCAAACCATCTCTTAAAATTGAAACGGAATTATCATTGGTATCGGCAAAAGTTGGAGCAGCAACGAAGTCACCCGCTCTATTTTGGTGAGTATCAAAGGCGATCGCAATACTCTTATAAGTAGTACCAGCCGTATCCAATTGATAGCCCAAATAACCACCCGCAATCCCTGTTTTACTGACAGCTTCATCTTTAATAATAAAAGTAAAGCCATCACCTTCAACATTTTGCAAGTTAAAAGTAAATCTGGCATTAAACGAACTGTTCCCATCCACTTTCAGGCGATCGGTAAAGAAAGAACTTCCACTTTCACCATTAGGGGCATTAGCAGCGTCGTCAGTGGGAGTTGTAACTATCAAAGCTCCAGTAGATGACGAACCTGAAAGCTTAGAACTCCCATCCAATAGAAAATCTGTGCGATTAAATGTATCGAATTGAAAATCTCTTTGGGCAAAGCTCACGACATTATCAGCGAAACTAGCTAAGTTTTGAATCCTAAAGTCTCGAGATGCGGTGACATCAGCTTCATTAAATACAAAATTACCGCCTGGAAATTTTGTAGAAATATAAGCGGCAAAGGCGGCTTGTTCTGCAACTTCAGTAGGTAAATTTACGCGGTTGAGTAAAGTGGGGTTTTGAGCTGCAAATAGTGGAAATGGGTAGTCATCACCTCCATCGGCAATAAATCCAAGGGTGACAATTCTAAAAGTACGGCTGGGATCGCCCACAATTTGACCATTTTGAACTACAACTTGAGTGGTATCACCATCGGCATCGGTAATCACTAGGTTGCGAATGCGATCGCCTGCTACTGTTGCCGCCGTTGCATTATTAGCAGCTACTCTGGCTGCACGGGTGGCATCGAAGCTAAAAGATACTCCACCCACTTGAGGAAAGGAACCAGGGGTAGCACCTGGACGAACTCCTGCCACACCACGTTCAAATATTTCCTTAAGCTGTGTCGCAGTTACAGTAACTAAGCTTAAAGAGTTATTAAATCTTAGGGAGTTTGCAATATCTAGCTGAGAAATATCACCTTCTAATTTGCCAGCTAGGGGGTTAGCTGGAGGCGGGAGTCTTCGCACATCATTTGGATTTAGGGAACCACTACTGGCGGAAATTGCACCGATATTATCGCGAATCCCCCCCCCATTTTTGAGGGATAGGACGGCAGTTTGGTCGGTTTGACGAGCAATAAATAGGTTGGCATCAGCAGTTAGATTACCTAAGTTAGTTTCTTCAGTTCTTACAGAATCTCTAGTCCCGTTTAGAAAAACGCTAGTTTTACCAAAAATATTGCTGTCGTTTGCGACAATTACGGTTCTTAAGGCATCGGTAATTGCCACTACTTGCGGGTCGGCGACTGTTCTTGTGTCAACATTACTACCAAATGCCGCATCAACTCCAGCATCATCGGTGGCATATGCTCCGTTAATGGCAGGGTTAAGACTATTGGTGTCAATGGTGCCATCATCGTTAAAGGTCAAAACTAGACGACCGACATATTTATAGTTGCCATCAGTATTGATTACTAAAATCGGCTTACCATCTGCATCAGTTCTGGTTAAAGGATAGGTATTAACTACAGTATCTCCAGATCTAAGGCGATCGCCACTATCAGCCAATAAAGTATTAGAACCACCTGAAATAATGACATCTACATCCCGTAGTTTGGAAGTTAGGCTAAGTTCTAGATCGATTTGCTGTAAGTGAGCAAGAAGGATAATTTTGTTTAGTCCAGGTACTTGAGCTTTAAGCGCATTTACATCTTCTTGAATTATGGCGGCTAATGCATCAATATCACCAGAGTTAGCTGGAGTAATAACTACACCTGCTCCGGGAGAAGAAATTGAAGCAAGGGTCGGAGTGGTAGCGGCAACAAGTCCGATTTTTTCACCGTTAACCGTAATTACTGAGGTTTGAGCAATGCGACCGCGGATAGTACTTGCTTCTTGTCCGTCGGCAACAACTCTGCCTCTAAGGTTGGCATCATTACTAAAATTGAGGTTACCGCTTAAATAGGGAAACAATGCTCCAGGATATGCGCCTGAAGGAACAATAAGCGAGCTAATAGTGGCAGTACCAAGGTCAAACTCATGGTTACCAAAAACTGATGCTTGAATCCCAATCGCATTAAGAATAGCAATATCGGCTCTGCCCGGACCAGCACTCCCAAGCACACTATCTAGGCTTCTATCACTCGCAGAAGAAAAGAAAGGTCCGGGAATATAATTATCACCTGATGAGAGGATTACAGTATTAGCAAAGTCATCTTTAAGCCCGTTAATAACTGCGGAAAATCCTACAGCATCTTGAAGAGCAGGAATACCTGCCTCAAAATCTGAAGCGTGAAGAATCTGAAGTGTAAATGCCATATTTTAGTAGCCTAGAAATTAATTTAGCTGGGGTATATGGGGCAACATCGAAAGTAAAACCCTCATGAAACCGTATCATGACTTACAGACCACATAGGTTAAGGTTTGATTAGATTAATTATTAAGATTTATTTACATTGGCTGCCATCGATATTCTCTAAGGTTGATTTTACCTTTTGGAGAAAATTTAATTCCTTCTTGTTCGAGGAGCGATCGCTGTAAATAATCTCCGCCATTGCGAAAAGGGGACTCCGAAATTTGACCCTGAGCATTAACAACGCGGTGCCAAGGTACATCAGAAGTTTGGGGGTCGATCCGAAATAGAGCATAGCCCACAAGCCTTGCCTTACCTGCTAGATCGCTAAGTTCGGCGATCTGTCCATAGGTGGCAACTTTACCATAAGGAATTTGGCAGACAATTTTATAAATGCGATCGTAAGTGTTTGCACTCAAGCAAATAACTCATTTAGGGAAATACTAAATCCTAGTAAAACCTTTTGAGTGTTAATGGCTCCAGATGTGAATATTTGCTGACTTTTGGAAGTAATAATAATTACCCATTTTGCCTCTGGTAATACCAGCCATACTTCCTCGGCTCCAGATTCTAAATATTCTTGAGACTTGGCGATCGCTTCCTCCATGTAGTCTGTAGGTGAAATGACTTCGGAAATTAAAGGAAAACTTTGAGGAAAAGCACTAGGCTCGCCAAATTTCTCTAATAATTCTGGAGTGAGATAGGCAACATCAGGCTTACGACCGCGATCGATAGTGCGACAGGGAGCCTCTGTGTAGACTTGACCACCTAATTTGGTTTGAGATTGATATATTTTCCAGTAATAGCTTAAATTTGATTGAATTCGACTATGTTTCATTGTTACTTCACTTTTTTCCTGTAACTTTCCATCTAGCCATTCTGTACTTTTTAAGGGCATTTTTAGCCAATCTTCTAGAGTATGAATTTTAGATGCAACACTTTCATATTCATCGATTTCCTCATCAATTTGCTTAATTTCAAGTTGGGATTGAATTTTTTCTAGGGTAGCAATCATATAGACACCTCAGTAATTTTTTGAATTAGTTTTTAATTCGTAAGAGAATTTAATAGTGATTTCCGACTTTGCGGTGATGGGTAGCGGTAAGGGCATCAGGCTTGGATACTCTACCTTCTTCGGCAGTGGCATAAACAATCCAATGATCGCTGGCTTCCATGCGGCTAATAACTTCACATTCTAAAAACGCCAAAGCATCTACCAATATGGGCGAGCCATTTTTAGCAACTTGGGTTTTAATATCCGCAAAGCGATCTGCTCCCGGTGCAAATCTTTTCAGAAAATGTTGCATGAGTTTGGAGTAGTTTCCTTCTTCAAGGATGTTTAAAACAAAGCGATCGCCCACGTGCACAAAAGACTCAATTGCCCGATCCTTAGCTACAGCGATCGTAATTCCCAAGGGCTTAAAGCTTGCTTGAGTTACCCACGATGCCAACATGGCACTTTGGAGTTCACCTTTTTTTGCCGTAAGAATGTACAAGCCCCCTGCTAGTCTACCGATCGCCTTATCTAAATCCGCATCTAAAGCTTTAATTTGTTTAATATTTTCCTTACGAGTTAGTAACTGCCCCAAATCTGTACCTGATTCTTCGCAGAGCTGATAGATAGCTTCAGTGGGCGTATCGCGGATCGTAATAAACGGAAATCCTTGAGTTAGTCCTAAATCTTTAAACCGATTATTTAGCAGATCGATAGACTGATCTTCACCACCGTAGGATTCAAAAATACCTACTAGCTGTTTTTGCTTGGCACTACCTAAAATCGCACTGACTGCAGTTTGAGCCGATTCCAAAGAGTTTGGGGCAGTAGTAATCACAATTCCTGCCGCCCGATCTACTACTTCTCGCAATTCTTGCAGATCGACCGATCTCAAATCCATCATTTCGACCGCAATCCCAGTTTTAGTAATTCCTTTGGCAATGGCTTGAGTCAGGCGATCGCTATATCCATAATCGGAAACATAAAATACAGCTACGTTAGTTTCACCCTTAGTTTGATTTTGGCTCCAAATTCGGTAATTTTCAGTCATTTCCGCTAAATTATGCCGTAATAACGGACCGTGCCCCGTGGCAATTGTATCGATAGCACCCAATTCATCCATCCGTTTCATCGCCGCCAATACAGATCGCGCATTTGGAGCCATCAAGCAGTCATAGTAAAACCGATAATCGGGAGCGATCGCCGTTAAATCTTCATCAAATATGCGATCGTCACAAAAATGCATTCCGAACACATCGCAGGTAAATAGGGTCGAAGTCTTAAAATCAAAAGTAAGCATAGTGTCGGGCCAATGCAGGTTAGGTGCACTCACAAACTGGAGAATATGCCCCAGCCCTAGATCGATTCGATCGCCATTCTTGACAATTTGACGCTTAAAAGGATGATGAATTAGATCTTCCAAAAACTGAATTGCCACTTTCGATCCGACCACTGTAATTTCTGGGGCGATCGCTAGTACATCTCGGACTAAGCCACTGTGATCGGGTTCGGTATGGCTAATAACTAAGTAATCGATGGTAGAAATATCAATTTCAGCTTTCAATACATCTAAATACAGCGATCTAAACTTGGCGTGAGAGGTGTCAACTAGGGCAGTTTTTTCGCCTTTGATAATGTAAGAGTTATAAGTGGTACCGTTTTGCAGCCCAAACTCAATATCAAATCTGTCTCGATCCCAATCAAGCGATCGCATAACAGTAGTCTCAGGGGCAATTTCTGAGGTTTGGATTGTAAGCTTACGCTGACTTACGGGAGAAACTACAGTAACCATAATTTAGACCTCTTAAAATTTTATGTTTTTAAAGAATTATTTACTTCTAACTTGAAGTTGCGTAAAGGTTGGCAATTTCTATGCTTTACATTCAGTCTAACTCCTAGTCTTGGTTTGATTTATTGATAGTTTTAATACTTGCCATTAGTTTCGATTGATTTGCAGTAGATCTATCC
>Ga0163154_10003982_pt1 | contig 19840 bp, 17 predicted proteins | sample OliLakLV19MP9P1_FD_148649 | JGI IMG/M metagenome (GOLD analysis project Ga0163154, IMG submission 148649) | Freshwater microbial mat bacterial communities from Lake Vanda, McMurdo Dry Valleys, Antarctica - Oligotrophic Lake LV.19.MP9.P1 | ecosystem: Environmental > Aquatic > Freshwater > Lake >...
AGCAGTTGCGTAAAGCCAACCAAATTGGCTGGATTGACGCAACTGAAAGTTTCTCTACCGCTGAAGACAAAGCGGGTTTTGACGCAATAGGGTCTATATAGGGGGAGTTGCGTTTAACCATAGTTCGATGAAACTAAAAAATAAAATAACAGTAAAAAGATAAATATGAGAAATTTTGCACGATTACAGAGCAATAATGGAACTTTCTGCGATGTAGGTTTTGATTTTAATTCTTCATATGAGGAGTTAGTTCAAAGGTATGGCATTGATTTTCTAATTTTAGCCACAGAAAACGGCTTCTCACCATTAGGATTGGCGAGAGATATAATTTCAGAAGAATTAAATATTCCAGTAAAGAAAATTATTGAGTGGGCGGATTGGAACAGATTTGAAAATAATGAAGTTTCAAATGTTGGTTTTAAATCACAGCGAAATGCGGGAACTTTAAAAGGTGTAGTTTTAGCAGCATGTGAAAACAGCGAATGTTATAAGAAATTTGAACGTAAACATTTTGAAACATGGTCAAACACAACAATTTCAATACCTGATAGAGATTTCTATTACAACGTGACATTTGAAGCAATATATTATGCGGCAATTAATTGTGGAGCAAAAAAAATAGGGATAAGCCATTTGTCAGCAAGTGGAAATTATCACCAAGATATTGCAACTTGTACGGCTGAGGCATTGGCACATTTTCATGATGAATATCCAAATAAACTACACTCATTTTCTTTTGTAGGTTGCTGTATAACAGAACATCATCTACGAGGTACTCAAAGATTGAATAATGGAACAAAAAGTAAGCATAAAGAAATAGAGAAAGTTACGAAAGAGTTTGAGTTTGGAGACATTGTAACACTCAAAATAGGGAAAAGAGAAAAGTCATAATTTACAACATCAAGTTACTAATGGGCATAAAAAGTGATGAAGTATAAAATTAATGAAAAACCTTGAAAATACTGAGGGGGGTATCAAAAGTGATACAAATTCATTAAAAAAAGAAGCATCAGCGAACAAAGCATGGTCGGACATGGCGGCGAAAGCCCAACCCGCAAAGCCAACGCTCGCCGCCACGTCGTCCATGCAGCCGTTCGCAGAAATTAAACAAAAAAATCAGAAAATGGATATTAAAAAAATTTCAGAAACCGTTGGTAAATTAGTTGGAAAGGATGAATTGAACAGTGCAATAGCACTTTTACATCGTTTTCTAAAAGACAGCCCCAAACTTGATGATGTCATTATGCAATCTTCTCAACTATCTGACATTACAAGACAAATTAGAAATGGAGTGGTTAGTTTTGAAGATGCTAATATTAATAAGAATAAAATACGGATAGGTATTTTATCGCTTGTAAATGAGATGGAAGAGGTAGTTATGGATAATGAAGACATAAAAAACGAATTATCAAATAAAAGAGAATCTGAATACATGCCCTCTATTCAACAGATACATTATGGTACAGGAGATAATGTTGGAGGCAATAAAATAATAAAAAACAAATAATATGCAACAACAACATTATGGTGCAGGAGACAATGTAGGGGGAAATAAGAAAATTGTTAATAGGATAGTTTTATCAATTTTTTCGTTTTTCCATAATAAAGTGGATACAATAACACCCCAATTATTGCCAATTGCTTCAACAGAAAGATACACATCAATCTTTGAATTAGGCTATAATGAATATATGACAGGTTATTTTAAATTTAGAGGTCAGGATAAGGAAGATCAAGAATTTTCAAATTCTTTTAAAGATAAATCTGATATCATTTTGAAATCTCTTAATATTACAAGACTAATCTCAAATGAACAGAGTTTAGTTTTTGACAATTATAACGAACAATTTAACTTACAAGTTGAAAAAGACATTCTGGAAATGGGAATTTTAACAGGTAGCCTATTCACGCTTACTGTTGGGCTACCTAATGTAGAGCAATTATTAAAAGAAAATTACAAGAACTTTATCAATGACGTAAAAATAAATTTTGAATTATTATTATTAAATTATCATTTGTATAAAACACGAAAATCATTATCTATCTTTGAAAAAAATGCACCAATTAATTTTAATGATTTAAGAGAATTTATGGCTACACTTAAAGGTGAAATAAGAAAAGAATTAAAATGGAAAGATAATGAACCAGTATAAATTGGCAACTTAATAGTCATTATAGGTGCGAGCCTGATCTGAGTGTAACTCCCCAAATTGGATAGCCAAATTATATCTATAAAAAAAGAAAAATCATCGAACAAAGCACTTACGAAAACCGCCGCTTAAAACCCAACCGCACAAAGCCAAACAAGCAGCGGTGTTCGTAAGTGTCCACGTTCGGCGAAATAAAAAAATAAAAAATGAAGAACCCAACGATAAGTCGAACGCACCGTGAAATACTTATAAATCTAATTGCTGAATCAAAATTGAAGGAGGCGTTGGACATTTGCATAGGTATAGATAATACCTATGACGAATTCGTATTGCTTCAACAAAGGCTTAGTAAGTTTACAAGTGAGAATATTAAAGGATTTTCTCCCGAAGACAAAATATATAATAAAATAGCAAGCGACCTGTTGGATGTAATAAACTTGTTACCTTTCCATGATGTGGATGCGTCAGGATTTGAAAAAGCGTATTCTGAAAATTCAACTTTTGAAACTATTGATGCAATCATAAATTACTTGCTCCAATTACTGAATACGGTCAAAGATTCAGATAGTAAGGCTTCAATTAGCGAGATATTTAATGTACTAAAACATGGGTTTAATCTTTCAGAAGGTGAAATAGAAGGTAAAATTGTAGTTGATTCAAACGTAAAGTACATAATCAAAAGTGGTTCAATAAAAAATGAAAAATATAGTTTTTTTATTGAAGCAGAACAGCATATTAACGGGTCATTGCCCAAAAAGGTAATTATAAGGTTTTTGAAACCACAATTTTATGACAATAAAGAAATAAAAGAAATATTTGTTTCTGGAATTCACTTTCAGCAAGAACTGCAATCTAAAAACTGCCCTAATGTATTAAGAGTAATCAATACACCCATTGAAGATGCAAAGGCTAAATTGATATTTGCAGTATTCGAGCATATTGATAACGGGGTGAGTTTGTTTGACTATGTCATAAAACAAAAAAATGAAAAAAATTACATCAAACAGTTGGAAGAAATATTTTCAAAAATAAATAAATCTCTTAAATTTATTCATGATTATAGGGCAGCACATAGAGGTGTAAGGCCAGGAAATGTTATGCTGAATAGCAATCACGATGTTTTTTTAGTCAATTTTGACTGTTTTCATAAGTTTGGCCAAGACATTAATGAAACCCGTTTTAACAATTTCCTTGACGAGCCATATACTGCACCATGGTTGCTGCAATTTCCAAAATGGAAGAGATGCTCTGCCGAAGATAGACTTTTGAAAGCCCAAAAAGGTGATATTTACTCCGTTTGCGCAACCCTTGTATTTTGCATACGAAAAGAAAAATTGACGACAAGAGAAACTATTAATGAAATCGAAGTAAATGAGAGTGTCAACTGGAAAAATGTGGTTGGCAAGTTAGATTCCTCATTTTTATTTAAGCGATTCTTATTAAAATATCTCAGCTACAACGAACCTAACTTGAACATAAGCAAGTTTAGTGATAAACTTTCCTCCAAACTTCATTTTGATAATTTTTTCAAACTTCCTGGTAAAGCGTTAAGATTTCTACTAATTTTATTTATTCCATTGTCAATCTTTCTTTTTTATCAAAATAGAACGATTGATAAAAATAAAGTAATTAGAGAAGGTGTAATTAACGCAATGTACGTTTGGTATCAAACCGAACCTAATGAGAGTCAATTTTTGCAAACCTTTCCTTTTTTAAAGGAGGGTTCCGAATTTAATGTTGTTGCAAAGTCTCTTTTGTTAAATATATCGCAAACGGAATTGCAACAGTTTCATTTGGCTAATTTTCTTGTGCCTAACATGAATCAAAGAGTAGGTTTGACCCAATATAAATTTAAAGAAGAGACTTACTTGCCTAAAAAAGCATGGATCTTGAAAAATGGAGTTCCTACGAACGAAAGAGATTCCTTGTTGCAAGTAAATAGCCGCATCGGCAATAAATTCAATTCAGTACTATATTCTATAATTAAATTAGAGAACTCCGTTTCTGATGTTGATACGACAATTAAACACCTTAACAGGTTATTAGCGATAAATAATGACAAAGCACCTTATATTACTGCAAATTTAATTTACTTTGCCTGTCTTGCCCCTGTAAAAAAAGATACAATGACTATGGCTACAAGTTTGCTTACCTATGATACTGCTCAGTTAATGATGCGTTATCCTGCTTATGACTTAGATGAAAGTAAATTGAAGAATTACAGATTTGAGAAACGGCCTTGGTGGCAATATATAGTTAATGAATATAAGCCCTATGGAGGTATTCCATTGACCAAGCCTTATTTAGATATAAGGAAGAATATGCCACCAGTCAGAACATACTATTTAATAGATGATAAGACGGTTCCGGGGCTTGTCTTTGTGCTTTGCATTGATTTGATAATAGACCCGAACCTCCAAAATAAATAAAACGCAGAACAAAAGATGTGCGAAAATGCCGCCTAAGCGTCGACACAGTCGCACATCCAACAGTTATACAATAATGAAAAAAATACAATTAAACCCACAAATCATTTTTCTCATAATAGGATTGCTCCTTTTGGGAATTTCATATTTATTTGTGACAAACAATAACCCAAGTGAGTCAATAAAGTTTTGGGCTTCTGTTTTTCAAGATTTATCATTTATTATTTTAACAATAGTTACCATAAATTTTTTGTGGCAACTTCTTGGAGGTGAGCCTATTGAAAAAACATTAAATTCTTTAAAAGAAACACTCGGAGATATGCGAAGCGCTGTATTATTACTTCAAGATAGTAAAACCACTGGATTACATCGCACTTTTTCTATTGGTGGTGCATATGGGTCACATGAAATTTGGATGAAAAGACTTCATGATGCGAAAGAACGAATTGATTTAATGGGATATACGTTATTCGTTTGGACCAAGGGCGAAAATTTTGAAGAGGTCATTAAAGCAAAAGTAATATCTGGTTTGCACATACGGGTAGTTACTATGGATGATGAAAATCATAGTTTAGGGGCATTTGTCAACGAAGAACAGATCATTTCTTTGAGTATGAATAATCAAAAGGAAGAAAATAGGCTTTCTAAAAAGGTTTTCACTTCAATTGCTACCTCTTTAAGCGGGCGAAATGATGTTTTAGGGTCTTTTCAATTTAAAACCTTAAAAAAAGGAATTATTGCTACCCAAATATGCAGAACTGACTCTCAGATAACATCAATTCAGTATTTGTACACTGTCATTGCGAGCAGGAGTCCTCTATTTGAAGTCGTGGGAAGTGATACAACATTGTTTAAATTATACATGAGCGAATTTGATAAAATTTGGGAACTTGCAGTTGTGCCGCCTCACAACAATGTCAATAGATAAATAATTGTATAACTTCACTTCCATGCCAACTGCTCGCTAAACGCGGCAGTGTGCAAGGAAGCCAACGTTAGACGAAATAAAATTAAAAAAATGTTCGACTTTTTTTCATCAAAAAAATAAAGTAAGTGAAAAAAAAAATATTCAATTTATTGAATTTTATAGGGCATATTGCAATCTTTTTCTTGCTTTGCAAATGGTGGTTAATAGAAAAAGAGTTTAATTATGAGGCTGCAATTGGTTTAACCTCTTACCTGTTTATTATTATCGCCTATCTACAATCTCAAATAGTTAATTATCCATATTTTAAATTTTATACTGAAACTCATGAAGACGGTGAAAATAATTTTTTTACGCTTGTTGCCATTTGGAGTCATTCAACTAAAAGAATAACAAATGGGGACTTTTTAAAAAATCGATTCCTTACTTTATCCTTATTGCCTGGCTATGGAAATATAGCAAGGTTGGAAACTATTTTAGATTTAGGAAACAAGAAGAAGTTTTCTTGCCAAAACAAATTGGATAGCGAAAATTATTTGAACATGGAATACTGGGACAATGGAGATTATATTATTATGAAATTATATCATACCGAAGCGCCCTTTTTGAAGACAATAAAAACAAGGTCTAATAATAATCAAAAGGTGTATAAAATTAATGTTAATCTTAGTGGAGTAGTTAATAGTGCGGATTCAAAATTTGAGTTAACCGGTTCAGATGAATTTTATTCAGGTAATCGTTATTTAAACTCAATATTACTTTTTACTTTTTCTTTTACTATATTTTTTTGTGTATGTTTTATGATGACACTTACATGGATGGTAATGTTTCTGCCCCTTGCAATTACTTTAATCATAAACGCATTGATTAATATTTTAATCCCATCGAAACACAAAATGATGAAAAAGGCATTTGAAAAAGAAGGTGGTAAGTTATATGTTGAAGACTTTGAGGCTTATGGATTTTAACTACAGCAGTTGTCGATTTGATGTGCCATTCATAAATTTATATGCAATCGTCCAACAATGCACTCAACGCCAACCGCCGCCAAAGCCCAACGCTCAAAGCCATCGCAGGCGGCGGTGTGCGTGAGTGCAGCCGTTGAACAAAACCGCTGCTCAGCAGTCCTGTGCGAAGTTCAACCGATTGATCATCAATACCTAAATTACTTATAACACCATTACGTCGCCGGATGTCGGACTACATGCAATTGAAGCATTTTAGTCCGCGTACGATCAAAACCTACCTCAATCAGGTCTCTCAGTTTGCAAAGCATCTTGGCAAAAGTCCTGAAGAAGCCACTTTGGACGATGTGGCTACCTACCTGCTGTATTTAAGCCGGGAAAAAGGCTTATCGCAATCCTAAATTAATGCTGCCTACAGCGGGATCCGCTTATTGCTGCAAGATGTACTGGGCAGGGCTTGGGATCGGCGGTTGCTGCCGCGTGCGCGCAAGGAAAAATCGCTGCCGCAGGTACTGTCGCCGGAGGATGCCCTTCGGATCATTAATGCGCTGTCCAACGTAAAACACCGGATGATTTTGAGTTTATTGTATGGAACGGGGTTAAGGATGTCGGAAGCACTTGGGCTACGAGTGAATGATGTGGATTCTCAACGCATGGTTCTGGTGATTCACCGTTATCCACCACTGCGCGCTACCTGCACGTCAGCCAAACGCAGCGGGATTTACCGGATTTGCTTTCCAATAGCGCCCCCTGGCTCGATGCGCCCAAGTTTTGAGGTTGCCGATATTTTGCGGGATTATTTGGATGGCTATAAAGCGCGTTACCGCCTTTCTTTAGTCCAGCAAAAGGCTGTTCAGGCCATTCTAAACTGCCGCACGGCGGCCCTGGGTGGTCATGTAGATTGCTGTGCGGCTTGTGGCCATGTGACGGCGATTTCGTACAACTCCTGTCGCAACCGGCACTGCCCAAAATGCCAGTGGTCGGCTCAGCAGCGCTGGATACAAAACCGGATGGAGGAACTCCTGCCGGTGAAGTATTTTCACCTCGTCTTCACCCTGCCACAGGAGTTAAATGCGCTGATGAGCAGCAATGAGGCGAAGCTGTACGGGCTGTTGTTTCAGGCTGCATGGCAGACGCTTAGCCAGTTGTGTGCACAACCCGAATGGCTGGGTGCGCAGCCCGGCAGGATTGCCGTTTTGCCTACCTGGGGACAAAACCTGTCGCTGCACCCTCACCTGCACTACATTGTACCAGATGGCGGGTTGGCGCCGGACGGGGTAACGTGGATGAAACGACCAGACAAGTGTTTCCTACCCGGTCGGGTCATGGCGCGCCTGTTTCGGGGTAAATTCCTGCATCAGTTGAATGCGCTGTACGCAGCTGGCGGGCTGGATTTTTTCGGACAGGCACAGGAGCTTCAGGATCAGCCAAAATTCCGGCAACTCCTGGGTTTGTTGTACAAAAAAGAGTGGGTCGTTTACGCCAAACAGCCCTTCGGAGGGCCTGCTCAGGTAGTCAACTACCTGGGGCGCTACACGCATCGCATTGCCATCAGCAACCGGCGGATTCAGCAAGTGGATCAGGGTAAAGTCACTATTTTATACAAGGACTACCGCAAAGAGGGTCAGGAAAAAAGCATGACGCTGGATGCGGTGGAGTTTATCCGCAGGTTTTTGCAGCACTGTTTGCCGCATGGTTTTCAGAAAATCCAGTATTCCGGCATTCTTTCCACCCGAAATCGCAAAACAAAACCGGCTAATTTGCAAAAATGCTAGGACTACCAGCCGCCTGTTGTAGCGCCGCTTCGTTGTGCAAATGAAAAGCAGGAGGAGAAAAAGAGCGGTCCGGCTTGTGGCAAAAACACCATCCGGCAATTGATGCTGCCTGCCCCAATGGCGGAAATCAGGCCGCTGTCTGCCGGCATTATTCCCGTTTGCAAAACCAGCATATTCCCCGGACAACGGGCACCGCCTATTCCGGGCAAAAGCTTTTACCAGCTTGCTTGAGGCATTTTTTGATCAAAGTCCATACCTGGGCCTGATAATTTATTGCTATACCCTCAGTAAAATCAACGCTTTCAAGAGATTATCCATAAATTTTCAATCAAATTCTTACACAATGCTTGCTTTTATCATACGACTCCAGTATTTTGCAATCTTAATCTCAACTCTCTGAAAGAAAAAGGGGATGCTATGCCCATAGATCCTGCTGGAGTTGCGGCTTCGTTCAACTCCGTTCATCATCTGGTTAGCGTGTTTGACATTGGAGAGGAATACGAAGTCAACCCAATTTCCGACTTGAGACCAGTCTGCCCTAATTGCCACGCCATGTTGCACAGACCTGAAGCACCTTTGAGCATCGAAGAACTAAAGGGGATACTTAAACGGAGATAATTCAAAAATTAGCTTTATTTTTGATAAAAATTTGGAATTATGCTTACGAAAACGCACATAAAAGATAAAATTTCGTCTAATGCCATGTTGATACGTCAACACGGGATCAGTAAGATTGGACTATTTGGTTCCTTTGCAACACAGAAGCAAAAGAAAGGAAGCGATATAGATATACTCATTGATTTTCAACAGGATAAGGAGACATTTGATAATTTCATGGCTATTTGCGACCTGTTGGATACAATTTTCAAAGGGTACAAAGTAGAGGTAGTGACGACAGGTGGTTTAAGCCCATATATAGGCCCTCACATATTAAACAGCGTGGAATATGTCCAAATTGCCAATTGAGTACCTCCGACATATTTATGATGAGTGTGAGTTTATCACCAGCAGCATATTGCCAGATATGACCAAGGATGATCTGATTGATAACGAAGTGCTAAAACGGGCGATAATTCGTAGTTTAGAGATTGTCGGCGAAGCAACCAAGCAGATACCAGTAGATATTAAACAACAATGGAGTGATATTCCTTGGCGAAATATTGCCGGAATGAGAGACAAACTCATCCACGACTACATTGGAGTAAACTATGCAATCGTATGGGATGTAGTTAGGAATAAGATACCTGAAATCAAACCAATTATCGCGCAAATAATTGAAAGTGAATCAAATAAATAAAGTGTAGGTAACTATGCATGGTCTTTCATGCCCGCTAAAAGCAGCCACGTAGCCCATGCTCCCGTTGTTGTTGTAAGTTATTTTTATTCTGTACTAAAAAACCAATTGTTCGCTTCTGTTTTCTTTCGCCGGGAAATTGGAATTTCAAATCCATTTTTTAAAATAAAATGATCCATTTTTAATGCTTCAATATGGTATCTATTAACCAGGTAAGAACGATGGCTTCTAAAAAAACTTTTATCAAGAAGTATGTCGTCAAAGTATGCTAAATTTTTAGAGGACAACTCCCGAGAACCGTTTGTTAAATGAATATAACTATAATTGCGCTCCCCTTCAATATGTGTAATTTGTTTTAATGGCAATCTCAAAGTTCCATTTTGCGTTGGGAGTACCAGTTTTTGATTTTCAACCGATTGTGCTTCCAGATTAGACAATGCGTTTTTAACTTCATTACGATTACTTGCAGACTTCAGCAGACGCTTTATCGCTTCATCCAATTCACTTTCTTTAATTGGCTTGATTAAATAGTCTAAGGCGTTAAATCGAAATGCTTTAATCGCGTAGTGGCTGTGCGAAGTAGTAAAAATAGTTTGGAAAGGGATGTCATCTAACTGCTGAAGTAGCTCAAACCCCGTCATATCTGGTAATTCAATATCTAAAAAAACAACGTTAGGTTTTTCGGAATCTATTAATCGTAGCGCCTCTCTGCCGGTATGCGCTATACCTAAAACAACAATAGCGCTTGCATGTTGCTTGAGCAAATCATGCAAAACCGTTGCCATAAAGGCATTATCTTCTACTATCAGCGCTTTTAATGGTTGCTTTGATGTCATAGGCGCTGGAAAGATACACGGAATATTTGTAAGCCTACGACGAACCCCATCTTTTCTGGCATCTACCGTTCCCTGACCTTTGCGGGAAAACAAAGATATGCAAAAAGAAAGGGCCTCCAAGCGTTCCCGGCTGGATTCGGCATCGTGGCTGATGTTGTTGGAAGTACAGGCATCGAGCGGGCTGGGCATAAAGGAATTTTGCGCAGTCCAGCGTATCAGCGTGGCCTCATTTTATCAATGGCGGCGGCGTTTGCAACAGGGCAAAGTTGCTGACGAGGGCCTTTTCAGCCAGATATTGGTAGGAGAAAAGCCCTCGACAGGGATAACAGTGGAGCTTCCGGGCGGTGTTTTGTTGCGTTTTCCGCAGTTGCCGCCAGTGGGTTACCTGCGCGAGTTGAGTTCAAAATTTAGCGGTCTTTGATATGATCGGCTTTACGAGTTCTCATTGGATGAATGGATTTATTTTTTCAAAAACGCTGAAATCAAAAGCCATTTTTCCGCGAAAGGCTTGAAGGAAGCCAATGAGAAGTTGGACACTATGAAACTTAATGAGAAAGACCGGAAAGCCTACAACGCTTACTTGAAACATCTACATAGCATAGCCAGCCGAAATCATACCATAGAAATAGATGCAAAAGAAATAATAAAAAAAGCAAAGGAAGAGTCAGAAATAGAAGCGGTGATTGGGTTTTTCGAGAATGATGTCTCAATATCTGTCATTGCAAAATCTTTAAAAATAACGAAAGAACCGGTCAAACAAATCATTGAAAATCATAAGAATAAATAAGAATCGCCCAACAATCGCTTGCTGCCAAGCACTCCTAAACGTAGGCTGTGTAATCTGATACCATGATCCCCCGGCACTTTTGAGTTCTTTTTCCATCCTGCGTCGAACCCCGTAGCGGTTGTGGCAGACGTTTGCGCAGCGCCATTCATCAAGCATCGGACTGGTAACTGATTTCATTGCCGTTTGGACGAAGCCACTACTCAGGGTTTGATTGTACAGGGCGATGGACAGCACGTCGGCGCTAATGGCCTTCATTCCGCCCTTGTTTTTGTAGCGGCCGAAGATAGACTCGATAATGTCCGAGCAGCAGAGGAGTTGATGGCCGTTGGCCATTCAAGTCTTGGGTCAGCTGGAGGGCGTATAATCCGCAGCGCTCTACCCAGTTACTGATCGTTTTCCAAGCTGGGGCTTTATATTTCCAGCCCATCAACTCGCTACTGTAGAAGCCAATCGTAGCCGCCGCGCAGCGCAACGACCCGCCATGAAGGACGATGAACACGGCGAGAACCATCATCTGAGCGGGATAGTGGCAGTCAAACACGCGCTCCGGCTGAGTAATAGCTTTGAGGTGGTTCACCTCCGCTCGGAGCTTGGCGATGGTCTCATCCCGATCACGGATTTGATCCTTGAGTCGGCGGCGCTGACCAGTGCGCTGTTTGGAGCGTTGATGTAACCGAAATATCGTAGCTTTGAGCGGTGCCCACGTGGAGGTCGTTTTTAGTTTCACACCTCAAAATTACGGAAGCGTGGGCACTCTTTTATCAACTAAAAACGCCGGGGTGAAAGGTAATCAGATTACACAGCATAGATGTTATTCAGCGCGTTGAACAAAAAATGTGGGTTCGTCTGTGATTTGAGGAACTTCATTTCCGCTTCCATTTTTTCAGCGCGCAGCGTGGCAGCTTCTTGTTCTTTTCGACTTCCAAACAATTAAATTTCGTATAAAGCACTGCCAATCAATGAAATAAGCAATGGGAATGTGAAATTGAAACCCCGCGCAAAATTTGGGTTTCCGCCCTGAAATGATGCAAAACCATCCGATTCGGGCAAAACCTTAAAGGCAAAAAAGAACAGTGCCCGACTCAAAACCATTACCGCGAACAAGCCAAAAAAGGCGTAGGCAACGTACTTTTTTTGAAAATAAAGCCTCGGCAAAAACACGAGCAAATTGAGCAAAACGACCGACAAAACGCCCAATTCCACAAGCAAAAAACGGGGCAGGTTTTGAAAAAAAGTATCCCATCCGCCGAACGCGAGCGGGATGAGCATCCACAAACTGCACCAAAAAACAATTTGGCGTGCGGTGTTTTTTTGAAAATTGGGTCGCACTTTTTTTTGGGTGTAATATATTTCAATTCCCCCGCAAACTGTTCACTTTGCGCCGGAATAAAGCTAACATCAGACTGGAAAAGTGTTCACTTTGCGCCGGCTATGACTGTTCACGTTGCGCCGCATTATGCAACACCAAGTGTATACAGACAGTGCAATGCCAATTATCCAACAATTCTCAGTCCGTTTCCGGCAGGTAATTCCTGGTCATTCCTGACCTTCAGCACCAAGTCGAGCCATAAAGATTCCACTCAAATATTAAAAATTCTGGAAAGAAAGTCAAACTGTAGCGCTTTGTTTCGTATCCTTGCCCGATAAATAATCCCGATCATATACGCTTCGACTTCCAGTACAGGTAGATTGATGTACACCTTAGCCTCAAAATAAACTTTTTACCCTTTCTTTACATCGAAAATTTCTATGACTCAAAAATTTACGCGCCGCTGCATTTTCTTTCTTGCACTTTTCTCTACAAAGTTACCTGCCCAATCGACTTCCGACTACGCAGTACAACTCACCGCCACTACCGTAGTCTCTCCTGCAAGTATAACGCTGCATTGGATCAATGATCCTTTGGCAACTTCTTATTCCGTTGATCGCAAAACAAAAACGGCAACTTCATGGGAACCTGCCCTTGTTACTTTACCCGGTACCGCGAATCAATATAGCGACAATACTGTTGTGGCGGATTCTGCCTATGAATATCGCGTTCAGAAAGTCGCAGCTTCATACACAGGTCGTGGATATATCTATGCGGGCATCTTGGCACCTCCCATTCATTTTCGGGGAAAAATGCTCTTGATGATAGATTCTCTTTTTAATGCAGCATTGCCAACAGAAATATTTCAATTGATGAAAGATATCAGTGCGGATGGCTGGGCTGTAGAAAAATTTGTTGTGGGCAGAAATGATGCAGTGACGGTTGTGAAAGGAATCATTGTAAATGCATATAATGCAGATCCAATCCATGTAAAAGCGGTTTTGTTGGTCGGACATATTCCTGTTCCCTATAGCGGCAATATTAATCCTGATGGTCATCCTGATCATTTAGGCGCTTGGCCTGCTGATGTTTATTATGGAGATATCAATGGCATTTGGACGGATAATCTTGTTAATAATTCCTCAGCAGCGAGGCCTGAAAATAGAAACCTGCCAGGCGATGGAAAGTTTGATAATAGTTTTGTTCCTACCAATGTTGAATTACAGGTAAGCAGAATTGATTTTAATAATATGCCTTCATTTGCACAAGGAGAAGTGGCATTGATGAGTTCTTACCTGAATAAGAATCATGCTTATAAATGGAAAATGATTGAGCCAAGTCATCGTTCACTTGTGGATGATAATTTTGGTGCATTTGGAGGAGAAGCATTTGCAAGTTCTGGTTGGAGAAATTTTTCTCCTTTAGTGGGCGACACAAATATTTTTAATGTTGATTTTATTTCCTCCCTGAATACTTCCGATTACCAATGGGCCTATGGTTGCGGCGGCGGTTGGTTTCAGGGAGCGGGAGGCATCGGAACAACAGCAAATTTTTCAGGTAATTCAGTAAAAGGGATTTTCACGATGCTGTTCGGAAGTTATTTCGGCGATTGGGATTCGCAGGATAATTTTTTACGCGCGCCTTTGTGTGCGGATGATCCTGCATTGACCTGTGCATGGGCAGGGCGCCCCCATTGGTTTTTCCACCACATGGCCATGGGAGAAAATATCGGCTATTCTGCAAAATGGACCCAGAACAATAGTGGCACGTATGTAGAAAATTTCGGATTGCGCTATGTGCACATTGCGCTGATGGGAGATCTTTCCTTGCGCCAAGATGCGATGTTATCGCCATCAACAATAGAAATAAAAGTTTCCGAAAATAATAATGGCGTAACAGTTAGTTGGGTTTCTTCAACTGACTCCCCGATCGGATATTATGTTTACAGAAGTAATACGGAGTTCGGAAAATATAATTTAATTTCTCCTTTGGTCACAGAAAATTCTTTTTTGGATACAAATGAAACATCAGGTTTGTGGTATTACATGGTGCGCGCAGCAAAAATTCAGAATTCTCCTTCGGGGACATATATTAATCTGAGTGAAGGAATTGTAGATTCTTTGCAGGTTGATTTCACTTCTGGTGCTCATGATTTTATTTTGACAAATCAACTTTCGGTATTTCCGAATCCTGCTTCACAAAGCGTTTTTGTAAGCATTTCGAATCTGGAAACACATGCAGCGCTTCATATATATGACATGTATGGAAAATTAATTCTCAAAAGGACAATTTCATCTTCCCTGGAAGAAATTAATGTGTCAGAATTTCCTGCTGGAATTTACCTGCTGAGTATAAATACAATAAAAGGGAGCGTTGTAAAACGATTTGAAGTTCTGAAGTAGGGCGTTTTGCAATTTTGCCTTTGCCAGCGCCTCTTGGGCTAAGGAAAAAAGACCGCTACGTCAACTTGGGCGAGACAGGCTGTTCAACGCGGCAGTGCTAACATCAACCGACAGTGCTAAAAATAAACAATCAAACAAATTGACATAAAATAAAAAAAATACTCTTTGCTCTTTCAATGCTTGCAACAATTTCATCGTTTGCAACAAACTATTATGTAAGCCCAACCGGGAGTGCAAGTAATAACGGACTTTCGCCAGCAACAGCAAAGAACGACATTGAAGATGCAGGACTATTAACCGTTCTTGGTGACACCGTTTTTGTAATGAATGGAACTTACACTTAGGCAAATCCAAATGCGAATGTGGTAAACATTTATAATTCGGGTACTGCAAACAACTGGATAGTATTTATCAATTATCCCAACCATCATCCCATTATTCAATCATATAACTGGGCAGCAATTGGAATACACAATTTCAGTAAGCGAAGCTATTTCCATTAGAAAAGATCTTTTTGAGAAGTTAAGATTTGAGGTTTTGTCAAGCGAAGACATAACGGACATAAATGGCAATAAAAGCGTTTTGCAAATTGCAAAAATCAACGAACTTAAATTAGGTGAATCAACAGTTAAAGACATACCCGCTGTTATATTTGAAGAAAACCTGCTTACTAAATGCTTTGATGTGGATGGTTTTATTGGAAGTAATCTTCTTCGCAATTCGATTATTCAATTTGATTACAAAAACAAGTTAATTCGCATTTCAAGTGATTTGAATAAACTTGATCTTTCAAATGCAAAAACTTTTGAAATATTTATAGACAAGCAAAGTTCTCCGATATTTAACATACAAATTGGAGAAAAAGCCAAAGAAATGCTACTTTTTGATACAGGTGCAGATGAACTTTATTCAATGAGTAATACCAACATGAATAAATTTAAAAAGACAAAAACATTCAGTATTATTTCGGAGAGTTTTGGTTCAAATTCTTTTGGTTTCAATGGCTTGGAACAAGAATCAAAAAACTACAGGTTGTTGATTCCAGAGCTAACCATTCAGGGACTTACGCTGAAAAACATGGTTTCAGAAACAACCCAAGACTACAATTCACGCATTGGAGCTCGTTTACTCGAATATGGAGTACTTACAATAGACTACAAGAACAGTAAAAGCCATTTCGAACCATTTTCACAGACAGCCACTCTAAAGGAAGTATTTTGGGGCTTAAGTCCAACTTTTATTGACGGAAAACTTGTCGTTGGTAGAATTTGGTCAAAGGAGTTAAAGAAAATATCTGTTGGTGATGAAATCCTCTCAATTAACGAAATAGACATGGGAAGCGTGTCTGAATGTGAATTTCTTTTAAACTCACCATTATTGGATATTAAAGTTGCTACTTTAAAAATTCGAAATCCTAAAGGAGAAATACAGACAATTGAAATTCAAAAAGAATAACTACTTTTGAGGAGCGATGAAGCGCACAAATTGAACAAACATGAATTGCCGGATTGCGTTACTTATCCTCAGTTGCCTACTTGTTGGCCTGACAGCCGCTGCCCAGGGTATGCGATCGTTGAAAAAGAAAGGAACAACCCGGGCAGTGATCGTTGGCATTTCGGATTATCAGGATGCCGGAATCAAAGACCTGCGCTATGCAGACCAGGACGCGGCGCTTTTTGCCGACTTTCTAAAATCCAAATCAGGGGGGGAGCTTGGCGACCAACAGCTAAAATTGCTGGTGAATGACCGGGCCACCATGGCCGGAATCCAATCGGCGCTGAAATGGCTTTTGGAAAATTCCAGGCAGGGAGACCAGGCCATTCTCTATTTCGCCGGCCACGGCGATGTGGAAACAAAAGACGAGCAGGAAAAAGGTTACCTGCTGGCTTACGACACCCCAAAAAACAACTACCGCCTCAACGCCATTGACTTGCAATACCTCAACCGGGACATCATTGGCAAATTAGCAAATCAGAACATTAAAGTAATCGTCATTACCGACGCCTGCCATTCGGGTGCCCTCGCCGGCGAAAAAATTGGCGGCAGGGAAGCCACCGCAGCCGAACTCATGAAACGCTTTTCGGACGAAATAAAAATCCTGTCCTGCCAGCCTTATGAACTTTCGCACGAAGGCCCCCAGTGGGATGGCGGCAGGGGCGTTTTTTCCTTCTACCTCATCAACGGATTGAAGGGGCTGGCTGATCAAAACCGCGATCAGCAGATAGACCTGTACGAATTGGAGAATTTCCTACAGGAACAGGTGCGGCTGGCCACAGACAAAACGCAGCATCCGGATGTGTTTGGCGGCAAAAAACAGGAATCGCTTTTTTGGGTAGACGAGGCGACCGTTGCGGTCTTAAAAGCCTCCGAAAAAGCAGATTTAGAAAAAGGCTTTGAAAAAGACGTGCTCGAAAAATTAGCTACAGAAGAAGGGTACACCCATTACCTGCAGTTTAACAGGGCTCTCCAAAAAGGCAGCCTGCTTAGCCCGGCAGGGAGTTCTGCCGCAGATTACTACGACGCATTGTATGCGGATACCACGTTCAGGCTTCTGCGTAGCATCATTGACGAGCGGCTGACCGTTGCACTGTTGGACTCCGTGCAGCAGGCGATAAACGCCTACCTCCGTACCGACCCGGTTGAACTGGCACAAAGGGATCGGTTTGACCATAAATACAGCCGGTTTCCTGCATACCTCAGCAAAGCCGCTCAAATACTCGGCCCCAACGACGCCCGATACCGGCAAACCTTAGCAAAGCAAGCTTACTTTGAGGGGCTGATTCTGCGCTTAGAAGCCGAAAAACAAGGCGGCAACGACTCGCTGTACCAACTCGCGCTGGGAAAACAACAACAAGCGTTGCAATACGAAGACCGTGCAGCTTACATCTACAATGAATTGGGATTGGTGTTGCTGGAATTAGACGAACCCGACCCGGCGCAAGGCCATTTCAGGCAAGCCATGACCCTCACGCCTACCTGGGCGCTGCCTTTCAGCAATATGGGCATCAGCTACTCGGAACAAGACAGCCTGGAGCTTGCCCGGCAGTATTACCGAAAAGCCATCGGGTTGAAGCCCGACTTAGCTTCGGCGTATACCAATCTAGGCAACCTGTTTTTTAAGCTGGAACAGGCCGATTCGGCTGAAATCATGTACCGCCAGGCCATCGCGTTCAACCCCGCTGATCAATCAAATTATTATTTTATGGGGCTTTTACTGAGCGCCCTCGAAGACCGGGCGCCGGAAGCCAAATCTTATTACCTAAAAGCCCTGCAACTCGATGATCACTACCCGGAGGCTTGTTACGAATCGGGCAACTTATATTACAGATTAGCGCAGGCCGATTCGGCAGAAATCATGTACCAAAAAGCGATTGCACTGAATCCTGATTACCTCGAAGCTTATTTGTTTCTCGGTCTCCTGTATTTTGAAAATACCCGGCTGGAAGAAGCCGAAGCGGTATTTTTGAAAGCCTTGCGCTCCGATGGGTTTTTTCTCCCGGCCTACGAATGTTTGGCTACCTTATATCAATCTGATTGGGCCAAAGCGGTGGCGCTGCTGCAACAGGCTCCATTAGATGAGATAGATAAAATCAGTGTGCTGTTTGAAACCGGAAAAACGTTTATGCAATCGGAAGCATTTGATGATGCCTTGCGCGCTTTTCGTTTAATGCTTGACTTCGACCCCAACGAGCCGCTTGGCCATTATGCATGGTGTACCTATTATGCCCTGCGCGGGCAGGAAGACGAAGCCGTGCATTATTTAGAAATGACTTTGGAAAAAGCCCGGGTTAGCGGGGAAGATTATTTTGACAGGATTGCCGAAGATGAAAACCTGGAAGCTATTCGCAAACACAAAAAGTACGTTCAGATCATGGCAAAATATTTTCCAGACCGGTAAATAGTGTCTGTCTTTTATGGTCGCCCCCGTTCATGGGTCTCCCATTTTGGGTGCGAAATACAACGCAGTTATCGGACTATAAAGAAAGACACTAAATAGTGTTTATCTTTACCCGGTAAAAACCAATTAATTCCATATTTACCCTATATTTTATAAGTACTTCGTCAGAATTATTTCAATCTATTTTTTTAAATACTTGACTGCCAATTTCTTGTGACACCAAAAACCAATAACTAATAACCAGTAACTACTTATGAGACTCACAACTTTCCTTATTTGTTTGTATTTAAGCTCCTTTGACCTGGTCGCACAAGGCAACGGTACGCTTCACCTGATCACCAGTATTGATATTGTCAATTCAGACATCGCTCAGGGATGCAGCAAAGACTATCAAAACACTAACGAACTTTTTAAAGCCGTTGCTGAAATGGGTGGCCTGAATTATCACCCGGTCAATTTGCAATTTGACCGGGAACAAGTAGAGGCATTTGTCAATAATTTCCAATGTGCCCCTAATGATGTCGTCGTTTTTTTATACTCGGGACATGGGTTCCAATATGACAACGATGGCGATCTCTGGCCCTGGCCTCATCTATTCTACTGCAACAGAGAAAAAGTGGATATCTACACGGACGCGTGTGAATTAGACCTGGAGGATGTGTATGATTTGTTGAAGGAAAAAAATCCCCGCATGTCCATTACCCTTGGCAATAGCTGCAATGACCCTTTGGATAGTTCGGAGGAATCCACCCAGACAGCGGGTCAGAAACCTGATTTTTCGAAATCCGGAGGGGATTTGCAAAAAATAGGCCTGTTTACCAATTTCCGCGGGCACATCATTGCCTCCGCTTCTTCCCCGGGACAGGGGGCTTACACCACCGATGAAGAGGGGGCTTATTTTATCGTCGAATTATTTAAATACATTGCGGAAGGCCTCGACTCCGACCAGCCTACTTCCTGGAAAAACATCCTGGAGCAAACCAAAAACAGCGTTACCGAACGGAACGCAAACCAGACCCCGCAATATAAAATTGAATAACCCAGGGGAGGGGGGGAGAGGGAGAGGGAGAGAG
>Ga0163154_10003985_pt1 | contig 19820 bp, 15 predicted proteins | sample OliLakLV19MP9P1_FD_148649 | JGI IMG/M metagenome (GOLD analysis project Ga0163154, IMG submission 148649) | Freshwater microbial mat bacterial communities from Lake Vanda, McMurdo Dry Valleys, Antarctica - Oligotrophic Lake LV.19.MP9.P1 | ecosystem: Environmental > Aquatic > Freshwater > Lake >...
GACGGTGTTGACTTGACCCGCGCCGCCTATATCGAAAAGGGCATTTGCGTGAATTCCGGTCCGAATCTGGACGGCAAGAACTACCGAGAAGCGTTTGACGCTTTGGATCGGTTGCTGACGGCGACTGGCCGTGGACAGAAGAAAGTCAATTTCCGGCTGCGCGATTGGGGCGTATCGCGGCAGCGCTACTGGGGCTGCCCGATTCCGATGATCTATCGCGAGGACGGTCAAGCGATGCCAGTGCCGGCGGAATTGCTGCCGGTGGTATTGCCCGAAGATGTGTTGTTTTCCGGCGTGTCTTCGCCGATTAAATCGATGCCGTCCTTTATCGAAACGACTGATCCGACGACGGGTTTACCGGCGAAGCGCGAAACCGATACTTTCGATACCTTTGTCGAATCGTCCTGGTATTACGCCCGTTACACCTCGCCGCATGCGCCGACTATGCTGGATCAGCGCGCTAATTATTGGTTGCCGATTGATCTTTATATCGGTGGCATCGAACACGCGGTGATGCATTTACTATATTTCCGTTTCTGGCACAAAGCCATGCGCGATTGTGGTTATGTGCAAAGCGACGAGCCGGCGATCAATCTTTTATGTCAAGGCATGGTAGTCGCCGAGACCTTTTATCGCGAGGAAGACGGTCGGCCGCTTTATTACAACCCCGCTGATGTGGATGTGAGTCGCGACAGTCATGGCCGTATGAGTGGCGCCACACTGAAGGCCGATGGTTTGCCGGTTACCGTCGGTGCCATCGAAAAGATGAGCAAGAGCAAAAATAACGGCGTTGACCCGCAGGCCTTGATCGATGAATACGGCGCCGACACCGTGCGTTTGTTCTCGATGTTTGCCTCCCCACCGGATCAACAACTGGAATGGAGCCAAAGTGGTGTGGAAGGCATGGCGCGCTTTCTGCGGCGAATTTGGCGAATGGCGGCAGAATTTGTCGTGGGCGGCGCTGCGCCAGCACTGGATCAGGGCGCGATGACGGCCAGTGACCGCGCATTGCGGACCAAGTTGCATGAAACCATCGACGGTGTAAATCGCGATATTGGTACGCGTTACACCTTCAATACGGCGATCGCTAAGGTCATGGAACTGAGCAACGCGATTTCCAAGTTTGAAGTCACCGGCTCAGCGTCGCGGGCGGTTTTACAGGAAGCATGGGAGGCGATTGTGTTGCTGCTCAACCCGATTACGCCGCACACCTGTCATGCTCTGTGGCAGTTGTTGGGTCATCCAGAGAGCTTGCTGGAAGATCAGCGCTTTCCGATCGCCGATGCGCAGGCGCTGATTAAAGATGTGGTGACCGTGGTGATTCAGGTGAACGGCAAGCTGCGTGGCAAACTGGAAGTGGCACCGGGCTGCGGCGCAGACGTATTGCGGCCGTTGGTGCTGGCTAACCCAGATGTGGCGCGCTTCATCGATGGCAAGCAGGTGAGCAAGTTCATTGTGGTGCCGAATAAACTCGTCAATATTGTCGTGTCTGATTAAACCAGGAGCATCCTGTCATGAAGGTAGTTCGCAATCTGCGTGTCACCGTGTTGATCAGCGTGATTCTTGCCGTCAGTGCCTGTGGTTTTGCGCTGCGTGGCAGCGCTGATCTGCCAGAGTCGCTGAGCAGCATGGCGATTGAGGCGGCCGATCTTGACAGCTTGCTGGTCGTCGATCTGCAACGTGAACTGAGCGCCTCAGGTGCAAAATTGGTGGCGCTGAATAGCGCTGGCGCCAGCACACTGAAAATTCAATCCGAAACCGCCGAGCGCAATGTGATCAGTTTGGATCAGCGCGCCAAAGTGGGCGAATACGAGTTGCACTATCGCGTGGTGTATGCGGTAGACAGTGCGGACGGCAAAGAGTTATTGCGCGATACGCCTATCGAGCTGTCGCGCGTTTACAGCTTTGACGAACAGCAGGCCATCGGCGCGGGTCAAGAAGAAGAGATCATTCGTACCGAGTTACGCCGCGATGTGGTGCGCTCGATTATGGATCGATTGCAGCGCATTCAGGACCCCGATGGTGCTCTTGAAGATCGCGAAAGTTTGAAGTAGTACCTGCGAGCCACACATCGCGAAACTACATTCCTCAGCTAATCAATACGGACGGAATGCTGCGGATATAGTGAGTTCGGTAGGCTTCGCGCTCGTCGCGGCAATAAGCTGCGCCCATGGTAAAACGCCGACAGGCTTCTGGGCGCTGCTCGTAAATGCTGCAACACATTCGATGTTGATCTAGCGCGACACACCAGCCGTCTTCACCACGCGCCATGACTTCCAGACCGTGATCGTCAATCGCGACGAAAGCGCGTGGTACGACATCTTCGGGCATGACCAGCACGGTTAATCGACAACACACCGCGTCGCAGTTTTCGCAGCGCACTGCAGGATCGATTAGTTCGTCGTCATCGCGCCATTCAATGGCCATTTGTTTCATCACTCAGGCGGTGCCAGTGGAGATCTGGCGGAGCCGTACCATAGCGGATTGCGCTACTTGCACTTGACGAAATTGATACGCCGGAGGAAGGTGCAGCAACGGTAATCGAGGATGCGATCATGTTCCTTCATACGCTCAGCTTGCTGACGGCCGCCATTTTCCCCATCGCCGAACAACGCGCGCCGGCACCGTCGTCACTGTGTTTGGATGCTCGCGCGGTGCAGGAAGTTTGGCCAGCCGCGATGAACGCTTCTTTGCTGCGCAGTGCAGATAAACACTATCGACTGAGCTGGTCCGCCAACTGCGAACCAGATGCTCAACCCGCTGCACTGCTGGCGCGCGACGGCTGGATTTGTGGCGAAGCGCAGGAGTTTGTGCGCGGCGCCGGACAGCGGTGCCCGGTACTCGCGATTGAGCAACTGGGCACCGCGCAGTACCGCCATTTGCGCAGCGCCAGCGCGGCAGAGCAGCGTTCCAGTCTTGAGCAGTCTTTCCGTGGCTCCAGCGAACATTGTTTGGATCCAACTCGCGTACGTTCTTGGTCGGTGCAAGGCGATAGTTTGATCGTGCAGTCCTCGCGCGTTCGCGGTGATAGCCCGTATGCGTACAAGGTGCAGTTATCTGGAAACTGTCCGGAAGCCGATGTGCGCGATAGATTGAGCTGGCGATCAAGCACCGGGGTGGGGCGAATTTGTGGGATCCCTGGGGAGTTTGCGGTTTTTAGCTCGCAACACGAAGATATCGCCAACGTGGCGCGCACCTTCCTATCTGGGCGCCCGCCCATTGCCGAACTGCGCGGTTGCCCAATACAGTCGGTGCAAGCGATGCACAAGGACGATCTGGCCAGTCGTTAGGTCGCGGAACGGCTGCGAGTCTGGTGGGTTCATCCGCGTACATTTACGGGCTGAAAAAGAGCGCTCGCAATGGCGAATCAGCGACTTACGATATCTGCGCAAAAACGCGGCGCGTGTAGACTCCTGGTAGGGACATAGCGGGGAATCCAGGAATGACTGCAATGATACGAGTCGGCTTGTCGGGCCGGGTCGCAACGCTGACGATGGATCGGCCAGCGGTACACAACGCTTTTAATGCGGAACTCATTGTCGAATTGACTAGCGCATTGGCGCGGGTTGGGGCTGATCCGGAAGTGCGTGCGGTGGTTTTAGCCGCGGAAGGCGCCTCTTTCTCGGCGGGCGCGGACGTCAATTGGATGCGCGCGATGGCGGCATTCAGCGAGGCAGAAAATCATGCCGACGCGCTAAAGCTCGCCGAGCTGATGCGCACCCTGGCTTATCTGCCCAAACCCACCATTGCGCGCGTGCAGGGTTCTGCGTACGGCGGCGGTGTGGGTCTGCTGGCCTGTTGTGATGTGGCGCTCTGTGTGGCGGATGCCAAATTTGGGCTGACCGAGAGCAAATTGGGTTTGGTGCCAGCGGTAATTTCGCCGTATGTGGTGGCCGCCATTGGCGCGCGTCACGCCAAACGTTGGTTTCAGAGCGGCGCCGCGTTTGACGCAGCGCGCGCCTTGGCGATGAATCTGGTGCACGAGGTGTTGCCAGCCGAGCAACTGGACCACGCCGTTGAGCGCGAGTTAGACGCGATGCTAAAAGCCGGTCCGACCGCTGCGCTGGTGGCCAAACGCTTGGTAGAGGGCATTTTTGGACGCGACGAGCCCGCGCAACGCAAACTCGATGAACAAACCGCAGCGCTCATTGCACGTTTGCGGATATCGATGGAAGGCCAGGAAGGATTAACCGCATTCCTGGAAAAGCGGCCACCCAATTGGCTTTGATATCGCCCAATTTGCATAACCAGCGCAGGTGAAAGATGTTCGACAAATTGCTGATCGCTAATCGAGGCGAAATCGCCTGTCGAATCCAGCGCACCTGCCGTCGCCTGGGTATCGCCAGCGTGGCGGTGTATTCAGAGGCCGACGCGCGTGGGCAGCACGTACGCTTGGCTAATGAGGGTCGTTGGATTGGCGGCGCGAGTCCGGCGGATTCTTATTTGCGCGGCGAGCGCATTATTGAAGCGGCGCTGGCCACGGGTGCGCAGGCAGTGCATCCGGGTTTTGGATTCTTGAGCGAAAACGCTGATTTTGCTGAGGCCGTCGCCGCAGCGGGTTTGGTTTTCGTCGGCCCCAGCGCCGCGTCGATGCGCAAAATGGGCAGCAAGGCCGGCGCCAAGGACTTGATGAACGCCGCTGGCGTGCCGGTAGTGCCCGGATACACCGGTGAAGATCAAGACGCCAGTTTGCTGGCCCAAGAAGCGCAGCGCATTGGTTTTCCGTTGATGATCAAAGCTGCGCACGGCGGTGGTGGCAAAGGGATGCGCGTGGTGCATGCCTTGACCGATTTCGGCGCCGCGCTGGAATCTTGCCAGCGTGAGGCGCGGGGTGCTTTTGGTCGGGATCGGGTGTTGTTGGAGCGTTATGTGGAGCGCCCGCGACATATCGAGATGCAGATTTTTGGCGATCATCATGGCGAGGTGATGCATCTCAACGAGCGTGAATGTTCCGCGCAGCGCCGTTATCAAAAGGTCATTGAAGAATCCCCTTCGCCCTTTGTGAGCCCCGCTCTGCGCGCCGCGATGGGCGCTGCGGCGGTGCAAGCCGGCTTGGCGATTGATTACGCCAACGCCGGTACGGTCGAATTTATCGTCGGCCCGGCGGGTGATTTCTATTTCATGGAGATCAATACCCGCTTGCAGGTAGAACATCCGGTGACCGAAATGGTTACCGGGCTGGATCTGGTTGAGTTGCAATTGCAAATCGCCGCCGGTGGTCGTTTGGCGCACCTTTTGCCCGAGCGCCCGGTGCCGACCCGCGGCCACGCCATTGAAGTGCGTTTGTACGCAGAAGATCCGGACAACGGCTTTTTGCCTGGCAGTGGTCGTCTGGACATGCTGCGCTTGCCGGCGACTAACGCTCAGGTACGTCTTGATTCCGGCGTGGTTGAGGGCGACACGGTGAGCGTGCACTACGATCCGATGATTGCCAAACTGATTGTTTTTGAACAAGATCGCATTGAAGCTTTGGCGTTACTGCGGCGTGCGCTGGCTGACACCGTGGTCGTTGGCCCGAAAAGTAATGTGGAATTTTTAGAAAAGCTGAGTCGCCATCCGGCGATCGTCGACGGGACTATCGATACCGGTTATCTGGATCGCCATCTGGCGCAGGTGATGAGCGCCGATGCAACGCTGCCTGAAGATGTATTGGTCGCGGTCAGTGTGCGCGCCTTGTTAGATGACGAAATCATCGCGGCGCGGCAGGTGCGTAACGGCAGCGACCCGCATTCACCGTGGGCGGTGGCCGACGGCTGGCGCCATGGCCATCCGGGCAAACGCCTCAAACATCTGTTGTACCGCGAGCTGCTCACCGAAGTGGCCGCGCACGGCCATGCGGGCCATTACACGCTGGATATCGGCGATCGGCATTTACGCGTGCATGGCGCCGGCATCAGTGCCGACAGCGTCGATTTTCTGCTCGGTGAACGTGCCGTGCGTATGCGCGTGATCGCCTTGCCTAATGGTTATCTGGCGCATGACGGCGAACGCCGCTACCAGCTGACGCTGCGCCACCCGTTTGCGTTTGAGGGCAGCAAAAGCCAAGGCGGCGATGCGCTACGCGCCCCGATGCCAGGTCGTATTGTGGCGGTGCGCGTCGATGCCGATGCGCAAGTTGAAGAGGGCCAGGAGTTAATCGTCATGGAAGCGATGAAAATGGAGATCACGCTGCGCGCGCCGCGTGCCGGCGTCGTTGCCGAGATTCGCGCCCGTGTCGGCGAATTCGTCGAAGCCGATATGGTGTTGGTGCGTCTGCAGGGTTAACCGGCAATTCCTCCTCCCATTCTGTATTTGGAACTGCGCTAATGAAACGGATCAATCGGATTATCTTAATCACCGCGGCACTGGTTTGCGCCGCCTGCGACACGGTCGAATTCCAATCGCCGCCGAGCACCTTGCAGGTCTGCGATACGGCACTGGTTGGCGATTGGCGGGTCGAAGATATGCAGCGCGAGCCTGCGGCCAATGGAGCGCTTTACCTGCGCGTAAGTCCGCAATGTGAGCGTTGGTATTCAGTGGGGCTAGAGCCGGACGACGCCGGCAAGATGCAAGCGGATGTCGATGATTTGGCTGTTGATATGGATTTGAGTTTCACCCGCACCGCTACGCAAACCTTTATTGCCGCGCGCGATCGCCCCAAGGGCGCGCCGCCGGCAACCGCGGAAGACAAACCCGATGGTTATGTGTTGATCGCCTACGACAGGAGCGAGACCGCGATCTATTTGCGCCAGGTCAGTGTCAAGGCGGCGGCGCATTTGATTGTCGACGGCACGATTCCGGGTTGGGTCGACAAACGCGATCGCCGCGCCGATGGCAGTCGCGATACGTTCAGCTCGTTCTTTTGGGTCTACGTATTTGGCTCACCGGAAGAAACTCACGACATGCTGCAACACCATGAAATGCTCGATGCGCCATGGATGAGACTGCTGCCAGTCGATGCCGCCACTAGCGCGACTATCGATGAGTGGATTGCGAGTGTGGAGTCCGGTCAGTAACTAAAAAAGATTTCCAATGCGTTTGGGCACTAGGCAAAGCGCGAGGAGAAGCTATGGCGACGACAAGCAACGCAGCATTCGGGGCGACAGGCGCGGAAATGGTTCAACCTAGAAACCGCAGTTGACCGCTTTCAAGTGGCGTAGCTCGATGATTCTGGTGACATTTCAGCAGATTGACTCGTTCACCATTTGGGTGAGTGCGCTACGCGGCAGATTGCACGGTTCTGGCCTCTGGCCGCGCATGGCCACGTTGCAACTCGTTGGAATAGAACAACTATTCCCCCGGTCTGGCGGCGTAGCCGCCAGCCGTTCAAGCCGGCGCGCGGCATGCCGCGCAAGCTTGCCGGCTTTCACCCCATAACCGCACACTCTACCCCGTCCAACTGAGGTTTCTAGGTGCAAGGTAATTGCCGGACTCCACACTTTCACACCGCTTGAGGCGGTGATTAAATAGATAGCGGCGCTATGCTTGGCTGATTCCATTGCTGATCGCGCCCATGTCCATTGCTCGCATCCTCATCGCTGCTGTTTTGCTGGTGCCGTTCTGCTCGTTCGCCGAGCGAGTCGATCAACTGCCGTCACCTTTGCCTGGTAGCCATGTGGCCGATCCGTCGGGATTGTTGGCGGCCGACACGCGCGCCGAACTGGATCGTTTGGCCGCCACGCTGGATGGCCGCGGACGCGGGCAATTGGGATTTGCGGTCGTGGCGACCACCGCCGGCGTCGCTCCGCGTCGATTCGCCACTGAGGTGTTCAATCGGTGGGGTGTGGGCGACGCCAAACGCAATGACGGAACCTTGATTTTGCTGGCCAAGCAGGATCGCGCCGTAGAAATTGTGCTGGGCGACGGCATCGATAATCCGGTCAACCGCGCTCACGCAGCGCGAGTGATGCAAGAAGCGATGGCGCCGCGGTTTCGCGATGGCAATTACGATCAGGGATTGGTCGCCGGTACCACCTTGTTATTGCAGCGTATTTACGCAGTGGATTGGTCTCGTCCGGCCGAACAATTAGAGCCGAACGGTGCGCTCGCGCCTGCGCTGGCGGAAAACGCCGAGATGCCGACTTCCCTTTCTGGCCTGCGCGATTCCAGCGCCGCTGACAGCAATACAGCGCCTGCTGTGGGCTACTCGATGGCTGCAGTGGCGGGGGCTGCGGATGGCGCGCCGGTTGCGGCGCGCGTCAAGCGCCCGGTGGTGAGCTACACTGAGCCGCGCGAACCGACATCGCCCGGCATCATCGCCTTGGGTTTTGGGGTAATTGCCGGGGCCGCAGCGGCGCTGTTTTGGTTAGTGCAGCGCTTTTTGCGTATGTTGTGGTGGTTCACCGGCTCGCGTTGGTTTGTGCGTAAGTGCAAAGACTGCAGCAGCGCAATGCAAATGTTGTCCGAAGTGGCCGACGACGCGCATTTGAACGAAGGTCAACGCACCGAGGAGCGCCTAGGGAGTGTCGACCACCGGGTCTATTGGTGCCCGCGCTGCAATCATGTCGACCTCATCGCGAGGCGCGCGTGGTTCACCCGATATGCGGACTGCAGCGCCTGTCAGGCGCGAGCGCTGTCGTCGGTGTCCAAAACCCTAAGCTCGGCTACACGTTATTCGACCGGGTTAGCCGAAGTGACCAAAACCTGTCAGCACTGCGGAAAGGTCAACATCGAGCAGCGCGTATTGCCGGTATTGCCACCGCCCAGTAGTTCCAGTTCAAGCAGCAGTTACGGCGGTGGCAGAAGCAGCGGTGGTGGCGCCAGTGGGCGCTGGTGAGTCGGCGCTGTGCGCTGACTCTTTCGCATGCCGTGACCAGAAGCGTTCGACCGATGAAGCGCAGGTCGAACCCACCAAGGCTGGCCAATGCCGTACGGTTGCAGACTTAATGTACCGCGCGCATTTGCCGCTGCAGCTTACTGTCCAGAGAAAAACGCGGCTCGACCGTTATTTCGTCGTTCAAACGTTGACACATGTATTCGCCCACCGCCGGGCCATGTTTGAAACCATGGCCGGAGCCGCCGCCGAGCAACCAGACGTTGTCAAACTGCGGGTGGCGATCAATCAGGAAATCGCCGTTGGAGCTGTTTTCGTATTGGCAGACTTCGGTGCTTAACAGCGGCGCATTGGCCAGGGCTGGAAAACGGAGGGTCAAAAATGCGCGGGCGGCATCAATGGTGGCTGGGTCGGCACGACGATCAGCGCTATCCGGGTCAATGGCTGCGCCGTGCACATCGCAGGCCAGCTTGAATCCGCGCGCTTCGATATCTGCTATTCCGTACCATTCGCGATCAAAATCCATCCAAGTAGGCAGGTGTGACGCGCTAAAACGCTGCTCGCCTGCGGGAATTCCAAAATAAAAAACCTCCTGCCGCGTGGGGAAAATGCGATCGGCGAGTAAATCCGGCACGAGCTTGGGCAACCACGGTCCAGCAGCGTAAATGTGCATATCGGCGTGAATGCTGCGGCCACTCGTGGTGCGCATAGCCGCCAATCGACCCACGCCGGAGATCGGCAAAATTGCGTCGGTGCTGATCTGCACGCCCTTCAGCGCAGCATTCGCCACAACCGCCTGCACCGCGCGCCGCGCCAACAAAGCACCACTGCCGGGCTCGAATATCGCCCAGCCATCGTCGGGCACCTGGATTTGCGGGTAGCGACGCCGCAAGGTCTGCGCGTCGAGTACTTGGTGTTCGATCGCGTGTTCGTGAAGCGCGCTAATTGATTGTTCGGCGGCCAAGTTGCCGCGTTTGGCCATCCACAACACGCCGGTGCGTTGAAATAACTCAGGACGACCGACATCGGCAAAAAGCTTGCTCCACACCTCCAGCGAACGTTTGGCCATGCGCGTGTAAATCGCATCTGGACCATAAGCCATGCGAATCACGCGGGTCTCGCCACCCGAACTGGCGCGGCTATTGGCGCCGCCATACTGATCAATCAGGATCACGCGTTTGCCGGCGGATGCCAAGTGCCAAGCCGCCCACGCGCCGAAAACCCCGGCGCCCACTACAGCTACGTCGTAACGTGATCGGTTTTGCATTGCGAATTGGCCTGCGGGTGCGGTTTTCGACCTGGAAATGTACACGGTCGCTGGCAGCGTCGCGCAGCAATCCACTTAGCGTAAGTCGTTGATTCGTCATTGCGAGGTCTTCGACGCGACCGTGGCAATCCAGTGACTTTCGGGACGCCAACGGCAAAGTCCCTGGATTGCTGCGGTCGCTTAAGGCTCCCTCGCAAAGACAAGTCTGGTGGGTTCATCCGCGTGCATTTCCGGGCTCTTGTGGATGCGCGCTTGCGCGCTATCGATGCTGATGAACCACCGAAGCCTGGATCGCGGGCAAGCTCCCACAGGCCGAAAAAGAGCGCACGCAATGACGCATGAATCCCTAGATTTAAGGCGCCAAAGAGCGCGCTACCAGTGCTTGACCTGGCAGGTTGTCGTGCTCGCGAACCAAGCGCATTTCCAGACGGCCATTGCCGAGATTGACCAACGGTGCTTGCGGTGCGCCTTCGATGTCGATGTCTCCGGCGACGTTTTCCGAAATCACCACGTCTTCAATTTCCGCCGTGCCGTAATTGAGCACCGTGGATGCCAAAGCGACGCCCTGGTAACGGCGAGACAGCTGATTGCCCTGGAAATTGGTGGCGTTTAGCCACAGCTTGCCCCAGTTGACGATCGTTCCGGCGTCACGTGAGGCGCCCGCCACGGTATTGAAACTCACTTCGCACTCGCGCAATCGCATTTCGCCATAGTTTTCAACGATGGCCGATGCGCCGCGCGCCGTGCTGTCAACCAGCGCGACGCGATGTAACTCGGCGGTGCCGTAGTTGCGAATGGCGCCGACGGAGCCTTCGGCGAGAACGACATGCTCCAGACGTAAATGACCGGTTTCCGACACATGGAAAAGCCGGAAGTCGAGCTCGGAGTAACGCCTCAGTTCGGCCCCATTACCCCGGATGACCATCGAGGTGGTAATCGCTGGTAATGCCGAGCGTTGGTTCTCATCGCTTATGGAATCAAGCACATACAAGGCGCGTTCCATGGTGATAATGTCCACATCAGGATTGGCGTTGGCGGCGTTGATCGCTTCGATTAAGCCTTCGGTGGATTCCACCGGATATATGGTTGTGGCCTGCGCGAGTGGATACGCAAGTACGCACATCAGGCCAACTACTAACGATTTAACATTTAACGACATAAAGCCCCCTCTGGCCAGATCTGGCGTCTGAACCCAGCCTGAAACACAATGGCTAGTGCTTGCCATCTAATTCTTTCATAGTGTGATGGCCATCACAAAGTTTCAATTCATGGTGGCACTTTTCAACCGACCTGTGAATGTCTAGTCGTAGCCACATTCTCGCTCAATGCTCGCGCATACTGCGCCATTTTGACCTGATGGAGATTGCTCATGACCGAACTGACCCAGGACGCGGTGCGCGCTATTTTGGCGACTGTGGTTGACCCACACCACGGCGAGAATTTGGTCGCGGCCGGTTCCGTGCGTGGCATTGGCATCGATGCTGGCAACGTTGCGGTAGAGATCGCGCTGGGTTACCCGGCCGAAACTTGGTGCGAAACCTTGGCAGCGCAAGTGCAAACGCTATTAGAGGCAGACCCGCGTATAGAGCGCGCGGTGGTGGATGTTGGCTGGCAGGTGATTGCGCACAAAGTGCAACAGGGCCTGACGCCGCTGCCCGAAGTGAAAAACATTATTGCGGTGGCGAGTGGCAAAGGGGGAGTGGGCAAGAGCACCACAGCAGCCAATCTCGCGCTGGCGCTGACGGCGGAAGGCGCCACGGTGGGTGTGCTGGATGCCGATATCTACGGCCCCAGCCAGCCACGCATGCTGGGTTTGTCAGGTAAACCAGATACCCGCGACGGCAAAGTCATCGTGCCGAAGATCGGTTATGGCCTGCAAGTCATGTCGATTGGTTTCATGATCGAAGAAGACACGCCGATGATCTGGCGTGGACCGATGGTCACCCAGGCACTGCAGCAGTTATTGAATGAGACCGATTGGCAGGGCCTCGATTATTTGGTCATCGACTTGCCGCCCGGTACTGGCGACATTCAATTAACACTGTGCCAGCGCGTGCCGGTATCCGGCGCTGTGATTGTCACCACGCCACAGGACATTGCCTTGCTAGATGCTCGCAAGGGTCTGAAAATGTTCGAGAAAGTGGCCGTTCCGGTGCTCGGCATTGTGGAGAATATGAGTACCCACATTTGCAGTAATTGCGGTCACGAAGAACCGATATTCGGCAGTGGTGGTGGCGCACTGATGGCCGAACAATACGGCGTGAGCTTGTTGGGTCGTTTGCCACTGGATATTCGAATTCGCCGAGAATCTGACTCGGGCCACCCCACGGTTATCGCCGCACCCGATTCAGCCATCGCGGCGACTTATCGCGAAATCGCCCGCAAGGTCGCTGGCCGTTTAAGCCGCCAAGCCCGCAACAAGTCAATCGGCTTCCCGAACATCGTGATCCAGAGCACCTGACAGCGGGGCGTCGTGCGCATGTCGCCAGGCCCCGTCAGCGCACTTTAGGGTTCGCGTCAAGTCGCCGAACGCCTACGGTTTTTATGCAGTCATCCGTCTATCCTTCGCCGGTCGCCGACCTAGCAGGAGATTCTCATGCAACGCTGGATGTGCACCCTTGGTTTTGTTGTGGCTGCAATACCGATGTCGGTATCGGCCAAGTCGCCGGCCGATATTTCAATCGGCGATTTCTGGAAACAATCAGAGTTCGTTAACATTCAAATTTCTCCCGATGGCAAATACTTTGGCGCCATTGTTCCGGATGATGAAACGCGCACGCTGGTGATTTTCCAGCGCGAGGATCGCAAAGTCACCGGTGTCGCCCGCTTTACTGACAAGCGTCAAGTCGGCAGTTTTGCCTGGGTATCACCGACCCGCGTGAGCTTTACGATGAATGAGCGCAGTGGGCGACTGGTCGCGCCGCAGGGGCGTGGTGAAGTGCTGTTCATGGATGTCAACGGCAAAGATCGCGCGACCTATGGCGGCGGTGGTGGTCGCGGCTCGCTATTAAGTAGCACATTGCGAGATGAAACTGACTATGTGATGGTCACCGACTACGTGCCCAGTCAGCGCGGTGAGGGCGGTGAGCAATGGCTCTACCGAGTGAACGTCAAGACCGCCAAAGCGCAGCGCAAAGCATTTTCGCCGGTGCGCGGCTCGTCGTTTTTATTGACTCGCGCAGGCCAGGCGCGCGTGGCATCCGGCGGAGGTGGTTTTGAGCAAAACGAAGTATGGTATCGCGGCGAAAAAGACGAAGAATGGCGGAAGATTTTTTCGCAAGTGGAGACTGGGCGCACCATGAGTCCGTGGTTTGTCGATCCGGACGGCGTGCATTTTTATGCGACGGTGAGTGAAAAAACCGGCCCGGATGGTTTGTACAAGGTTGATGCAAATGGTTCGATGAGCTTGGTCGCACGCGACGAAATTTCCAACCCAAGCGCCTCGGTGCGGGCCGTAGATACCGGGGCCTTATTGGCGGTCGAGTTTGATGCAACCGTGCCACGCCGCCAGTACATCAATGCGGAGCACCGCGATGCAAAGATCCTGGCGCGCTTGGAGAATAGCTTTCCTGGCCAATGGGTGAGCATCGTCAATTCCACTGACGACTCCAACACCTGGGTGTTCCTGGTGAGCAGCGATCGTAATCCTGGCGAGTTTTATGTCTATGACCGTGAATCGGGCAAGGCGACCTATTTGGCTGCAGTGCGTGAATGGATCGATCCAGACCTGATGTCGCCGATGAAACCGATCCAATATCAAGCGCGGGACGGACGCACCATCCATGGGTGGTTGACTCTGCCTAAAGATTCGGATGGCAAAAATCTGCCAATGATTGTCAACCCGCATGGTGGACCCTTTGGTCCTTATGACAGCTGGGGCTATCAGCCGGAAGTGCAATTGTTTGCGTCGCGCGGTTACGCGGTGTTGCAGCCCAATTTCCGCGGTTCAGGCGGTTTTGGCACGGAGTTCACTGAATCAGGTTATCGCCAGTGGGGCGGAACCATGCAAGACGATTTGACTGATGCCACGCAGTGGGCGATAGAGCGGGGTATTGCCGACAAACAGCGCATTTGTATTTCCGGCGGTAGTTACGGCGCATACGCAGCCTTGATGGGCGTCGTTAAAGAACCGGACTTGTATCAATGCGCGATGGGATTTGTCGGCGTTTACGATATGACGGTGATGGATTCACGCGGCGACGTCAGCGAAAGTGATTCCGGCCAAGCCTTTCTGCGTAAAGTTTTGGGCAACGATGATTCCGCGTTGGCCTTGGCATCACCCAACAAACAAGCGAGTAAGATTAAGGCCGCTGTATTCCTGGCTGCCGGAAAAGAAGATCGGCGCGCCCCACCCGTGCACACTGAGCGCATGTTCGAATCGCTTAAAGCGGCGGGCAGCCAAGTCGACAAGCCCATCATTCAAAAAGGTGAAGGTCACGGTTTTTACAAAACCGAGCACAACGTCAATTTGTACACCAAAATGATGACGTTCTTTGACCAGCATATCGGACCCAAAGCGGCTGTTTCTCAAGTCGCAAAGTAGTAAGCACAAAACGACAGCGGCCACGCCGCTGTCGTTGTTTTTGGTAATCCGCTCAATCTCGGATCGACCGAGAAACGAAGATCCACGTTCGATCAGCACTTAACCACGCCGGGATCATCTGCTCTGGCTACCCGCGCCGGCTGATTGGCTGAGACGCGGCCCGTGTTGACCCGGCATGGCTGAAAGCGGCTGACGCGCCGCGCGGTCTAGTCCTGCAACGTCAGGAGGAGATCACATGCGTACTTTAGCTTTCTTCATTCTGGGCGCGCTGACGCCGCTGTGCGCCAGCGCGGCCAGTTGCGAGCTCAGCACGCGCGGCAGCGCGCCGCAACGGGTTGAGCTGTACACCAGCGAGGGCTGCAGCTCCTGTCCGCCGGCTGATCGCTGGATGAGCAGTCTGGAGGCTGCCAACGACCGCATCCTGCTGGCCTTTCATGTGGATTATTGGGATCAGCTCGGCTGGCCCGACCGCTTCGCCGACGCGCGTTTCTCGCAGCGGCAGAGTCAGCTTGCTGCCCGAGCAGGCAGCCGTGCGGTGTACACGCCGGAAGTCGCTGTCGAGGGTGGCGAGTACCGTGGCTGGCGCACTGCACTGCCAGCGCCAGCCGCCAGCATCGGCCCGACACTGAGCGCCCAGGTCAGCGTCGATCAGCAGATCAATGTCCAGCTGGCAGCGGCGAGTGGCTACCCGAAGGGCGCGCGCGCCTTTCTGGCGGTCACTGAAAGTCAGCTTTATACGGAGGTCAAGGCCGGCGAAAATCGCGGCTCGCGCTTGCGCCACGATCATGTGGTGCGCGCCTTTGCCCAGCCGGTCGGCTTAGCGCAGCGCCTGTCGCTGCAACTGCCTGCTGATCTGAACCGTGATCACGCGCGTCTGAATTTGTGGGTGGAAGATCAACAGGGGCGCACCGTCCAGGGATTGAGCGAGCCGCTGGCGCGCTGCTTGGCAACGGCGCATGCGCCGCGCTGAACAGCGCCGCGGCGCCGCGCTGCGTGGCGAGGATCGCGGCGCGATCGTCCTGCCACTTTCCCCGTAACTGCCTATCGCCGTTGGGCGATAACAACCGTCGATCACTCAAATCCGTTCGCGAACGAGAATGAACCGCCGGGCAGGGTCAATACGTAGCTGCAACGACGATTGGCCGGCACGCTGGTGCCGGCGGTGAAGTTGGCGTACATCGTCTGCATCTCATTGCTGGTGTAACCATCCGCTGCGGCGGCGTTCAGGACCGCTTGCGCGGCGTCCTGCTGGTTCGTTGATGCACCGGTCATTGCCAAGCCCAGGAAGAACGCCCGATCCGAACGCTGACGCCCGATGCTTTCGTAGTTAAGCAAGTTGCAGGACGCCCAATACTGCCCTGGTGTGTGCAGCCCGCCGGGTAGCGTCTGGTAGGTTGCGCTCATGTGGTAGTTGGTGATGCGTCCGCCCCAGAATGGATTGTGGCCGTCCCAATCGAACATCCAGAAATACTGCGGTGCGTTCAGCGGCCAATGGTTGAAGCTGCGGCTATAGGATGCCGCCACGTAGTCGCCGACGCCTTCGGAAAGTCCCTGGGCCTGCGACAGGCCGCCGTTGGTGATCCAATCGTGCAGGCCATGACCAAGTTCATGCACGATGACATCGGCATCCTCGCCGTCGTCGACGCCGCCCTCGCCGAACTGCAGGCGCCCAGTGCCGGGGCTGAACGAGGAGTTATCGGCGCCATTGAAACCGCGCGGATCATATTGCACGCCGCCGGAATACTGGCGCGGCACCACCGGTACATTTAGCGTCACGTTGACGTAACGCATATAAGTGTCGATGTGGTAATGCACATTAATCGCTTCGAAATTGTCGTTGTCGCGGGTGTACAGGAAGGTTCCGGTGGCGCTGGTTGGGCAATTGTTGGCGCCGATCGGAGCGGCCCAGTCGACGCATTTCGCCCATGGGCCGTCGAGCGTCCATTGGCCGCCGACTTGCACTAGATCGCGCAGCGGCAGGTTGACGATCTGCGCATCAAGCTGCGGCGTGCTGGCGTCATTGCCATCCACGTAGCCGGGAGCGCCGTAGCTGACCTGCGCGCTCGACAGTGGATCGGGGTTAAACGCGCGGCCGCTGCCATCAAAGTGCAGCGTGCGGTTCTCGGCACGAACGATGGCACCAGTGCTCGCGTTGATCAGCACTTCCCAGCTGCCTCCGGGATAGCCGGTGGGCTCCAGCATGACGCGCCAGACGCGCATCGCTTGGTCCCGGTTCCACCACATTTCGGTGGCCTCAGCAAAGTGATGCCCGGTTCCTGCGCCCAGGTAAGCGGCGGCTTTGGCGAGTGCCTCCTTGCCATTGATGCGCGCCGCTTCTGCGGGCACCCCGTCGACCGGCTGCGGCGTCTGCTGAACGAAGATCACCTCGCCCGACGGTGTCACGGTCACCACGATCTCGCTGCCGTACACCGCCAGCTCATGCCAATACTGCTGCAGGCGAACGACACTGAAGCTGGCGAAATCGCGCACCGACTGCGTGCGCAGTTGGTGACTGGCGCTGCGCGGCGCGAGCCGCAGCGCTGCGCTGCGCTCGCTCAGGAATTGCCGAGCCATGGTGTCGGCGTCAGCTGGCTGCGCTTTGAAGTTCGGTCGGTACAGTGCCAGCGGCGTTTGCGACGCGCGATCGAAGCGACCGTCGGAACCTGTCTCGTTGGGCGCCGGCGCGCTGACACCGAATTCCAGCGGCGGATAATTGCCCGGCTTGGCAGCGAAGCTGGGCGCCACGATGGCGCTCAAGGCGAGGGTTAGCAGCAGGCGACTCGTCATTGCAGGCAACTTCCAGATCTGGCCAGCGGCCGGGGTGAGCAGTATCCGCGCCAGGGAAGTGCACATCAACCCGACTCAGACCGGCGGTGCTCGCCCGGATGTTGCGTGAATTGAGATATTCGGGCGTGCAATGACTTCCGACCGCTGCGCACGCTCACCCTTGAGGCGTAGCGTGCGCAGCGCCCATTCCGACCTGCGGCTTAAGGTCGCGCGCTCACATATTGCCTCTCAATATCTCGCCCTCGATTGGTGTACGCCATACGTATGCAACTCCTGTCGGTCATGCTGCTCGGCGCCCTGGCGTCGGCGGCATCTGCACTGCCTGTCGATGAACTGGTGTCGAAAAACATTGAGGCGCGTGGCGGCATTGACGCCATTCGCGCCATCCACTCACCAACGTCCCTGGGTTGCCACGGTCGTCGCCGCTGTCGCGTCGAAGACCTCGCAACGACGAATCAATGACTTAGGATATCGGTTCACGGAGAGTCCCGGTCGCAGCTGTCGGTGCGCTTATTCGCGCATCAAACTGCGCGGCGTCTGTAAATTAACGAATTTTTTCACATCAATTAACGTCATTATAATCATATAGTTACATCGTTTGTGGTGAGAGGCATGAGGCATGAGGCATGCGCCTTGCGAAGCGACAAAAACCTTCGAACTTAGCGCGCAGGTCGTGGCAATCCAGTGACTTTCGGGACAAGGCGAAGTCGCTGGATTGCCGCGATCGCTTAAGGCTCCCTCGCAATGCCAACTCTTGTGAGTTCATCCGCGCACATTGTCGGGCTGAAAAAGGACCCTAGCAATGACGAATCAGTAATTTACGGCAGAGGATGGGGCTCGCGCTGCTCGGCCGGACGGGGCGGTTTGCCCGCGCTGGGGCGCCCTACACCCGCTCCGCGAGAATGTATAGTTCGCCGGGTATGGTGGGTACGGTGCCCGGCCACGAATTGCGGAGAGATGTCATGGGTCTTATTCAGGCAGTCGCGGGTTCCATCGGCGGTACGCTCGCCGACCAGTGGAAGGACTTCTATACGGTGCCGGGCGGTCTGCCGGCGACGGCGGCGCTGTTCGCCGCGGTGCCGCAGGGCACGAATGCCGGACGCGGTTCAAATACCCGTGGTTCCTCGAACATCATCACCAATGGTTCGAAGATCGTCGTTCCCGAAGGATATGGGTTGCTGCTGTTCCAGGATGGCGCAATCACCGGCTTCGTTGCCGAGGCGGGTGCTTACGAATGGCGCTCGGACGACCTCAACTCGAAGTCGATCTTCGCCGGTGATGACCTCGTCGATTCGCTCATCAAGCAGAGCTGGGAGCGTTTCAAGTTCGGTGGCCAGCCAGGTTCGCAGCAGGCGGCTTTCTTCGTATCGCTGAAGGAACTGCCGGACAACCGCTTCGGTACGCAATCGGAAATTTATTGGGACGACCGCTTCCTGAACACTCAAGTCGGCGCGGTGACGCGTGGCTCTTACACGCTCAAAATCGTCGATCCGATCTTATTCGTGAAGCACTTCGTGCCGGCCACGTATCTGCAGCCCGGCAAGGTCTTCGATTTCACCGATATGGACAATGCCGCTGCCAGCCAACTTTTCAACGAAGTGGTGGGTTCGCTGGCGCCGGCCTTTAGCCTGTACACGAACGACCCAAGTAAGGACAATCGCATCACCAAGCTGCAGCAGGATTCGGTCGGTTTTGCCAAGAGCTTGTCCGCTGCGGTGGAGAATGCCTATCAGTGGAAGTCTGATCGTGGCTTGGCCATCGTCAAGACCGCCATCGTTTCCATTGAATACGACGCCAACACCAAGGAGTTGCTGAAGACCGTGCAGCGCGCCGACGCGCTGTCTGGCGCGCGCGGCAATTCCAATTTGCAGGCCAGCGTCGCCGCGGGCATTCAGGCGGCGGGCGAAACCGGCGGTGCGGCGGGCGTCCTAGGCGTGGGCATGGCGACCGGCATGTTCGGTGGCATCGGCGGCTTGCAGCAGCCGGTTGCGACGGCCGCGCCGGCAAGCGACGACCCCATCGCCAAACTGAAAAAGGCTAAGGAGATGCTCGATCTCGGTCTGATCACGCAGGGTGATTACGACGCGCTCAAAGCCAAGGCGCTGGGCCTGTAAACCACTAGGCGCGCATCTACCATGTCGAACACCAATATTCCGCCACCGCCACGGGTGCCGCCGCCGGTGCCCGCATACACCGGCCCCGGATCGCCGCGGGACGTGCCGCCGCCAGCGGGCAGTTTTCCGATCGACCCGGCCACGCTGCCCAAACCAATCCGCGACGAATTACAGGCGCCCGATCCGGTCGCCATCGACACCTCCGCTGCTGAGCTCAAGGACGGCCTCAACCGCTGCCCGAAATGCGGCGCGACCGACATCCGCCATAAGGCCGGCAGCGACCTGCTGATCTGCCTGTACTGCCGTAACGAATGGCAGGGCAAGCGGGTCGAGGAGGAATTCGGGCTAGGCGCGGGC
>Ga0163154_10003986_pt1 | contig 19809 bp, 20 predicted proteins | sample OliLakLV19MP9P1_FD_148649 | JGI IMG/M metagenome (GOLD analysis project Ga0163154, IMG submission 148649) | Freshwater microbial mat bacterial communities from Lake Vanda, McMurdo Dry Valleys, Antarctica - Oligotrophic Lake LV.19.MP9.P1 | ecosystem: Environmental > Aquatic > Freshwater > Lake >...
TCGCTGCTGTCGGCGTGGTTGCTGACGTTCACGATCTCACTCGACGACGTGGTGCTGTCGGCGTTCCTGTCCGGCCCCGGCTCGACGACGATGCCGCTGGTGATTTTCTCGCGCGCGCGGCTCGGGCTGAACCCGAGCGTGAATGCGGTGGCGACGATCATCGTGGCAGTGGTGGCCGTCGGCGTGGTGATCGCCAGCTACCTGATTGCGCGCGCGGAAGCCCGCCGGCAAGCCGAACTGGCTGCGGCCACCAAGGCGTGACTGGACTTGACGGGGCATAACCGCCCCAAGGAGCTGACCATGAGCTGGCACAACAAGGCCGCCGCGCTGAAGCCCGACGGCCGCGCCGTCATCGACGGCCAGCGGGTGGCCGCTGCCGACGGCGAGACCTTCGACAAACACTCGCCCATCGATGGCCGGCTGCTCGGCCCGGTAGTGCGCGGGCGCAGCGCCGACATCGACGCGGCAGTGAAGAGCGCGCGAGCCGCCTTCGAGGACGGCCGCTGGGCTGGCAAGCCGCCGGCTGTGCGCAAGCGGCTGTTGCAGCGCTTTGCAGAGAAGATCCTGGCCGCCAAGGACGAGCTCGCGCTGCTTGAAACGCTCGACATGGGCAAGCCGATCCAGCACGCACTGGCGGTGGACGTACCGAGCGCGGCGCGCTGCATCCAGTGGTACGGCGAAGCGGTCGATAAGATCTACGGCGAGATCGCACCCACCGGCCCCAACGCACTGGCGTTGATCACGCGCGAGCCGGTCGGTGTGGTCGGCGTCATCGTGCCGTGGAACTACCCGATGATCATGGCGTCGTGGAAGCTGGGTCCCGCGCTCGCCGCTGGCAACTCGGTCGTTCTCAAGCCGAGCGAGAAGAGTCCGTACACCGCACTGCGGCTGGCCGAGCTGGCTGTCGAAGCCGGCATTCCGCCGGGTGTGTTCAACGTCGTGCCGGGCTATGGCCACGAAGCCGGAGAGGCCCTCGCGCTGCACATGGACGTCGATGCCATCGGCTTCACGGGCAGCACACGCACCGGCCGGCGGATGCTCGAATACGCGTCGCGCAGCAACCTCAAGCGGGTCTTCAACGAACTCGGTGGCAAGTCGGCCTTCGTCGTCTTCCCCGATTTCAACGACATCCCTCGTTGCGCGAAGACGCTCGCCGGCAGCATGTTCTTCAACCAGGGCGAAAGCTGCAACGCACCGTCGCGCGTGCTGGTGCACGAGGCCATTGCCGACGAGTTCGTCGCGCTGGTTGCCGCACAGGCGCCGCGTTATGCGCCGGGTAACCCGCTCGACGCGGCTACGGTGATGGGCGCCATCGTCGACGAGACGCAGATGAACACCGTGCTCGGCTTCATCGAAGCCGGCCGCAACGAAGGCGCAACGGTCGTCACCGGCGGCGTGCGCGCGCGCCAGGAATCGGGCGGCTTCTACATCGAGCCGACCGTGTTCGATGGCGTCGCCAACAACATGGCTATCGCCCGCGAAGAGATCTTCGGCCCGGTGCTGAGCGTCATCCGCTTCAAGACCGAGGCCGAGGCGGTCCAGCTGGCCAACGCCAGCCACTACGGCCTGCAAGCCAGCGTCTGGAGCCACGACATCAACCGCGCCCACCGCGTCGCCCGAGCCCTGCGCGCGGGAACGGTCCACGTCAACCAGTACGACGAGGACGACATCACCGTGCCCTTCGGCGGCGTCAAGCAAAGCGGCAACGGCCGTGACAAGAGCCTGCATGCCTTCGACAAGTACACCGAGCTGAAGACGACCTGGCTGCGCATCGACCCGGCAGCCGCCGAATGACGGGCAGGCCGCCGACCTGGGCTTGGTTCGCGCTGGCCGGCAGCATGGCCCTGGTCGGCAGCTATGTGGGCTTGTCCAAGCTGCTGGTGGCGGTGTTTCCGGTGTTCCTGCTGGCCTGGTTGCGCTTCGGCATCGCGGCGGTAGCGATGGTTTCGTGGACCAAGCGCGCGCCCGGCGAAGCACCGCTGTCGCCGCGCAACCGGGTGCTGCTGTTCTGGGAGAGCTTTCTCGGCAACGTGGGCTTCAGCATCTGCATGCTCTACGGTGTGTTCTTGACGTCCGCCACTGCGGCGGGCGTGACGATGGCCGCCATTCCCGCTGCGGTGGCGGTGCTGTCGCGCCTGTTCCTCGGCGAGCCGATCCGCCCGCGCGTGATGGTGGCGATCGCGCTGGCGGCCGTGGGCATCGCGCTGCTGGCGCTGGCCCGAGACACGGGCGAAGCCGGGGGCGCAACGGCCGCAGCGGCAGCACGGGGCTCGGCCTGGGGCTACGTGCTGCTGCTCGCCGCGGTGTTGTGCGAAGCCGCTTACGTGGTCATCGGCAAGCGGCTCACCGGAGCGGTCTCGCCCAAGCGCATCAGCGCGCTGATCAACCTGTGGGGACTGGCACTGGTCACCCCGCTCGGCCTGTGGCAGGCGCTGCGCTTCGACTTCAGCGCCGTCAGCGCGTCGATCTGGACCCTGCTGCTGTTCTACGCCGTGGCCGCCAGCATGGTGACGGTGTGGCTGTGGATGCAGGGCCTGCGCCACGTGCCGTCGTCGCAGGCGGGTGTGTTCACGGTGTGGCTGCCGATCAGCGCCGCGCTCATCGGCGTGCTGGTGCTGGGTGAAGCCTTCAGCGCGGCGCACCTGGTCGCCTTCGCGCTGGCGCTGGCCGGGCTGCTGCTGGCGACCTGGCCGGATGGCAAACCCACCACGGCGGCTGCGCCGCCGTGATCGAGCTTCAGCGCCGCGCGGTGCGGCCGTAGGTCCTGAACTTCTCGATCACCTCCGCCATCTGGGCCGCGCTCAGCAGCTTGGGTTCGGCTACGGCCAGGGCCTTGAGGTAGGTCTCGCACAAGGACTCGATCTCGACGGCGACCTTCACGGCCCGCGCCAGCGTCGAGCCCGCCGCGACCAGCCCGTGGTGGGCCAGCAGGCAGGCGTCGCGCTGTGCCAGCCCGGCCGCCACGCCTTCGGACAATGCCATGCTGCCATAGGTGTGGTACGGCACCAGCGGCACGTCGTCACCACCTGCCACCGCAACCATGTAGTGGAACGGCGGCAGGCGCCGCTCTAGGCTGGCCAACGCGGTTGCGTTGACCGAGTGCAGGTGCACGACGGCGTTCAGGTCGGGCCGCGCCATGTACGCGGCGCGGTGGAAGTGCCACTCGGACGACGGCTGCCAGGGGCCCTGCACCACACCGCCCTCGCCCATCCAGACCATGTCTTCGGGCCGCAGTTCTTCGGCGCCCATGCCGGTAGGCGTGATGAGCATGCCGCTGCGCCCGTCGTCGGCCCAGCGCACGCTGACGTTGCCGGTGCTGCCACGGTTCAGGCCCAGCGCATCCAGCCTTCGCACGGCGGCTACAGCGGCTTCGCGTTGTTCCTGTTCGGCGGTCTTCTTCATGGTTGCAGATTGCCCGGCGCGAACAGCCCGCGTTCGGTGATGAACCCCGTAACCAGCCGTGCCGGCGTGACGTCGAAGGCCGGGTTGGCGGCGGGCGTGCCGTCAGGTGCCAGCTGGACCTCGACGACCTGGCCGGCCGCGTTTCGACCGTTGATGTGGGTCAACTCCGTGCCGCTGCGCGCTTCGATCGGAATGCCCTTCACCCCTTCGGCCAGCGCGCCGTCGAAGGTGGACCACGGCATCGCCACGTAGAACGGCACGCCGTTGTCAAGCGCCGCCAGCGCCTTCAGGTAGGTGCCGATCTTGTTGCAGGTGTCGCCATTCGCCGCCACGCGGTCGCAGCCGACGATGACGATGTCGACGCGACCCTGCTGCATCAGGTGCCCACCGGCGTTGTCGGCCACCAGCGTGTGCGGCACGCCGGCCTGTCCCAGTTCCCACGCCGTCAGGCTGGCGCCCTGGTTGCGCGGGCGGGTCTCGTCCACCCACACGTGCAGCGGCAGGCCGGCGGCGTGCGCCTGGTATATCGGTGCGGTGGCAGTGCCCCAGTCGACCGTCGCCAGCCAACCGGCGTTGCAGTGCGTCAGCACGTTGACCGGGCCGTCCTTGCGGGCCGCGATGGCGTTCAGCAGCGGGACGCCGTGGCGGCCGATTGCAGCGTTGCACGCCACGTCTTCTTCGGCCAGCGCGTCGGCTTCAGACCAGGCCGCGACGGCGCGTTCGACGGCTGGCCGTGCGAGGACGCGGCTGAGCACCCGCTGGACAGCCCACGCCAGATTGACGGCCGTCGGCCGCGCCGATTGCAGCCGCTCGGCAGCAACGTGCAGCGCGCCGTCGGAAGCATCACGCGCCGCCTGCATGGCCATGCCGTAAGCCGCTGTCGCACCGATCAACGGCGCGCCACGCACCACCATCTGGCGGATCGCATCGAACACCGGCTCTACGCCGTCCAGGCGCACCAGCCGCAGCTCGAACGGCAGCCACCGCTGGTCGATCACCTCGACCGCCGCCTGCCCCGGCAGCGTGCGGATCGGTCGCATCACGCGGCCGGCGACCTTCACGTCGCGGCCAGCACGCGGCCGGCAATCGCGCGCAGCTTGTCCACCATCGCCGGGTCGCGCGCTTCGGGCGCGGTGATCAGCGCGTGGTCCAGCGCGCGCCGGCAGGCGCACTGCATCTGGGCCGCATCGGCCGTGATCGCGCCGGCCAGCCCCGCCACCAGCGTGCGCGCCACTTGCGCGTTGCCGAGCAGCACCTGGATCACCGCGTCCACCGTCACCGCGTCGTGCGCCGGGTGCCAGCAATCGAAGTCGGTGACCATGCTCACGCTGGCATAACAAAGCTCGGCCTCGCGCGCGAGCTTGGCCTCCGGCATGTTGGTCATGCCGATGACGGCGCAGTTCCAGCTGCGGTACAGATCGCTCTCGGCGCGGGTGCTGAACTGCGGGCCTTCGATCGTCAGGTAGCAACCGCCCCGCACGAACGGCACCTGCGGTCCGGCCTGGTGCCTCAGCACCTGCTCGACATGGTTGCCGAGCCGGTTGCACACCGGGTCGGCCAGCGAGACGTGCGCGACCAAGCCGGTGCCGAAGAAACTTTTCTCACGCGCGAAAGTGCGGTCGATGAACTGGTCGACGATGACGAAAGTGCCCGGTGGCAGATCGGCCCGCAGCCCGCCCACGGCCGACAGCGACAGCACATCGGTCACCCCCAACTGCTTCAACGCCGCAATGTTGGCGCGGTAGTTCACCTCGCTCGGCGGGATGCGGTGGCCGCGGCCGTGGCGGGGCAGGAAAGCGAGCTGCGCCACCGCACCATCCGATTGCACCAACCGGCCCATGAAGATCTGGTCCGAAGGCGCGCCCCACGGCGTTTCGACGCTGACCCAGCGCGTATCGGTCAGCCCCGGCAGGTCGTACAAGCCGCTGCCGCCCACGATGGCCAGCAAGCTCACTTCGGCGCGCCCTTCTTGGTTGGCACGCGCTGCGGCGCCCTGCACGGGACCAAGTCTGTTGCCCAGCCGGGACAGGTGCGTTGCATGGCGGTCGAGTCCATTGACGATGTAGATGCTGGTGCGGCGGAGCGCGGGTCGGTTTCGGCGCTCAGGCGCTCAGCCGACGAGCGCCGCATTCTGCATCCGGGCCATGCCCTCGCGCGCAACGGCCATCGCGGCGCGCGGGCTGCCGCGGCGCAACGTCGGGTCGCTCCAGGCCTGACGCCAGCGTCGTGCCCCGGGCTGGCCGTTGCGCAGGCCGACGATGTGCCGCGCGGCGTGGCCCCAAGGGCGGCCCACGGCCGCCAGGCGCTCCATGTAGGCGACCATCGTCTCTTCGATGCCGTCACGCCCGCCCGGCAGCGCCGCAGCGTCGCCCCAGAAGCGCGCGTCCCATGTCGCCATCGCCCAGGGGTCGTGGTACGCATGACGGCCGAGCATCACGCCATCGACGTGCTCCAACTGCAAGGCAATCTGCTCGTCGTCGGTCACGCCGCCATTGAGCACGATCGTGAGCGCCGGAAAGTCGCGCTTGAGCTGGTGGACCATCTCGTAGCGCAGCGGCGGGACCTCGCGGTTTTCTTTCGGGCTCAGGCCTTTCAGCCACGCGTTGCGCGCATGCACGATGAACACCTCGGCCCCGCCCCGCGCGGCCACGGTGCCGACGAAATCGCGCACGAAGCCGTAGCTCTCGCCCTTGTCGATGCCGATGCGGTGCTTCACCGTCACCGGCAACGAGCAGGCGTTGCGCATCGCCGCCACGCAGTCAGCCACCAACACCGGCTCGGCCATCAGGCAGGCGCCGAAGCTGCCACGCTGCACGCGTTCGCTCGGGCAACCGCAGTTGAGGTTGACTTCGTCGTAGCCCCACTGCTCGGCCAGCTTGGCGCAGTGCGCCAGGTCGGCCGGCTCGCTGCCGCCGAGTTGCAAGGCCACCGGGTGTTCGACCGCATCGAAGTCCAGATGGCGGGGCACGTCGCCATGCAGCAGCGCGCCGGTGGTGACCATCTCGGTATACAGGCGGGTGTGGCGCGTGATGAGCCGATGGAAGACGCGGCAATGGCGGTCCGTCCAATCCATCATCGGGGCGACGCTCAGGCGCCATGGGCGAAGCTGTTGATTCATAGGACTGATCTTGTTCTTGTCGGTCCAGACCACTATTGCGTAGACAAAGGCAAGCCTCTGAAGAACTGTCCGCGGATTCTGCATGGCAATCAATGGGTTACGGGCGATGTTCCTGCGACGCTGAGTGAGCAGCCGGACCGCATTCGCTGTGTTGTCCGGCGCCAGCGCTGCGGGTTTGCCACGGCGTTTACGCTCGATTGCCGCGGCGCGGCGGCCTTGCGCGCATGCGGTGTCGAGATCGTCGAGAACCGCGATAAGCCGGGCCTGTGTCCGCTCTCGGGCAGGCTGACGCGGCAGGCGGCGGGCGCCTTGCGACCCGATGGAGACAGTCGGTCATCGGAACTGGGCGCCGCAAAGCTGTCGCTCAGGGTGGTCCAGTCATGTGAGCGCAGGCAGTTGGAACCGACGCCGATACGCCCCGGGGCTGAGCCCGAAGCCTTGCCGGAACAGACGTGAGAATGAACTTGCGTCGCTGTAGCCGACCTGCGCGGCGACCGTTTGCACGGTCATGTCCCCGGCTTCGAGCAAGGCCCGTGCAGCCTCCAGGCGCACGGCTTGCAGATAGCCGATCGGCGATTGCCCGACCGCCGCGCTGAAACGGCGGACCAGGGTGCGGTCACTGACCGCCACCTCGCGCGCCAGATCCGACATCGTGATGTCGCGGGCCATGTTCTTGTGCAGCCAGTCCTGGGCACGTTCCACGATCGAATCCGCGTGCTTCGTCTCGGTCAGCAATGGCAGATAGGGAATGTGGCCCGTGTAGCTCACGTCGATCAACATGCTCTTCGCGCACTGCGACGCAATGTGGGGCCCCATGAACCGATCGACGATGCGGATGGCTTGCAGAAGATAGGTTGCCGTTGCGCCGGCGCACACGAGGCGATCAGTCTCCGTCAACACCGACCTGTAGTGGAGATCGACTTTCGGGTACCGCGACCGAAACTGCCGATCAAGCCACCAAGTCGTCGTCGCGGCGCGCCCGTCGAGGAGCCCCGACTGAGCCAGCATGAACGTGCCGGTGCAGTTGGCCCCGACCCAGGCGCCGGCGTTCCACTGCGAGCGCAACCACTCGTAGATGACCGTCTGCTGGTCCAGGAACCGAATGAACGGCTTGAATCCCGGATAGTGGATCGCGGGGGCCACGACGACGTCGAATCGCCGACGCCAGCCGAGCGGCTGCGTCTCGATGAACATGCCATTGCTGGCTGCGACCGGTACGCCTTTGGTGGAGACAAAACTCCATTCGAATGGCCGGCAGCCTGGCCCCTGCTGCTGTCGCAAGTGAGCATTGGCCGCCTGGAGGACATCCGCGAAGCCGGCCGCGCAAGACACGTAGCAGCCTTCGACGGCAAGGATTGCAACGCTGGGCATGGTTGGCGGAATCCGCACAGGTTGTGTCTGTTTTGACAATGTACAGCGTCAGCCTCGCTGCGTACATTGGTGTGGACACTTCGCCATGGAGGCGCTTGATGGCCACGACACTTGCCGAAATCCTTCCTGCGGCTGCTGCACGACACGGCGACCGCACGGCGCTCGTCATCGACAAGCGGCAGCTCTCGTTTCGGGAGCTCGATGCACAGTCCAATCGGGTCGCCAACGGCCTCATCGCCTTGGGCGTGAAGCCCGGTGATCGGGTCGGACTGTTCGGCGCCAACAGCTGCGAATGGGTGATTTCCTACTACGGCATCGCAAAGACAGGGGCCGTGCTGAATCCTCTGAGCAGCATGCTCACGACCGACGAGCTGGGCTACACGGTGACCGACGCGGGTGCGCGCATCGTGATCGCGTCGGCTGACAAAGCCGGCCAGTTGCGCGAGCTGAAGGCGGCTGGGGCGCTGGATCACGTGGTGTTGTGGGGTACCGCCGAAGCTGAAGACGCCACGCCGCTGGACGATTGGTTGAGCCAGGGCTACGCAGTATTCGACGTGCGCCCGCGCCAGCCTTCGGACCTGGCGGTGATCGCCTACACATCCGGAACGACTGGCCGACCAAAAGGTGCGATGCAGAGCCAGCGCGCCGTCCTCGCCGCTGCTGTCGGCACCGCGCTGATGGCCGCGCGCACGGCACAGGACCGTATCGTCAGCGCGCTGCCGCTCTTTCACGTCTACGGCAGCTGCGTCATGAACGCGGCGATGCTGGCCGGCTCGATGCTGATCACGCTGCCGCGCTTCAGCGAGGTCGCCATGCTGAGTGCGATTGCCACGCACCGCGCCACGCTGATGGACGGTGTGCCGACCGCGTATTACTACCTGCTCGCGCACCCGGACTTCGACCGGCACGACCTGTCAAGCTTGCGGCTGTGCTGGGTCGGTGGGCAGACGCTGCCGGCGGCGAAGTCGCTGGAGTTCACCCAGCGCACCGGCTGTCCCGTGCACGAGGTCTGGGGCATGACGGAACTCGCAGGTGCCACCAGCGCGAACCCGGTCTATGGCCTCAACAAGCCGGGCACGATCGGCCTGCCTTATCCGGGAAATGCGTTCCGCGTCGTCGAGATGGAAGACGCAACACGAGAGATGCCTCGCGGCCAGCCCGGCGAGTTGATGTACAGCGGCCCGCTCGTGATGATGGGATACCACAACAACGCGGCAGCCACCGCCGAGACCGTTAGGCCGGATGGCTGGTTGCACACCGGCGACATCGCGGTCATGGATGAGGACGGCTACGCCACGATCGTCGATCGCAAGAAGGACATGATCCTGACCGCCGGGTTCAACGTCTACCCGGCCGAACTGGAGCGGGTCTTGTGCATGCATCCCGCTGTGGCGCTGTCGGCCGTTGGCAGCATTCCCGACGAGGCGAAGGGAGAGCTCGCAAAGGCCTACGTCATTCTCAGGCCGGGTGTCCAGGTAACCAGCGCATCCCTGATCGCCCATTGCCGCGAGCATCTGGCAGCGTACAAGGTCCCGCGCGCTGTCCAGTTCGTCGAATCGGTACCCATGACAGCCTCTGGCAAGATCATGCGCAGGATGCTGAAGGGCATCGATGATGGCCAGCGATTCGCCGAGTAGCACGCTGCCTGGCAACCCTGAATGCTGTCGCTCACGCGGAGCAGCGCGCCTGCGATCGGCGCTTGATTTGCCGCGATGCCTTGCGACGCGCAATCCATTTCCGCCGAACGCCGAGGCTTGGTGACAAGCATCCTGACAGACGTTTGCGAGCGAAGCGACGACCACCCTGTGCCAGCTCAGTAACGCCGCACTTGGCAGATGTCTGCACTCGGGGCTTTCCAACATGCGATACAGCTGCCATTGTCCAGACAGCACGTGGCCGATCCCAAGTTCTCCCCAGCGGCTGGTGACTGGCGGCTGAATTCAAACAACTGCAGTCCGGCAGGCAGATCGGCGGAGCGGCTGACCGCCGTCGATCAGAGCGCATCATCCGAGCCTCAGGGTTGGCTGCTCTGAAGCCCACTCTTTGGCGGTGCAGCTCACGCCGCCAGCGGATGGAGGGCTGTCAATCGCATGTCGATATGCACGGCTTCAAATGGACACACGACCCCGCCACTGCCGGTACGCTCGAAAAGGCCCAACTCGGCCAACACCTCCACATCATCATGAACGCGCCGGACATCGCGTCCCACCCGGCGTGCCAGCTCCCGCACCGACATGGGTCCCTGGCCCTGAAGCGTACGCACCAGAGTCCAACGACGCTCTGTGAGCTTGCCGAAGAAACTTCCCGCGGTCTCGAAATTCAGTACTTCGCCCTGGTAGCTGCGGGCGGTGGCTCTCTTGCCTGCGGATCGCAGCGCAGCCCGCCAATCGGCGTTCATTGTGATCATCAGAGTTCGCTCGGTCATGTTTTGCTCCTCTCCGCATCGACGGCAACAATGAAATCCTCGATCAGCTGTTCGACCGAGACAAACGTGTAGCTTCGCTCAGCCCCGCGTACGTGGGAGTGATCGCCCTTACCGCGTTCGTTGTCAAACCCGACCACCCGCACGCCGTCGATCGCGTAGGCTGCCCGGTACTTGAAGCCGTGTGCACTTGGCTTCACAGGCTCGGGCACGCGCCACACCACCAACTCGATCACACCGCCATCTGGCGTCACGTCCTTGAAGCGAGTGATCAGTCTGGCCTTCATTGTTGACAAGAATGCCAACGTTTGATCGCGTTGTCAAACGAGTCATCGTTCCACCAGACTAATTTCATCGACTGAGTTGCTCTAGACCCGCCGTCCACGAGCACCCGCTTCTGGCCGTGATGAGAAGCTTTTCATAACGAACGAGAAGCGTTTATCCGACGCCCCATCGAAGCTCGCCAGACGCACCGCTGCTGACGGCGTCGGATAAACCTCGTTGGACTGAACCGCCGCCACGGTGGTGGTGTGCAGAGGGTCTGGCAGGGCGCAAGCGGTGGATGTAGCCACCGGTTCTGCCGCCCCTTTGGGGAATGTAAGGTTCAACTCACATCGTGAAATTTACTGGCATCTCCAGCAGCCACGGGTCTGCTTGCCAGGTCGAGCAAAGGCGCCACGAGAGTCGCAAGGAGGGCGGACCGTCACTGTCTCGTGACCGCAGGGCTTGATGCACAGATCTCTTCATCGTTCGCCCATGTGGAAAGGTGGTTCTTAAGGACTCCGGGCCCGGCCAGTCTCAAGATGCCGGACGTGCCGCATTGCACGCCACCGCTGCCGTGCGTCGCCACGCTATCAACTCTGCGGGCGAACGCAACCACCGCGCCAGCGGTTTAGTGCAATGGCCGACTGTGTGAGTAAGCGGGCGTATCAGCAACCTGACCCCGGCCGCAAAACCTTGTCTGTGTAACGGGCGGCTGGTGGCGCGACGCCCGCGTCAAGCCGCTTGAATCGGGCGCTCGGATGCCCGTTGTCTCTGAACCTCGCTGTCAGCCATGGCCAAGAAGGACCGACACGTCAGCGAGACGCCAGCCACCCAGTGGCTGTGGCAGCATGGCGTGGCCTTCACCGAGCATCCCTGCGACGACCTCTATCACGGCGGTACGGCTGAGTCAGCGCGCCATCTCGGCGTGCCCGAATACCAGGTCATTCAGTCCCTTGCGCGCCAGATTGGTGTGAAGACAGTGGCAGCCGGGCTGTCGCCGAAGGTTGAGATCGACGGGCGGTTCATCCGCGACTTGATCGACAACGCGTTGCGTGGCCAGCCACTCACGGCGCGCTGACGCCGAGCCGCAGCACCAAGCGCTCGCGTCGCCACAGCGCTGCGATGGCGAAGAAGCCGAGCACGAAGATTAGGCCTCCCCACCACTCGGTAACGTTTTCCATGCGGCCTTTCAGCGGTTCACCAACCACGGCGGCGACGATGGCATTGGCCAAGCCCAGCAACACCAGCACCACGCCCAGCGCTCCGAACGCGCGCTCCAGCAACCGCGGCAGGTCCAGCTGGCCCCGCCGTGTCAGCTGCTGCAGTGCGCGGCCGGTGAGCAGCAGATTCAGGCAGGTCAAGCCGAAATAGCCCACGGTGCCGTACTGCCGCAGCCAGCGGTACACCGGCCCTTCGGCACCAAGGAAGCTGCCGTAAACCACCAGCGCCAAGCCCGCCACCAGCCCCAGCGGCGCGATCCAGGCGGTGGCGCGGCCGGCAACGCCAACCTGCAACAGCCAGCGCGTCACAAGCAGCCACACCAGCGCCTGCAGCGTGGCCGCCGGCAGCATCAGGGCCCGGAACAGGTGGTTGGGCAGTTCATGGCGGGCGGCGCGGCTGATCGAGGTGCAGCCGTCGACGAAGGGGTTGCAGGTCGGCACCAGGCCCTGCTGCATCGACAACGTCGTCGCCAGCGCTGTTGCCAGCAGCGGCAGCAGCCCGGCCAGCAGCGCCAGCGGCCACAGTGGCCAGCCGGCGGCGTGTTCAGCCGGGCTGCGCTGCATCGCTCAGATCCGCGCCACGATGCCGGCGCTCAGGCCCCAACTCTGGGGCTGGCGCACCAGGGGGCTTGCCAGCGCCGGTCCGAGCAGCCGTGAGACGCTGGCGCCGTAGAAGACGGCCCAGCGCGGCGTCAGCCCGCTGCGGCCCCCCAAAGACAACACCACGTCGCGCAGCCCGGCGCCCGGTGCGTAGACGGCATAGCCGCTGCGCCTCGCTTGTTCTGGCGTGATGCCGAAATAGTTCTGCTGCCAGCGCTGGCTGGCAAAACCCAGCACCGCGCCAACACCCAGGCCGGTGGCCGGGCTCAGCCGCCAGTCGCGGGACAGCCCCAATTCGCCGAGCCAGCCGCCGCCCCGGCCCAACGTGTCGGTACCGAGTGCTGCCGACACGCGCCAGCGTTCGTCGACGCGGTAGCCCAGCGACAGCCGTGCCCTCAGGGTGCGCCGCACGTCGCCCAGGCCTTTCAGGTCGGGGCTGTCGCTTTCTTCGCGGCCGCTGTCCCAGCGCAGGCCCAGGCTGGAGCGCCAATGCTCGCTGCGCAACAGTTCCACCCGCAGGCCACCGCGCGTTCCGGGCTCGCCGCCGCGCACGGCAAACGCACTGCGGCTGGCCAGGCTGACGCGGCCCCAACGCAGGCCGAAGCCAGGCTGGACGGTGCTGCCCACACGCGCTGCGCCAGCGTATTCCGGCCCGACCGAAGCGACGACACCCACCGCCGCGCTCCAGCGCCGTGTTGGCTCGGCGTCATCGGGCCGCGCCATCTCTTGCGCCACTGCGGGTGCGACCCAGACCAGGCCTAACAGCAGACGCAGGGCCCGTGGCCCCCAACGCATCCGTCCGGTCCTGCGGCCGGACGCGCCGGTCAAGCGCGACTCAAGGGGCTCGGCATAGGCCATGAATCTCATGATGCCCGATGCGGCAACGGCGGTTGCCAAGGGCCTACGCCTGACAAGACCATCGTGCGCTCTCGCCTGGCAACCCCAGGGTGTACCGCGCTCAAGCCGGAACGCCCAGCGCGGCGAAGTGCACGATCCATTCATGCTGCGGGTCCACACCGACCAGCCCAGCCGCCTCGTCATCATAGAAGGCGCCGACTGCGCAAACGCCCAGGCCCCGCGCTCCGGCCTCCAGGTACAGGCGTTCGCCAACCAGCCCGGCTTCGAGAAAGGCATGCCGGTAACCGCGCGCCGGCCCGCTGGGGTCGGCGGCAAAAGCGGCACGGGCCATCGACAGCACGAACACCACGGCCGCGTCGCCGATCACATCCTGGTCCAGGGCGGCTGCGCGCGAGCGTCGGCGCGGGCTGCCATCATGGCGCACGCGCATCTGCAGCCCGTGCGCGGCCGGGTCGTAACGCCACGACGCCGTCGCCAGGCCTTGCACGGCCTGCGTCACGACGTCGATGCGCACGGCGTCGGACAGCTGCGGCGCTGGCCCGCCCATGGCCGCGAGCAGGGCCGACAGTTCATGCAACGGCAGCGCCGCCCGCGCATAACGTCGCACCGAACGGCGCTGGGCGATGACCTGCAATGGATCGCCAGGCGCCGACCTTGATGCGGACATGGACGGCGGCAATGCCAGCAGCGCTTCGGCAGCCGGGGCCGCGGCCGCGGCCAGGGGCACGACAGCAAGTGCCCAGGCCGCCGCGCGCAGCGAGGTGGCGCGGTGCATCGCATCGGTCACGCCCAGCGGCGCAGCGCCAGCCATCGACAGCCTAGGCGCTTGCCAGTGCGTTGCGCCGCCGGTTGGTGCGAATGCAGGCGGGGCGGGGGTCATGTTCCTGGCCCGCGCCAAGCCAGCCGGCCGAAGCACGGCTAGCGCCAGCACGCCTTCTTCGGTCTCGTCCACCGCCAGCAGCGCCGCCGTTCGCGCTTCGTCGAAACGGCGTTGCAGCGTCGTGGCCGCACCCAATGCCTGCGCCGCCACGCACAGGTTTCCAGCGCATGGCCAAGGTCCGCCAACACGTAGCGATACGTGCGGTCGCGGTACTTGTGTCCGCTGCGCCTGAAGATGGCTGTGGCCACCACCACGGCCAGTGTGTCGTCGGGCGCCGCGCCGGCTTCCAGGCCCATGGCAGCCTCGGCCGGCACAGTGCCTGGCAGCTGCTGCAGCGCGTGTGTCCTGGCGTCGTAATGCCAGATGCCCGCGCTGACGCCAGCGACCGCGCGCACCAGGACATAAAGCTCGGTAGAGAACAAGGCGCCCGACGAAGGCGACGTGCGAAAGGCAATCGTGCCGCTGCGCTGGCTGATCCCGGCGGTGTGCCACAGCACGGAACCCAGCGCACTGGCATCGAAGGGCCTGCCGTCCGTGATGCCGCGCGCCATTTGCGGCGACGGCAGCACCAGCCGCGCTGGCCCTGACATGACCGGGTAGGGCTTGAAAGGCGGCGGCGGATCGCCCCAGTCCACGCCAGGCGCACGGCGCAACACGCCGGCACGGGAGTGGGTGGAAAACTCATGGAACTCCTCCACCAGCGCCAGGGCCATGGCCGCGTTGTCGGCCGCGATGCCAGCACCCTGACCGGCGGCCGGTTCGATATGCAACACGGTGCGGCCGTGCCGCAGACCGAGCAAGAATGCACCGCCGGCCAGTGCCGTGGCACCCAGCAGGCCAAGGGCCCCCAGCGCAGGCCGCCGCCCAAGACCGGCTGGCGCCGCATGCGCACTGATCTCGCGCTGCGCGGGCGAGCGCCGTCGCGCCAGGTGTTGCCAGATCACGCGAAAGTTGAAGGCCAGGTGCAGCACGAGCAGCAGCACCGTGGCGTACCCGAACAGGTAGTGCCAGTCGAACACCGGCAGATGCTGGTTGGCCACCCAGAAGATGCCCAGGCCGGCCGTGCCCAGCACATACACCAGGAGCAACAAGCTGGACCAGACGTTCAGCGCCAAACGCGAAGGCAAACGCCCACGCAGCGCCAGTACCGCCAAGGATGCACCGGCCAGCAACAGCGGCAACAGCACCCACAGCAGCTTGGTCATGGGGATGGACCCGACGCCGCGTGAGGGGTCGCATGATCGGCCGAGCTCATGCCGCTGCCGCGCGCAGCGCCCAAGCCATCGCCAGCCCCAGCGCGCCAAGTGCCAGAGGCACGGCCATCGGCCATCCAGGCGCGCTCGGCGCCAGCAGCAGGAAGCCGATCGTTGCGATGACCGTCGGGTCGGGCATGGAGCCGAAGCTCACTGCCTGCGCCCAGGGCCTGCCCAAGCCCAGGCCGAGCAGTGGCCAAACCACCAGCGCCAAGCAGACGATTCCGCCTCCAATTGCCGTGCGGGCCGGCGCTCGGGGATGAAAGCACAGGCCTGGCCGCACCCCACCCACCCACAACAGCGCCAAGCCCTGCAAGGCAAAGGCCCAGGCCACGTACCGCGATGCCCAGTTGATGGAGCTGAAGCGGCTGAAGCGAAGCGCCCGCGCCACCCAGAACCAGGTGCTGCCCAGCAGCAACCAGACCCAGCGTGCGTGAAGCGTCGAATGCGACCGCAAGGCCACAAGCAGCGCCGCCAGGCCCAGCGCGACGAGCACGGGTTGCAGCGGCCAGACCTCGGCGTTGCCGGACGCCACGAGGTTGCCATATGTGCGCTGCGAAAACCGCAGGAAACTGCCCAGACGGTAGCTCCACCATTCGCTCACAGCAGCTTGGCGGTGTGCGCTTCCATGCGTGCGCGCATGGACGCGTCTGGCAGTCGGCCGGTGGCGGCAGCCAGGTTCTCGAGCACGTGGTCGACGCGCGTGGCGGCCGGGATGGCGCAGGTCACGGATGGGTGCGAGATGGCGAACTTCAAGGCGAACTGGGCCCAGCTGCGGCGTTGGAGCTCGGCGGCCCAGGCAGGCAGTGGATGGCGACCCAGCGCGCGCAGCAGATCGCCCTGCTCGAACGGGCGGTTGGCGATCACGGCGATGCCGCGGTCCTTGGCCAGCGGCAGGATGCGCTCTTCAACCCGACGGTCGCGCAGGCTGTAGGTGACCTGCACAAAGTCCAAGGGCTGGCTGCGCATGCTCTGCTCGACCTCGGCGTGCCGCCTGCCCTCAGAGGTGCTGATGCCGACGTAGCGCAGCTGCCCCGCCGCCTTCATGGCAAACAAGGCCACCAGATGGTCCTGCCAGGACAGCAGGTTGTGGACCTGCAACAAGTCGAAGCGCGGCACGCCCCAGCGGCCGCTGGAACTGTCGATCTGCGCCGGGCCGCGTGCAGCAGGGCTGACCCACACCTTGTCGGCCGAGAACACCCGTGCAAGCGCGTTGCGGCTGCGCAAGCCGTACCCGGTCACGTCTTGCGATGAGCCGTACATGGGTGAGGAATCGATGAGCCTGCCGCCGGCGCCGAAGAAGGCCTGCATGACGTCGGCGCATTGTTCCCGCGCGACCGGGTCGTTGCCGACATTGAAGGTGATCCAACTGCCCAGTCCGACCAGCGGCACGGGCTCGGCGCTGCCCGGGGTGGCGCGCGTCACTAGAGGCGCGACAGCCGATGGCGGCGATGCGGGCGGCAGTTCATGGCGCGGCTGCGCGTGCGCGGGCGACATCCCGACGGCGCTGAGCATCAGCGCTTGGCGCAAGAGTGCACGTCGACTTGAAGCGGGCTTGGGCATGGTGCGCTCCGGCATCGTGGGCTCGGCGCAGGATGATGCCAAAACTGCCCAGCAGCACGTGAACCCGGGTCAGGAAAGTGGACAGTTTCGACGCCCACGAACCCGGCGCAGGTTCCGGGACAGGGCAGTGGGGCCTAACCTCGATGCTGTGTGGCCTTGCGGCCTTGTGTATCGTCGTGTGCATCGGTTCTGCCATTTCGCGACGGTCCCCGTCTCGCCAGCCATCGCCCATGAACTCGCCCCAAGCCCTGCCGGACCAACGCGCGCCGCGCTGGATCAAATGGCCGCTGATCCTGCTTGCCGTGGGGTTGGTGGGTGCCCTGCTGTGGCGGCAACTGCCAGGCGCTGGCTACGTGACCGACCTGTCGCGTGTCGGGGCCGGGCGCGCAACGTTGGTGCTGGCCAAGGACGGCAACTTCGTTGGAGGCGCCGAAGTGATGGATCTGATGAACGGCATTCGCGCCGACTATGCCGGGCGCGTCGATTTTCTGGTGGCCCTTCTCGCGCTGCCCGATGCGCGGGCCTTTGCCGAGCGCCACGCTGCGCGCGACGGCACCGTGCTGCTGTTCGCCGGCGACGGCCGCCGCGTGGGCATGCTGCACCAGCCGCGCAGCCAGGATGAACTGCGCCGCGCACTGACCGAAGCCTTCGGCAACTAGGTGCAAGTGCCACGTCATGCATCGAATGGCGCCGATGATCTTGCAGCTGCTTTCGCTTGCGTTGGTCGCAGGCCGGGGCTTCAGTCAGCCCGGCCCCGGCCTCTGCGCCGCGTTCTGAGCCAGCAATGGCGCTCTTCGACCCCCAATCCCTGAACCCCGGCGTGCGCCGGCGCGAGGTGCTGGGCTGGGCGATGTACGACTTCGCCAACAGCGGCTACACGACGGTGGTGCTGACGGCGGTGTTCAACGCCTACTTCGTGGGCGTTGTCGCCAATGGCGCGCCGTGGGCGACGCTGGCCTGGACGCTGACACTCGGCCTGAGCAATGCGCTGGTGATGCTGGCCACCCCGCTGCTGGGCGCCTGGGCCGACGCCCGAGCCGCCAAGAAGCTGCTGCTGGCGGCCAGCACGCTGGGCTGCGTGGTCGCTACAGCCGCTTTGGCCGGCGTGGGCCGTGGCGACCTGCTGCTGGCCGTGGCGGCCATCGTCGTGTCGAACTTCTGCTATGCCGTGGGCGAGCAGCTCACGGCCGCTTTCCTGCCAGAACTGGCCCGACGCGAGGCCCTTGGCCGTGTCTCGGGCTGGGGCTGGAGCCTGGGCTACTTCGGCGGGATGCTCACACTCGGGCTGAGCCTGGGCTATGTGCTCTGGGCGCAGGGCCAGGGCCTGCCGGCCACGCATTTCGTGCCGGTGTCGATGCTCATCACCGCGGCGGTGTACGCGCTGGCCTCGGTGGCCACTTTCGCCCTGCTGAAGGAGCGTGCCCGGGCGCAACCCGACGCCCAGCTGCGCGGCGCCACCGCCCAGGCCTGGTCCAGGCTGCGGCAGACCTGGCGCGAAGCCGCCCGCTACCGCGACTTCCGCTGGCTGCTGGCCTGCGCAGCGGCTTACCAGGCCGGCATTTCGGTGGTCATCGCGCTGGCCGCCATTTACGCCGCCGAAGTGCTGGGCTTTCAGCAGACGCAGACGATGGCCCTGATCTTCCTGGTCAACATTGCCGCAGCGGCCGGGGCCTTCGCTTTCGGCTACTGGCAAGACCGCATCGGCCACCGCCGGGCACTGGCCTTCACGCTGTGGGGATGGGTGGGCATGACGGCATTGGCTGTGGCGGCCACCACGCCCGCGCCGTTCTGGGCCGCGGCGGTGCTGGCCGGGCTGTGCATGGGGTCCAGCCAGAGTGCGGGCCGTGCGCTGGCCGGGCTGTTCGCGCCAGCCGATCGGCTGGCCGAGTTTTACGGCTTGTGGACCTTCGCGACCCGGCTGTCCGCCATCGCCGGCCCGGTGACCTACGGCCTGGTGACCTGGGCCACCGACGGCAACCACAGGCTTGCCATCGGTGTGACGGGGCTGTTTTTCCTGGCCGGGCTGGCGCTGCTGAGAAAGGTGGACGTGACGCGCGGGCGGGCCGCGGCGCTGGGCTGAGAGCAGCCCGCACGTTGCCGGCTGCCATCCACGGAAAAGAACCGCTTGACGTCTGCACCTGACTCGCTTGCACGGCGTATTGGCGCCCAACGCCAAGCTGCGCGCGAAGGTGGTGCCGCAAGAGCCAGAGCTGCCCGAGCTGCCCGAGCTGCCCGCGCAGGCCGCACCGCCGGCCGAGTGCGAGGCGACCTGTGCGCACCACCGCCCAGTGCGGCTGAGCTGGGCGAAGCTGCTCAAGCGGGTGTTTGAGATCGACACGGAGCACTGCCCGAACTGCGGCGGTCATCTGAAGATCATCGCGGCGACACTGGAACAGCAGGTGATCGAGAAGATCCTCACGCACCCGGGTCTGCAGGCCAGTCCGCCGCCGCGCGCGCCAGCTCGTCGGCCGCAACTGCAAGCGGCCTGAGACCCTCCAGCCAACACGTTTCAGGCGGCCCGGTGCCCAGGCCCGCGGGCATCGGCTGCGCCAGAGCTTCTCAGAGCCGAGGTTTGGCGCCCGATCGCCCGGGAAAACCCGGAAAACCCGGAAAACGCGGAAAACCCGGAAACGGTCGCCATGGATGAAGCTCGTTTGGGCTGCGATCGACCCTCAACAGGCCGCTGCCGAACTGCCGAACCCCAAGGACCGCAGCAGTGGGTGCTCAAGAGCATTGCGGGGGGCCCTTTGGGAGAAAACCGTGCGTTTGAATTTCCTATCCCCCCGCGGGGGTGATGTCGGCCGAAAGTTGGTAAGCCGCTGTGGACTGGATGAGCGCCCGCATGAAGTTCTCCTCTT
>Ga0163154_10003989_pt1 | contig 19797 bp, 17 predicted proteins | sample OliLakLV19MP9P1_FD_148649 | JGI IMG/M metagenome (GOLD analysis project Ga0163154, IMG submission 148649) | Freshwater microbial mat bacterial communities from Lake Vanda, McMurdo Dry Valleys, Antarctica - Oligotrophic Lake LV.19.MP9.P1 | ecosystem: Environmental > Aquatic > Freshwater > Lake >...
GTTGAAGACAGTCATGCGGATTCGATGGATATCGGCTGGGAAGGCCCGCCCTCGTCGTCCACCCCCGGTTTCATGGCTTTGCAGAACGCAATCGTAGGCGGGAAAACCGCGGATGGAGAGGTTGAAATGGATGCCAAATTGATGGGTTGACCATGGAAAGCCGCGACCACAGGTCGCGGTGGACGCGCGACGGGCGTCAATTGATGCGGCGCGATGCGACGTATCGCCCCGGAGGGGTGTCGGACTGTAGCCACGGGTGAAGCGAAGTCCGCCCCGGCGGACGAAGCGCAACCCGTGGATGACGGTCGAGACGATTGGTCGCCCCGGCGGGGCGACGGGATCGCAGAAACTTGGGGCGCATTGTTTTGATCGAGTATCCCTTCGCCCCTCGCGGGGCGAGTCCGAATCTCGATCCACGGGTTGCGCTTCGGTCGCCTTCGGGCGACCTGCGCTGCACCCGTGGCTACATCCCAGCGCCCCGCTGGGGCGATCGTGATGATGAACCGGTTACCCCGCCGCACTCCGGGCAGGCTGCGGCGTCATCCGGCCGGTCGCGCAAGTCGCAGCCGCAACGGATGCACCGGCCGCGCCGGCGGCGATGCCCGCGCCGCGCCGCCAACGGCGCGGCGAACAGCAGCCCGCAGATCGCGGCGTACAAGAGCGTGTTGAGGAGGAAGCCGGGCCAAATTGGGCGGAGCGGCAACGCCGTTGAACGCAGGATGCGCGATCGGATTTCGATCGTTCCTGGCGCCATAGGCGCATTCGACCCCTTGTGTACCGCGATGCCGCCGCTGACGCCGCGAACATACAGCGTTTGGTTGTCAACAGCGAGTGCGATCACATACTCGCAATGCAGGCTCAACATCGGCCAACCGCGCGCATCCTCCACGAGCAGATCATCGATCGGCTCATGCGGTGCGGTCTCCTTCATCGTGTCGATGCGACGAGGCTCGGCACCACGACTCCATTTCGGGAACAAGTGGCCATCTTGTTCGGAAACATTGATTGGCCACTCGTGGCTGAACTGAATGACATGTCGAACCGCTCCGATGCGATCGAGCGATGTGATCCAGACGCGCGGCCCTCCGTATTGGTCGGCGAGGAACCAACCCGCCTCCTCGCTACTCAATCCATCGACTCGAATCAGCAATGCGCCTGCCCACGCCACCGCGACGTTGATGGCCGCGCCGAGCAGCAGGGACATCGCGAGCTTGGTCAGGCGGCGCGTCATGCCGTGATGATACGGCGTCGATTCGCCGCGGCACGGAATGAAGTCGCGCGCGAGTTCGCATGAAAAGAAGAAGCATGATCCCAATAGCCGGGCGGCTACGCCGCCTCGGAGGATTGCCGCACTGATCGAATCACTCCCAGTTCTCCAGGGCGGCGTAGCCGCCCGGCTATTGGGATCATTAAACGCCGTCAGTCATGTTCCTTTGAACCCCTTCCCCGCCACCACTACTATGCGCGGCTTTCGCAGGAGCATTGCACCTCATGACATCCGTCAACAGCATCGCGGTCATCGGCGCGGGAACCATGGGCCAAGGCATCGCCCTCACTGCGGCCCAGTCGGGCCTCCGCGCCTTCCAGATCGACGTCAACGCCGACCAGCTCGCGAACGCCAAGAAATATCATGCCAAGACCGTCGCGCGGCTGGTGGAGAAGCAGAAACTCACCCAACCGCAGGCCGACGAGATCAACGCGCGGATCAGTTACGTCAGTTCGATGGCGGACGCGAAGGACGCCGACTGGGCCATTGAGGCGGCGACGGAAAACGTCGATCTCAAAAAGAAGATTTTTGGGTTGATGAAGAGCACCTTCGGGCCGAACGTCGTGCTGGCCACGAATACGTCGTCAATCTCGATCACCGATCTGGCGTCGGCGGTGGGCGAGGATGCCCATCGCGTGATCGGCATGCACTTTTTCAATCCGGTGCCGATCATGAAGCTGGTGGAGGTCATTAAAGGACTAGCGACCAGCGCGGAGACGACGCAGCGCACCATCGACCTGGCGACGGTGATGGGCAAGACGCCGATCCCGGCCAACGACCGCGCGGGATTCGTGAGCAACCGCGTGCTGATGCCGATGATCAACGAGGCGTTCTTCGCCTGGATGGAGGGCGTGGCCGAGCCCGAGCACATCGACGAGATCATGAAGCTCGGCTGCAACTTCCCGATGGGGCCGCTGCGCTTGGCCGACTTCATCGGGCTGGATGTCTGCCACGACATCATGATGGTGTTGTGGAAGGAACTCGCCCAGCCGAAGTACGCCCCGTGCCCGAAGTTGCGGCAACTGGTGCAGGCCGGGCGACTGGGCGACAAGACCGGGCGCGGGGTGTTTGAATATGCGAAAAAGTGAGGTGACATGAGCGACATTCCGCCCGGCAAGCCAGGATTTCGTGCCGACGCCGCGCCGACGTTCATGCGGGCGCTGCGCGCATTCGTGGAGCACAACGTGGATTTCGTCGTCTGCGGCGGCGTGGCCTGCCTCTTGCAAGGCGGCGAACGGGCGACCGAAGATGTGGATCTGTGCGTTCGTTTGGACACGGAGAATCTGACTCGCGTGATTGCCGCCGCCCATGCGCTGGACATGCAGCCTCGGATTCCGGAACCGATCGACGCGCTGCTCAACGAAAAGAAACGCCGCGACTGGATCGAGCAGAAGCAGGCGATGGTGTACACGCTTGTGGCCCGCAAGGAAGGCGTGCAGATCGACATTTTCCTTCACTACCCGATCCCCTTCGACGAGTTGGAGCGAAGATCGAACCGCATTCTGGCCGATGACCTACCATTGCGGGTATCGTCGAAGCAGGACCTGATCGAAGCCAAACGTCAGGTCCAGCCCACTCGTGTGCGCGATGTGCGCGACATTGAAGACATGCAGCGACTGATTCAACGTGAACAGCAACCACCGACAACCTGATCCAGCGCCGCGAACATCGAACTCGCCATTCGACGGTCACTTAGAGAAGCCGATGTCTTCAATGACGGCGGCGGAGCGGCTTGATTGGCTGTGGCAAATTCGTCAGGCACGCCGTTGGGTCGGGACCAACGTCCAGAGGCTCGATTCGCCTTCGGCCGATGGAACTCCACCGTCGGACTCACGGACGGCACAATCGCAACACGCTCGCGACCGATAACCGCCCCTGATCGCGCCGCCCATCCAGCCTCCGGGCCAAGCACGCGGTCCTGGGCAACTCCATTCAATGCCTTCGCCATCCCCGCCGATTCGGGGAGTGCGTCTGCGCGCCTCCCTCGACCACGTCAGCGCCGGCGCACGGGCCCGCTTCCTTTTTCTGGAGCAATGTCATGAGCGCAGCGGGAGCGAACGTCTTGGGAGCGTTGGTGGGCAGTTTGGTGGGCGCGGTGATCGGCGCCGCGGCGTGGATGGGCGTCGGCTACGCCACCGGTTCGGAGTGGGGCATTCTCGCCGTGGGCGTGGGCCTGGCGGTGGGCATCGGCGCGGCGATGGGCGGCAAGGGCCGCGCGGGCGTGCCCGGCGGCGTGGTGGCCGCGCTCGTCACCATTCTCGCCATCATCGCGGCGCGTTACACCCTCCTGCAAATCCACCTCGACCAGCAGATCGCCGAAGCCAAGGCCGCGTTCGGCGATGAGATTCCTGATTCAAGCGATGACGAATATTGGACCGCGTTCATTGCCGACCGCATCATCATGGAACGCGAGCAGGCGGGCGAGACCGTTGAATGGATTGACCGCGAAAGCGACAACGAATGGGCAGGCTCGATGTACCCCACCGATATCTGGATGGAGGCGCAGAATTCCTGGAGCCGCCTCTCGCTCACCGAGCGCGAGGAGTTCTGCGCCGCCGGCGCGCGGATGCTGCTGTCGGGCGAGAATGACTACCGTGCCGTGGCGAGCCTGATCGGCATGCTTTATTACAACCTGCACCCGATGGCGCTGATCATCATGGGCATCGCCGCCTTCGGCGCGTTCGGCGTGGCGAAGAACTCGCGCCCCGTGGGTGAGACCGCCGACGAGACCGGCATCGATGTGACGGCGGAGGCGCTGGCCGCGAACACCGCAACCGCCGCGCTCCCCCCGACGATGACCAGCGGCTTCCCCAACCTGCCTGCGGCCCAGCCCAAGATGCACAAGGGCGGCGGCAGCGTGAATCCCGGTTCGCAGGCGGCTCCACCCGCGCGCGTCCCGGTGAAACCGGTGCGACCGTACAAGCCCGCCGCGCTGGATGAGTCGCAGTTGCCGCCGCAGTTTCGAATGAAGCCGCCGGAAGATTTGCCGCCGATCCGCGTGAAGCGCGATGAGCGCGACGCGGCGTGATGGGTGCTACGCCCGGCCACGGGGTTGATGCAGCGTGACATGAAGGCGGGCCGCATGGCGCACGAAGTCGTGGTCGGTCGTGAAGATCGGCAGATCGCGATGAAACGCGAGCGCGAGGATGAGGGCGTCCGTTGATGAGGCCGCGACGCCACGGACCCGCAATTGCGTGTGAGACTTGGCCGCGCTGGTCGCGGCTTCATGAATGATCGTTGACCAACATCGTCGCCAGCAAGCGATGAAAATGATGCACCCCCGTCTCGCGCGTCGGCGAGTATCGGCCGCGCCCGTACAACCTTCCCCGCAATCCCTTCTGCACGCTCTCCACCACCGCCTCATCCTCGCGCTCCACGCGGTCGAGGCCCACTCCCGCGCCTTGATCCACTTTGCTCGGATCACCGACGAACGACATGAAACTCACCCGCGTGCGATCCACCGCCAGCGGCCGCACGATGTTCAACGACAGTCCCCACGGATAAAAGTTGAACATCATGTTCGGGAACACCCACCAGTAGTACGCCGCGATGCGTTGGCCGAAGTCCGGCGAAGAGCGCGGCAGGTCGAAGCACAGTTCGCCCTCGCTTCCCTGCCCCACCTGCACGTTGCACCAATCATATAACTCCGTGCGGTAACCGCCATAGTCGATCTTTTCGGCCAGGCTCGCATGAACATACGGAATGTGGAATCCCTCCAGATAATTGTCGCAATACAACGCCCAGTTGCAGCCCACCAGATAGTCGCGACTACGGTTGGGATCATGCACGAATTGATCGAGCGTGAGCCAGCCCATGCGGTCGCGCATCGGTTTCAACAAATCCGCGAAACTTACCGCCGGGTTCAGCGACGTGAACAGCATCGGGCCGTACTGCTCCAGCGCCGTCGGCCTGAGATGATCCTCCTCGCGCGGGAAGCACTTGGCCTCTTCGAACTCGGGCATCGAATGAAACTTGCCCTCGAGCGAGAACCGCCTTCCGTGATAGCGGCAGCGCAGCGTGCGTTCGTTGCCCGGCCCTTCCACCACCAGCGCGCCGCGATGCGTGCAAACATTGCTCACGCAATGCGTGCGATCGTCCTGATCGCGGGTGAGCAAGAGCGGCTCGTCCAGACATCCCTCCAGCAGCGTGAATGGATGCACCTGTCCCGGCACCCTGATGGCGTTCGCTTCGCCGGCATACTGCCACGACCGCGCGAAGACTCGCTCGCGCTGCTGATCAAATGTCGCGCCATCGGTATAGAACCAGCCCGGCGGCGTCGAGGCCTGCGTGATGTCGGGGTCGATGTCCAGCAATCGCTGCATAGCCGACAAGTGTACCGGTCCGCATGTTCAATGATCGCCGCGCAGGGATGCTCCCGCCGATCGCGAGCCGTGCCATCCGAAGTTGCTCCCGCAGGAACGATAACGACAACACGCCATCATCAGGATGGCGATGCCGACTCGATCCCTCGACACATGAACAGGTAACGGCCGTGGCCCGGCAGTGCGCGCGGCCCGCCGACGCCCTCGCACCCCAGGCGGCGATAGAACCCGATGGCGGCGTCGCGGGCGTTGAACCAAAGGCAAATTCCACGCTGCGACCGGGCATGATCGATGACGGCGTCGAACAACTTCGCGCCGATGCCGGAGCCGCGATGCTCATCGACGACGGTCATGCCGCGCAGCCGCCACGCGCCGTTGCCCAGCCAAGGCGGATCGCTCAGATCGCTCATCGGCGCCGGTTCGTCAACCGCGGTCTGGTGCAGCACCGTCGCGGTGCCGACGAGTCGATCATCGATGAACGCGCCGAAGTGCCGCGAGTCGGGATGGTCATCGAGCGGATAGACCGACTCCTCGGCCAGATGGTGCGGCCGCAGAATGGCGGCACGCAGGGGGCGGACCTCGGCGGCGGAAATAGGGCGGATATGGACGAACTTTGTCATGACGGATTACGTTGGACTCCGAGTTAGGATACAAAAGCCATTGCTCGGCAACCCTGGGAGCATCAGCATGTGGAAAGTGATTGCGGCGTGCGTCCTTGTCCTAGCGAATATTGCCCACCATGCCCTTGCCATCGATCGCGAACCCCCTCGCGTGCCTCTGGCCATCAGCGGCATTGAGCTCCAACGGTACGCCGGGCTACTGAATCTCAGTGACGATCAACGCCACGCCATCGAGTTGGAGTACGAGAAATACCTCGATGCGTTCGAGCCGTTGCGGGCCGAGATGATCGAGCTGGCGGTACGCACGCCGCGTTACACGCAGCCGGGCGATGAACTCATCACCAGCCTCCCGGCCCTGGTCGCCCGTGCCCGCGCCCTTGATGAAGGATGGTTCCAAAGCATTGAGCCGCTGTTGATCGACACGCAGCGCAGCGCGCTGGAGCGGGTGCGGACGATCCGCCGGCGGACGATGCTGATGAATCTCGATGTGCTTGGCCGGTTGTTCGGCGACAGCATTCCCGACCTGCGCGAACGGCTGGAATCGCTCAACCCGCCCGCGGAGACGCTTGCCGCGCTGGAGCCAGCTCTGGCTGATTATGAATCGAAGCTGGCCGCGGGCATCGAGCAGTTGTTCACGCGGATGATCACGGTGTGCAACGACGATGACAACGACACGAAGGCCGTGGAGGCGGTGGTTGAACTGGTTCGTTCGCTGCGGGCGATGAACCGGAACCTGGTGCGCGACCTGTCGCCATCGCTGCCGGAGGAGATGCGGATCGCATGGCACCATGAGTTGCTGCTTTACGCCTACGGCAGCGCCAAACAGAACATCCCGATGTGGACGATTGCCAGATGCAAAGCCCTCCTGGCAACGGAGTTGACCGATGAACAGCGTCAGGTCGTGCTGGAACTTCGCGACCGAGCGGAAACGCTCCAGAACGATGGACTGGAACGGTCCCTCCGATTAATGGATGAAGAAGCCATTCGCGTGGCCCCGGAACAAGGCGCGGTGCAGAGTCCTGGTTACTCCGAGGCGATGAACGTTATTCGGCAGGAACTCGGCGCCGAGGACGCCGCGATGAGCAAGACGCTGCAATCACTGCTCGGCCAGGAGCGGCTGCAACAACTGCAATTTCCGACGTGGGATGGTCGCCGCGGCCAGGGCGGGCTGAGTTCTCATTGCCGCCTCGTTGTCTCGAGTTACCGCATTGTCGTCGATGATCCAAGCCAGTATGTGATGTCATGGCAGGCCGACGGCCTCGCGCCCTATCCCATGTCAAAAAAGGATTTTGATGCCCTCATGGCGGGCCTGGGCATTGCGCCGGGTTCGCACGAACAGAGTGCGAGTGTGTTCACGGCCTACGAGCGGAGACTGACAGAAACGCTGATGCCGCTGCGTCATGACGCAGCGCTGAACTCTCTGAATGTGTCCATTCCGAGGCAAGATGTTACGGATCCACTCGCCCGTGCGAACGCGGGGCAAGCGGACCGCGAGCGCATGCGTGCCGTGATCCGCGAGGCCGATCAAGCACTCATCGGGGAACTGCGGACGCTGGTGCCGGGCGATGCCGCCTCGCTTCGGTTCGATCACCTCGCCAGGTGGCGCGAACGATCGTTGACCGTCATGAACACGGCGTGGGTGACGCACGAGGAGCCGAACCATGCTGCCGAGGTTGATCTCGCCCTGCTGCTGCTGCAATTGCCGTTGGATCAGGACAGCTGGATTGCGATTGATGCCGCCCTGACCGCGTACGAAACCGAAGCCCCGAGTCGTCATGCCGCTCGCTACGAGGCGTACGCAAAGTTCATGTACGACGAGCTGGCCCGGCGAGACGGCTGGAAGGGCGATGGTGAGTACAACCACCAGGTCTGGTCGCAACACTCCGAGGCGTTGCACACGATGCACCGCTCGCTTGCCGAGTTCAACCAGGACGTGGCCGTGAAATTGGCGGCAGCCTTGCCGGCGGAGACTGGTGCGGCGCTGCTCGAGGCCTACCAAAGAGTGGCGTACCCGCGCGCGTTCGAGGACCGCGCCGCCATGCGCGAGGCCCTTGGCCGCGCGCTCGCGCTCGAGGACGCCACCCCCGCCCAGCGCGAGAAGATCATCGAGCTGACCGCCGCGTACAACGCCGCCTACGAGGAGGTGCGCGAACAGGTCATCGCGCTCTCGGCCGCATGCTGGCCCGATATGCCGATGATCGGCAAGTCGATGACACCCGAGCGCACGGAGCGCGATGAGCGATTCCGCATGGAGTTCGCCCGCGCCGCCGACCAGCGTGCCGAGATCAACCGCACCGTCTTGCGCGGCTTGCGGATGACGCTGTCACCAAACCAACTGCGCCGCGTGCAGGTGCCGGAGGTGAATTGATCGTTTCTGGTCACATGCTGCGAAGCAGCCGCTCATACTCGTCGTGTGGTCCAATCCAGAACCAGACGATCGTGTCGCCATCCAGTATGCCGAGGGCCCGGTGATTCAGGTCGATTCGCGCCGAATAGACCATCAACTTGGCATGAACTCGCTTGAATCGAAGGCCGGGATGATTCGGATTCTCAGCGAATGTCTTGTAGGCTTCGCGGGCTCGCCGACGAACTTCCGGAGCCAGTTCTCCCAACGTACGTCGGAATCGCTCGGTCGTACGGGAATTCACAACTGGTCAGGATCCAATGGCTGTGATCGTCCGTTTCGATGTTCCTTCAACGCTTCGCCAGCCAGGCGCTCCAGTGCGTCTGGAGATTGAGCGAACGTTTGTGACCAACGCCCCTCGGTGACCAACTCCTCCAGAAGCCATCGCGCGATCGCATCCTGCTCTTGATCCCGCAGGCGCGAGGCTTCATCGAAGGCTTTCTTGAGCAGTTCGGTCATGCGTCAATCGTAGGAACCTGACCGCCGACCAGCCACCTCACCCATTCCATTTCTTCAACTCCGGCCCGATGTAGTTCGCCAGCGGCCGAATGATGCGGTTGTCCTTGTGCTGCTCCATGATGTGGGCGCACCAGCCGGTGATGCGGCTCGCCACGAAGATCGGCGTGTACTGCGGCACGGGAATGCCCATCGAGAAATACGTCATGCCGCAGGGGAAGTCCACGTTCGGGTGGATGTTCTTTTCCTTGAGCATGATGGCCTGCACCTGGTCGCCGAGGTCGAACCACTTCTTGGCCTCGGGCTTGGCCTGGGCGACGAACTTGAGGCCCCAGCCGCGCAGGATGCCCGCGCGGTGGTCGCCGTTCTTGTACACGCGGTGGCCGAACCCCATCAGCTTGCGCTTCTCGGCAAAGGCCCGCTTCATCCACTCGTCCACCGTCATCTTGCCGCCGCTGGCTGCGATGTCATTGTCGATGTCCTTGAGCATCTCCATGGCCATCTCGTTCGCGCCGCCGTGCAGCGGACCCTTGAGCGCGCCGATGCCGCCGCAGACCGCCGAGTGCATGTCGCTTTCGGTGCTGGCCACGCAGCGCGCGGTGAACGTGCTGGCGTTGAAGTCGTGCTCGGCGTACAAAATCAGCGACACGTCCATCACCTTCGCGGCGATGTCGGCCGGCTTGTTGCCCGTCATGCACCACATCAGGTTCGCGGCGTGATCGAGCTTCGCGTCGGGCGTCACCGGCTTCTTGCCCTCGCGGCTCATCTGGCCGTGGCCGATGATCGTGGGAATCTTCGCCAGCAGCCGCTTGGCCTTGCGCAGCTCGGCTTCGGGCGAGTTGTCCTCGGCTTCGGGATCGGTGTGGCCGAGCAGGCTCACGCCGGTGCGCAGGATGCCCATCGGGTGCGTCTCGGGCTTGAGTTTGGCGACTTGGGCGACGACATCGAGAATCCAAGGTTCCACGCCCCGCATCGAAACGATCTCGTCCTTGAACGCCTTGAGTTCGGCCGCGCTGGGCTTATGGCCGACGAGCAGCAGGTGGGCGACTTCCTCGAACGTGGCGTTCGCGGCGAGGTCGGCGATCTCGAAGCCGCGATAGATGAGTTCGGTTTGCGTGACGGCGCAGATGGTCGTGTCGCCGACGGTCTGCCCGGCCAAACCGCGGGTGTCGGGGGCTTTGCCGGAAGCGGAGGCGGTCGGTTCGGGTTCGGTGGCGGTGGACATGGCTTATCTTTCCAGATCGTGGGGCCTCGGGCATGGGGAGGCCAGGCTCAATACACGGGGTTGGATCAAGTATGGTAGCGGGTGAATCGCAGCCTGTGCCGCCTCCTCAAAACTGGGTAACTGCGGTGATTCACGACGCCCACGCATGGCCATGCGTGGGCGTCGATTCTATGAATGACATCGCGGATTCAGCGGGATTCGGTGCGTCTGCCACCGGTATCATCTCTCGGCGGAGGAACTCTCTTCATGCTCAGCAACGATCGACTCATTGAGTTGTTCACGCATCCCGATCGCGCAGTTCGCACCAAGGCCGCGCGAGTCCTCGCCGATGCCCACGATCCTTCACCGGCAACGGCTGGCGATATCATCAAAGCGATCGAGCGCTTTCCCGATCGGGCCTACCCGTGCCTGTGGAGCAGGCTCCCCGATTTCAAGCACGACGACGCTTCGATCCAATGGCTCCTGCACCGCCTGCATGAGGAGCTTCGCCTCGATGAGAAAGGCATCGATTCCGACGATCTGCTCGACCGCGACATCAATGTCAGGGCGACGTTGGAGCAAACGTTGGCCTCCCTTGATTTCGATCAGCTGCGTCGGCATCGGCACGCGATCGCGGCGAGCGTGACTTTCCCGGAGTTCTCCGCGAGAATTGATCGACGACTCTCGCTTGCCGACCATGATGCGGAAACGCTGTGGCAAGTGTTCAACACCTGGGCGAACAAGGGTCATGACGGAAAGTCCCCTGATGATGGCGAGCGCCTCGACGCCTATCAGGCGATGGCGAGACATGCCGATGTGCTCGGCGACCGCGCGTTGACCGCCCTCGCCAGTTCGTCCAAGGACTGGCGGGAATGGCACCTCATCGAGGCGGCCGGCTGGATGCGCCGCCGCGACGCCACGCCGCTCCTTCTGCGCATCATGCTTGAAGACGATGACGACTCGGACATCGGCGAGCCGCTGATGGACGCCATGAGCCGCATCGGCGATCCGACGGTCATTCCCGCCTTGACCGAGGGAATTGACGATCGATCCCACGGCTTCAAGCTGTATGCGGGGGAAGTGCTTGAGCGGCTGCGGCATCCCGAATCCGAGGTCGCTGCACTGCGCCTCCTGAACACCTCCGAAGATCCAGACACCATCGCGGTGGCCGCGCGGGCGTTGGTCGAACTGGGAACCGCCGACGACCATGCGCTGGGGATGCTTCGTGAATTCGCGTCTGAGGAGAAATTCGACTCGACATGGGGGGATTTGCGGGAGGAATTGATCATCCTGTACCAGATGCTCGACCGCGAGTTGCCCGAGGCCATGAGGTGGCGGCGGGCGATCGCCGCCGATCGCCTTGCTCGACGGTCGTTGCGAGATCGGCTGGAGAGGATGCGTCCGGCACCCGGCGAAGTGAATGATCGTCCGCTACCGCTCATCGAGACTTCTCAGCGCGAACAACCGAAGATCGGCCGGAACGACAAGTGTCCGTGCGGCAGCGGCAAGAAATACAAAGCATGTTGCCTCAATGTCCACCAAGTCGTGGACCGCGTGTAGTCACCTAGCAACATCGTGAATCAGCGAAGCAACATCATCGTCGTCTGCGGTACGCTCAACCACTCTGCACCGCAGTCCGTCACCAGCACCATCTCCTCCAATCCCAGATAACCCCGGCCGTCGAGGTTCTCGATGCCGAGTTCCAGCGTGAGCACATGGCCGGGTTCGACGGGGTACGTCGGCGTCTGGCCGTAGCGTTCCCATTTGGGGCCGAGCACGATGCCGCCGTCGTGGGCGGCGCGGCCGACGCCGTGACCGGTGGCGTGCTGATGCTCAGGATAGCCCGCATCGACGATCACTTTCCGCGCGGCGGCATCCACCTGCCAGCCGGGCGTGCCGGGCTTGAGGGTGTCGAACGCAGCCTGAATTGCGCGCAGCACGGTGTCGAAGCCGCGCTGCACCGTTTCGGGCGGGTTCGTTTCGCCTGGTTTGTTTTCGTGTGGATGGGGCACATACCAGCTTCGTTGGATGTCGGAGCAATACTCGTCCACGCGAACGCCGAAGTCGAGGTGGAAGATGTGGCCGGGCTCGATCGTGAGATCGTTCGACGGCGCGGCGTGGCCCACCATCGACTTCGGCCCGGTCGTCACGATCGGGCACTGCGCCCATTCCCATGACGTCGTGATCTTCCGTCGCTCCACCTCGGCGTGCATGAAGTCGGCGATGGCCTTCTCGCTCATGCCGGCCTTGGCGAATCGCGCGACTGACTCGAAGATCTCGTCGCCCACCGCGATAGCGTGTTTGATGCGCTCCACCTCGCCGGGCGACTTGCGGCCGCGCAGCGCGCGGATCACCGGCCCCGCGCTCACCAACCGCTCGGCGAACGGCGAACCGGCGAGATACTCACGCAAGAGCAACATCATGCCGTGCGAGAGGCCGTCGGCCTTTACATCATCGGTGGAGAAGTTCACGGCGATCTGCCGCGGATTGAGCCGGGCCAGCGTGGTCGTCAGCGGGCTGCGGATTGACTGCACATAGGGCAATACTTTCGTCCAGACTCCACCGCCGCCTGATGATCGGACCGCTTCGTCCTCGTACTTGCCGACGATGGCGATCGTCTCGCCGGTCTTGGTGATGATGAGCGCGCTTTGCCAAGTGAGCGGCTGGCCGAGGATGAGCGGCAGCACGGGGTCGCCCGTCTCGGTGGTTTCGCGGACGAAGGTGAGCCAGCAATCGAGATCGAGTTCCCGAAGGATGGCGACGGCCTGCTGGACTTTCTCGGCGACGATGGATGGCATGAGGTGAGCTCCGTAGAGGGCCATTCGGGTGCTAAGGTCAAACTACCGGAATTTTCGATTCATTAAAGAAAATCTTCATAAAACTCAAAAAAACATTGACAAATCGAAAATCGAGCTTAATTTTATGAAAGTGATCGACAGCCCCTTTCAATCCCCGCTGATTCAGCTTTCGTCCGAAGACCTCAGTATGGTCTGCACGTTTGTGCTGGTGTCGGGGTCGGTGAAGGATATGGCGGAAAGCTACGGCATCTCGTACCCGACGATGCGAAGCCGGCTGGATGCCTTGATCGCGCGGCTGCGGCTGCATGTCGAGCGCAAGCCCGTCGATCCGGTGGATGACTACCTCGCCGACCTGATCGCCAAGGGTCGGATGCTGCCGGGTGACGCCAGCAAGATACGCGAACTGCATCGGAAGGTCATTGGTGCGACCGCAACCAATCATTCGGAGAACCGCGCATGAACGCCATCTTCGCTCTCATCAACGATTGTTTCGTGTTGGCCCAGAACGCCACGCCATGGGTGAGCAATCCGAATTCGCTCGGGGCGATCCTCGGCGCGGGCGTCGGCATCTTCGGCGGCGTGTTCGGCACACTCTGCGGCACCCTTGCCCCGCGCGGCAAGGCGAAGGGCTTGGTCATGGGCATGCATGCGGTGGCATCGCAGCGGGTTTGATCCTGCTGGCGTTGGGCGTCGCCGCGATCATCAGCGGCCAACCGTACGCGGTATGGTTCGGACTCGGACTGCCCGGGCTGATCATCACGTCGGTGCTGCTGCCTCTGACCATCGTCGTGAAACAGCGCTACCGCGAAGCCGAGCAGCGCAAACTGGAGGCGGAATCGTTCCGCCGCGGATGAGAGCCTGGCAGGAATCAGCCACAGATGAACGCGGATGAATGGGATAGGGACCACTTGGAAGGACGCCTGACGAACAAGCCACTGATATTTAATTTCAGTTGTCAGCTTTCAGCTTTGCCCTTCCCATCAGTGTTCATCCGTGGCTCCTCCCGCCCTTCTCCGTGGCTCGCCGTGGCTCTCCGTGTTCAACCCACTCTCACCGGCCGGTTCGGAAAGTCCCACTGCATGCCGGGCGTGTAGCCCAGCAGTTCGTACAGTTCCTTGCGGCTCTGCATCTGCGGCAGGACTTCGCGCACGCTGCCGTGCTTCTTCAGCGATTCCAGCCCGCGCGCGACGTGGCCCATCGCCAGCCGCATCATGCTGAGCGGATAGATCACGAGTTGATACCCGAGTTCCTGAAATCGTGATGCGGCGATGTCCGGCGTCTTGCCGAACTCGGTCATGTTCGCCAGCAAGAGGCCGGGCGACGCCTTGGCGAAATGCGCGAACTCGGCTTCGCTCTCCAATCCTTCGGGAAAGATCATGTCGGCACCGGCTTCGCGATACAAGTTCGCACGCTTCACCGCGTCATCCATGCCGGTGACGGAGCGCGCATCGGTGCGGGCGATGATGAGGAAATCCTTGGTGAGCCGATGCTTCGCCGCGGCCGCGACCTTATCGGCCATGTCGGCGGCTGGAATGAGCGCTTTGCCATCGAGATGGCCGCAGCGCTTGGGGAACACCTGATCCTCAAGGTGCATGCCCGCCGCACCGGCGCGTTCGTATTCCACCACGGTGCGCACGATGCACTCGACCTCGCCGTAGCCCGTGTCGGCGTCGGCGATCACCGGCAACTTGCTCGCATCGGCGATCTCGCGGATCGTCCGGCACATCTCGGTGAGGGTGATCAGGCCGATGTCGGGATAGCCGGAAATATTGGCCGTCGCCCCGCCGGAGATGTAGCACGCCTGGAACCCGGCTTGGGCGACCGCGCGGGCCACCAGCGCGTTGAACGCGCCGGGGCACATGACGGTGCCTTGGGCGAGAAGGCGGCGAAGGGTTCGCGCGGGCCTCGTCTCGTTCGTCGGGATCAGTCGCGATTCCATTGAGGGGCTGCTGGGCACCAAGACCTCCAACTGTTCGACCAGAATCGGCAGATAATGCGAGAGCACTTTCCAGATGAACGATTGATTGATGGCCCCATACTCATGCGCCAGAACGTGCCGCTGGGCAATCACGCCCTGCCAGTTGACTTCTGGATGATTGTCGCGAAAGGCGCGCGGCACGCTTCGCGCCGCCTCGCCGACGATCTCGATCAATCGCTCCACGCCGGGATGCACATCATCGGCCACGACATACGACTGCTCGGTCATGCCCTCCACCATCTGCATGGCACGACGCCCGGCGTGCAACATGTCCCACAGCAACGCCGCCGTCGCCGGCTCAGGCTGCATAAAGCCGCTCCAAGGTGGGCAGGATCATCTGCCGTCGGAACGGGTTGATCAGGCTTTCGCGTCCATGCACGATATCAACCTCGTGTTTGAAAATGTCCCGAAGTTCGTCGAGCAGGTACGGATACTCGGTGAATGGATCGGGCTTCCCGGGCTCGAACTCGGCGAGCAAATCCACATCGCTCTGCGGCCCAAAGTCATCCCTCGTCGCCGATCCGAAAATACACAACTCGCGGATGTGATAGCGCCGGCAGAGGTCGGCGAGCTTGTCGTGGGGAATATGGAGCGAGGGATGAATCATGCGGAAACCGGACGGGTCAGCCGCATTGTATCCGTCCCGCCGCCGCAAACATACGGAGCCGCGCCCGTCGCGGCTCCGTATCAAGTGATTCAAACCCAGGCGAACATCAAGCCTAATTCACGCCCCAATGGAGCGAACAGGTGGGCAACTCCAGATGTGCCACCGGACACCCCTTGACCTCCACCACCAGCGAAGTCCCATTCACCACGCTCATGCGATTCACATCGACCACCCCCACCGCCGCGCTCTGCGGCGAAATCGCACCGCCGGGTACAGCGGGCGCTACGGGTGCGCCGGGCGCGGGCGACACATCAATCGCAATCGGCTCGGTCGGAAACTCCGGTGACAACAGCGCCTCCTCATCGCCATCGACCAGCGTCACCTCGATGCGCTCGACCGGCGAGCCTTCGCCGGGCTTCGCACCGATTCGCAGCACGCCGCCGAGGCCATGCTCGCGCAGGACCGTGTTCAGCACCGGCGAAAGCGAGCCTTCATCCTCGATCGGGCCGCTGGGCAGCCACTGGCGCACCAGCACCTCGGCCTCGTCGTTGGTCACGATTTGCCAGCCACGCTCGCGATAGGTCCTCACGATGCGCTCGATCTCAGCCTCGACCTTCGGTTCGGTCTTCACCGGATGATCGTTGATGAGCAGATACGGCAGCGCGGGCGGAGCCTCAGCCGGAACCTGCGCCACCAGCGCGGCTCGTCCGCGATCCTTCGCGCCGGGCGAGGTGGAGTGAACCAACGCGACCTTCAGCTTGGGCTTGCGCGAGCCGGCTCGTTCCACGCGCACGCTCACGATGCCGTACGCGCCGTTCCGGGCCAGCAAACGCTCGATCTCCGCATCCGCGGGGCCGTTCTGATTGTTCCACCAGTCGCGGATCAGGGGGGCGTATTGCGCGCCAAGGCCCGGACCGTCGGAGGGCAGAAGCATGTACTGGTCGCTGTCGTACTTGGCCAGTTCGCCGATGATCCGTCGATGGGCCACGTCCGACAATGGCTCGTCGGAATCAACCACCACCAGCAGCGGCTGTCGGGGCTGGGGGGCGTTCACCATCGCGAAATTCCGCGATGACGACCGACCGCTGAACGTGAACAACAGCCCGGCCAGCACCACGAACAAGGCGATCAGGCACATGCCGCCGACCACCATGGCCACCCGGCTGCCACGCAGGTGCGGCTTGGTAACGTGCTGGCGATGCTTCATGGCGCGGTTGCGGATGTCGTGGGCGCGCTGCCGGGCCGCCTTGATCTGCTCGCGGGCGGCCTTGCGGGCGCTCATCGCGCCGAGCTTGGCCTGCTTGCCGATTTCCCCGGCCTGCTGCCGGAACGCGAACGCGTGGTCGCGGAACGCCTTGGCTTCGTCGTGATCAACGTTGCCTGGGGCTGGCGCGTCGCCACCTGAATCTACGCGATACGCGCCCGTCCACCAGTTGGTGACCGTGAGCTTGGGTTTTCCTGAAGGGGTTGATGCATCGCGTGGCAGCGGACTGCCATCCGCATCCACCTTGAAATGACCGACCTGCGCGAACGGTCCGCCCGCGGCGATACCACCGGCGAAACCGAAGCCTTGCACGCCCGGCGTCCCTGCCGACGCCACCATCTCGGGTTGCTCCAATGAATGGACGGCCGGTGCACCTCCCCGCATCGAGGGCAAGTCGGCCGGCTTCACCGCGAACGCATCGCGCGAACGGGCCACGAACTCCACGTCGGCCAGCATCTCGTCGGCCGTCGCGTAGCGCTGGTGATACTCCGTCATCGCGCGGCGGATGATCCACCGCAGCGCTTCCGGCGCGGGCGTGGCGAAACGGCTCAACCCGCCGTGCGCCGGGAAGGTGTTCTCGATCATGAAATACAGCACCGCGCCGACGGCGTACACATCGAACTTCGCCCCATCGACCTGATGGACCTTCACGCCGCGCAGGGCCTGGCGAACCATTTCGGGGTCGCGGAAATACTCGGTGCCGTGCGTGGTGAGCGTCATCGCGGAGCGCAGCGGCGTGACCAGGCCAAGATCAACGAGGTGCGCCCGGCCATCATGCACGATCACGTTCTCGGGCTTTACGTCCTTATGCCACAGCCCGCCTTTGTGATATCCGGAAAGCGTGCGCAGCAGATCGGTGGCGTGTGAAAAGACGCGGGTCAAGTGCTTCTGGTCGAGGCCGTGGGGGGTGCCGCCGCACTCGCCGTGCATCTGCCGAGTGAGGATGCCGAGGTGATCCCCGGGGTGATACGGCATCACATAAAAGAAGCGATGCTCATCCATGCCATGATCGAGCACGAGGCCCATTTGCTTGGCGCACTCCAGGGCGCGGCTCTCGCGCACGATCTGCGGCAGGCTCGACCCCTCGGTGATGGCAAAGCTCTTGATCACGACCCGGTCGGCGGTGACGCGCGACTTGCGACGCTTCTCTTCAGAAGGCTCGGCGATGTACAGCTTCGCGCCCGAACCGCCCGCGCGGAGCGAGCCGACGATGGTGTAGCCGTCGTACTGGCCAACCCGGCGGCCGGGTTTGTCGGCCGTGGGCGCGGCGTTCATGGCCTCGGGCACGCGCTGTTCCAGCCCTTCCAGCAACCCGTGCAGCAGCACGATTTGCAGCGGGCGACGGATCGCGGCGCGATAGACGCAGGCCGCGCCAACCACGAACTCGCGCTTCAAGCCCTCGGCGAAATGACCGGCGGCAGACCAGCGGCCGATCACGATGTTTAACGGCACCATCAGCAAGAAAACCGCCATGGCCAGCAACGACCCGATGAAGCGGATGACATCGCTGCACACGCCCACAACGAACTCGAAGAGGTGCGTGAACAGCCAGCCAATGCCGGCAAAGATCGCGCCGATGCCGGAGCCGACGCCGCGAAACACGGGCACGGCCACGAACACCAGCACGAGCACGAACACCGTGATGCCGCCCGCGACGGCAAGCAGGCTCATCAACAAATTATCGGGCGTGAAATCCATGTCCGACCTCCGATCCTTTCATCCCCCCACCCCCCATTTTGAAAAACAACCTCTTTAGAAGGACTGCGACGCCGCAGCCTCATCATCCAATAGCAAACGCGCCTGCTGGTGAAAGATCTCACCGAGCGCATCGTCAAACATCTCGTCGGCCCCGCTCACGCCCAGGCCGGCCTTCTCGAGTTCCGAGGATTCTTCGGGCGTGAAACTATAAAGCGCGACCACTTCGCTGAGTCGATTCCGCAGCGATTCGCGCACGCGCTGCAAATGACGACTCACGGTCGGCTCGCTGATGCCCAGTTGCTCGGCCACCTGCTTGCCCGAGAGGCCATCGAACACGCGCATGCGGTACACCTGGAATTGCATGAAGTCGGATTCCGATTCCGTCTTGCGGATCGCGGCATACACCTTCGCGTGAAAGACGTTGCGCTGATAGACCTCATCGGCCTCGACCATTGAGGCCTGGCCCATGAAACGTTCATCGAGTTCGGCGTTCTTGCGACCGCCGCCACGCTTGAGAGCCTTGCGGCGATCCATCTCATCGCCCAAGGCATGCTTGGCGATCGAGAGCAGCCAGGTGCTGAACCGCGCGCCGCGGCCGGGATCGAAGCGCTCGATGGAATCAGAGAGCGCGGCGAGCGTCTCCTGCGTCAGGTCGCGCACGGTCTCGACGCCGATGCGACCCTTGCCCCACTTGGCGAGTTGGGCGCGAAGCACCGGGCCGAAGGTCTCCCACAGCTCGAACCACGCCGACTCATCGCGATCGCGCAGGCGGCGGACAAAGTTGGTGGTGAGCGTGTTCATGGGGGGCATGGGAGTGGCCATCCGCCAACGCGGGCGCATTGGCTTGTTGGGGGGGTCGGGGTGGTTCTTTCACCAGAAACCGAGATGTTTTCCAAGTTTGACCTGCGATCAAGTGTATGGCTCGGATCACTTGGATGATGTTCCAAAGCGGGCATTTCCGGACGTTCCGGGCAGGTGGAACCACGGATGAACTCGGATAAACACGGATAGAGAGAAAAGAAGGGTTATACGGATCGTGAATAAGAATCGCGCCTGTTCGGCGCATGTTCGGTTGCGCGATGGGATGAGTTGCGGCACACTGTCGTCGGCACAGGCAAGGAGGCCGACGATGAACGTGCGTGAACGCAAGCCCGGCGATGTGGAGCGTTTGATCGAACT
>Ga0163154_10003993_pt1 | contig 19785 bp, 19 predicted proteins | sample OliLakLV19MP9P1_FD_148649 | JGI IMG/M metagenome (GOLD analysis project Ga0163154, IMG submission 148649) | Freshwater microbial mat bacterial communities from Lake Vanda, McMurdo Dry Valleys, Antarctica - Oligotrophic Lake LV.19.MP9.P1 | ecosystem: Environmental > Aquatic > Freshwater > Lake >...
GCGTACAAGTGCGCCAACATCATCCGGTATTGGCTGGCCGGTTGTTCGGCAGAAATCACGCATAGCACCAGGCAAATCGCCGGGGCGCATGAACTCGGGCGCATCTGGATCAATGAAACTACGCAGTGGCGTTGCTTGTTCTGCCTGCGCCAACATGGAATCCCAGGAATAATCGTGCCCCTCACGCCGCCACTGTCGGCGGCATTCCTGCAACAACCACAGCCCATTGATATTCTTCAACAGCCGAATCATGCCGCCAACCCCGCCCTCATTGGTGAAATTGAGTGCTAGCGCCCGAGCGCTGACAATAGGCTCAGGAACTTCCACACCCATCAGGCTCCAGGTGCCGCTACTAATATAAGCACTGCTGGCATCCAGATCGGGCACAGCGGCAACAGCACTGGCCGTATCGTGGGTCGCTGGCACAATCACCGCAGGCGTGTTGCGCAGACCCGTCTCGGCAACAATCGAGGCCAATAATGGGCCAAGTAGCGTTCCTGGGCCAACGACTTCGGGCAGCAGGCGTGATGGAATACCGATCCGTTCGGCAAGCTCGGTTGCCCAGCGCCGATGATGGCACGAGAACAACTGCGTGCTTGTCGCATTGGTATACTCAGCAGCCCGGCGGCCAGTAAGCCAGTAGTGAAACAGATCTGGCATCATCAACAATGTCTCGGCAGCAGCAAGCTGCGGATCGCCAATCTGAACCATGCTCGCCAGTTGATAGATCGTATTGATCTGCATAAACTGAATACCCGTCTCGGCAAAGATTTCCGCGCGCGGTACCTTGGCACACACAAGATCGACCATACCATTCGTGCGGGGATCGCGGTAATTATAGGGGTTGCCGAGCATGCGGCCCTTAGCATCCAGCAGCGCATAATCCACAGCCCATGTATCGATCCCAATGCTTACCAGCGGCGTAGTATGCAATGCAGCATAGCGGGCCAACCCGGCCTTGATCTCGGCCCATAACCGCAACGCATCCCAATGCAGATTACCGATCACATCAATTGGGCCATTCTCAAAGCGATGGATCTCTTCCATGTCCAGGCGAGTGCCATCCCAACGGCCAAGCAGCGCCCTTCCACCCGATGCGCCCAAATCGAAGGCGAGAAATTGTGCAGTATCAGACATCGTTGGCCTCACTTCTTCTTTAGCTCTCAGCTTTCAGCTCTCAGCTCTCAGCTCTCTCACGATGAAAGTTTGGATGAACAACAGCCATTGCAGTAATAGCAAGAACGTTCATCTGCACCAAAAAGCTGACGGCTGACAGCTGACGGCTCACTCGTGGTACGATTATAACGAATTTATCGCCCCAAGGAGCAGCACTGTGGATGTTCTGATTATTGGCTGTGGCGTCTCTGGCCTCAGCACTGGTATTCGCCTGCTTGAGGCTGGCTATAACGCCCGAATTATCGCCAGCGATCTGCCACCGAATACGACCTCAAATGTTGCGGCTGCCGTCTGGTATCCATACAAAGCCTATCCCGAGGATCTTGTATTGGCCTGGAGCAAAGTAGCCTATGCCGAGCAGGTACGCCTGATCGATATACCCGAAAGTGGCGTCATCATGCGAACGGGCATCGAACTCTTTCATGAGCCAGTTCCTGATCCCTGGTGGAAAACAGCCGTTCCAGATTTCCGCCGAGCGACAAGCGCCGATATGCCGCCTGGCTTTGCCACCGGCTTCATCTTCAGTGCGCCTGTGATCGAAATGCCAATACATCTGACCTACCTCATGCGCTGTTTTACTGCTCTCGGCGGCCAGATCGAACAACGTGTACTGCATAGCATCGATCAAGCCCTAGCCGAATCGGATCTTGTCGTCGATTGTGCCGGCCTTGGTGCCCGCAAACTTGTTGGCGATAGCAGCCTGATTGCGATACGTGGCCAGATCGTGCGTGTCGAACAGGTTGGGTTGGATCGCTTTATCTTCGATGACTATGGGCCAGGCGGTGTTACCTATATTGTTCCACGCGCCAATGATATCATTCTTGGCGGCACAGCCCAGGAGGGCGATGAGAACATTATCCCAGATCCACCAACAGCCCAGGCGATCCTGCAACGCTGCATCGCACTCGAACCGCGCTTAGCCGAGGCCAAGATTCTGGAACATCGCGTTGGTTTGCGCCCTGGTCGGCCACATATTCGGCTTGAACTCGAACATCTGGCCAACAACAAACGGCTGATTCATAACTATGGCCATGGTGGCGCTGGTGTAACGCTCTCGTGGGGCTGCGCGGATTCGGTGGTACAGTTGGCGCGGCAATAGTATTCAGGAGTCAGGAGTCAGGAGTCAGGAGTCAGAATACGGAGCCAAGAACCAAGGTAGTGGCAGGGTAGAGACGCTCCGGTGGAGCGTCTGGGCAAGCGAACAAGAACCACAATGTCTGATCGCCCGCAGCCGTGGCATGACCAAATAGTGTTGGTGGCCACAATGATCCATTACGGGTTGGGTACCCTCTGGGTGCCGTAACGCCTGCCCGCTGGAAGGTTCCGGGAACCGGGTGCCCTCTGGGCGGGAACGGTTCCGGGAACCGGGTGCGGGGCACGTAGCTCCGCAAGAGGAAAGAATATGAGCTACTACGATGATGTCTACCAGATTGTGTTGCAGATCCCGCCTGGCAGAGTTTCAACCTATGGGCGGATTGCGGCGATCACACCAGTACCACGCGGTGCCAGGGGTGTCGGGTGGGCGTTGGCAGGGCTGAGTGAAGCAGAAGCCCGCAGCATTCCATGGTGGCGGGTCGTCAACGCATCTGGCCGGATCAGTAATCCATTTCATGGCGAGTTACAGCGTGCGCTGCTCGAAGAGGAGGGCATCGTATTCAGCGAGCCAGGGTCTATTGATCTGAAGCAGTTTTTGTGGGAACCTGAACTATAGCCATCAGCTATCAGCCATCAGCTTTTTGGCGCAGATGGAAAGTCTTACCGGCACTACAATGGCTGTTGTTCATCCAAATTCCAATCGTGAGAGACCTGAAAGCTGAGTGCTGAATGCTGAAAGCTAAGGAATGATGCGCGAACAACAACCCCAATCTGCTACCATCAGCGTTGATGCTGGGCGTGAGATCTGGCGGATTCCGAAGGGATTGCGCGGCTTTAATTTCTGGGGCACTCGCTCGGATGCGGCCTTCTTTCCTGAATATCAGGCGATTGGGCTGGATCTGCTGCGCTTCCCGCCTGGGCGAACTGGCGATGAAAACGAGCTGTCGCAGCAATTGATCGACGAATCCGGCATAGTTGCCAAGGGCACCAGTGCAGAACTAGTTGTCGAGGTGCGCTTGCGCGGTGGCACCCCCGAACGGGCCGCTGCGAATGTTGGCTATATGAACCAGCAACGCCGCTATGCCGCTCGCTACTGGGAGATCGGCAATGAGCCGGATATCTATGGGCGCAGAGCTGGCGAACCAGATTTCAGCCCTGCCTGGTATGCCGAACGCTTTCGCGAATATGCACAGGCCATGAAGCGTGTCGATCCATCGATCAAGATCTTCGGGCCGGTGCTGAGTAATAAACTGAATGACTGGATGCCGCCATTCATCAGTGCCTGTGGCGATATCATTGATGGGCTGAGTTGGCATTTCTATGGCGGTAATGGGCGTACCAGCGAGGCCGATCTGCTTGGCTCAACGGCAACATTTGATCAGCAGGTCGCACAGGTTCGCAGATGGTGGAGCGACTCGCAGATCAACCCGCTTGGCCGTGATCGCACTATTCCACTGCTTATTTCTGAGTATGGTGCCTCATACGAAACCAATAATTCGCGCAATCTAACAACACTACCAGCCGCATTATGGACTGCCGATATGCTTGGGCATTTGATCAGCAACAAGATCGATCTGGCAGCCTATTTCACACTATGGGGCCTCAATTTTCATGGAGTCTGGGATCGGCGTGGTGGCATTCGGCCAGTTCATCATACATTCCGCATGTTCAGCTCATTCGGCAGCCATGTCATCCAGGCCGCCAGCGATCAGTCGCTTCTGCCAGTCTATGCGGCCCTACGCGATGATGGCACACTGAGCCTGATGCTGATCAATAAAGATCCAGCGATCACATACCGTGCCGCACTCGATCTACAAAACTTCCAGATCAGCGGGCCACCACAACTGCTACGCCAGGCATCTGGCATCGATGGCATACCAGTGGCATATAATGGGCCAGGCGATCATGTGATGCTCGATTTACCGCCCTACTCAACAACGCTGGTTCTTATACCGGGGCAACCATCGAACAATATGGCATATGCATTGGGGCTTGGTGGGTTGGTTGGCGCAGCGGCGCTGGCTGGTGCCGCTGCCCTGATTCGACGCAAACGACGCGCCGCTAGGATGGCAAACGAATCGTAAACAAACGCTGATAGTGTGGGCGTGTGCGCTGAGGCGCTGCTTCGAGATTTGGGAGTTCCAACCAGCCAATATAGTAGCGATCCATGCTCAGCAATGAGCCCGTTGAGCACAACGCTCCATCTGAATAATGAATCGGCCGCCAACAATTCGCATCGTCGGTGACAACGGTAATGAAGCGCAGGCCATCCATGCCAACAGTGACCTCAACCGGTGGCAGGCTGCCACGCCGAATGCCAGAACCGGCCAGGCCACACGACATGACTAGCACTATTATCGCAAATAATGCCGCGCCAATCACCCATCTTGAACGCGAAATATGCATGAACGTATTGTAGCCTAGCCGTCAAATTGTGCGATATAACACAAACTTGACACATGTTAGGGCTATGTTATACTTGTGACCGGTCACAAAACTTCCAATTTCATATTGTAGCAGCTATGCTCATTATTCCCGATAGTGCCGTCGGAGGCTTTTGCTATGCGACGAATCACAATTCGGGAAGTTGCCAGGCGAGCGGGTGTTTCGTATCAAACGGTATCGCGGGTGATCAACAACAGCCCGGATGTCTCAGTGGAGACGCGTGAGCAGGTGCAGCGTGCAATTGCGGATCTGGATTATCATCCAAATGCACAGGCGGTCAGCCTCTCACGGAATCGATCCAATATTGTTGGAATGATCGTTGACCGGGCGGGCGATTCATTCTTTGGGCCGATGGTCGATGGTGCATGCCAGGCGTTAGCAGAACGTGGGCGCTTCATGTTGCTGGCCCAGACGGACAATCTGGAGCAACCATCGGCAATCGAAGCATTATTACGTTCACGGCGGATCGATGGATTAATTCTTGTATTGCCGCTTGAACCGAGTTTAGAGCAGGCCCGCAACCTTGTTAAAAGCCAATTGCCATTGGTGCTGGTTGATCTGCAATATGACATCGATGCCGATTATATCTCCGTCGATAGCTATCGCGGGGCATATGCTGCGACCAAGCATCTGATCGAACTGGGGCACCGCCGAATCGGGATCGTCTATAATCGCCAGGATATTCCCGTTGGGTTGGTTCGCTTGAGTGCCTATCAGGCAGCGCTTCAGGATTATGGTATTGCCTTCGATCCGGTATTGGCATTGCCAGGGAAGTGGGGAGTGGCGAGTGGCAAAGAAGGGGCAGAGCAGTTACTTGCGTTATCCGAACGGCCAACTGCTATCTTTACTTGTGATGACCAAATGGCAATTGGCGCGTTGCAGACGATCTATCGCCACGGGTTGCGGGTTCCAGAAGATATCTCATTGGTTGGCTTTGATGATATCGAGTATGCCCAATACCTGCACCCACCGCTGACCACCGTTCGGCAACCATTGCGGGAAATGGGCTACACTGCTGGAGAGCATATCTGCCGGATGATTGATGGAACAATGATTGGGCGGTTACAACTGACGCTAGCATCTACGCTGATTATTCGCGATTCAACAGCACCGCCAGCGAATCTTTGACAACATGGCGGTCATGTCCGTATAATTGGCAGTATCCCCATCGGAAATCAGGCTCCTGCAACACAGGAGCAACTAGACTGGTGAACCCATGCAGCGTAGCGTGCTGGTCATCTCGGTCATCGTTATTATCGGGGCGATCGCCTACATGGCGACTCGGCCTGTTGCTGCACCAGCGGCCACACCCAACGGGGTGAGCGTGCCAACGGCAGCGGTAGCGCTTGATCAGAGCACTGTTTTTGGTCCAACGCAGGCCGATAGTGGCCCAGCTACGTCGACCTCCAGTCCTGGCGACTGGATGATGGAAGGTAGCAACCCGGCACGCACCCGTACAACACCAGCCATCCTGAACATCCCACTGAACCAACGCCGCGAGATTGGGATTGCTGGTACGGATGAAAACGCCTCACCGCCAGTGATCACCCGTGGCATGCTTTTAACCGAAACCTCAAAGAACCTGCGGGCCTTCGATCTTGCGACAGGCCAGCAGCGCTGGGTCTTTTCCGAGGTGGGATCGTATATTTCACCAGCCGTCGCTGGCGAACGGGTGTTCATCCGCGCAGAGGCGGATAATAAAGGCCAGCTCTACGCACTCAACCTACGCACCGGCCAGAAGCTCTGGTCATTCACACCGCGGCGAATCAGCAGCTCGGTGAACAACTACTATGGCGGACACCTTACTTCACCGGTGATCATCAGCGATGTTGTGTTTGTTGGTGCTGGCAAAGAGGTGTATGCGCTTGATGCTGCCACTGGCGCAACCCGCTGGGAATTCGCAGCCCAGGATTATATTACCTCATCACCCGCGATTGCCAATGGCCAGATCTATATCTCCGACTTTCGCTATGTCTATGCCATCGATCAGCAAAAGGGTACGTTGCGCTGGTCGTTCCCGATTGAAACCGCCTTCTCATTTTCATCAGTTGCCGCCGATAAGACGTTGCTGATCGCCAGCGGCAAGAAGCTGATTGCGCTTGACAGTGCCACTGGCATGCAGCGCTGGCAGCTTGAAATCGCTGGTCAGTCGCTTATTCCGGCTGGAGCCGATGCAACGCGCGCCTATGTGAAATCGACCGAGACACTGATTGCACTTGATCTTGCAACCGGTAAGGAACTATGGCGCTTCCATGATCTCAACTATGTGTCACTGCCGGTCCTTTCGGGCCAGCATGTCTATGTTGTGAGCGGAGCTGGTGTGGATACAGTCATCAGCGCACTTGATGTTGAAAATGGCACCAGCATCTGGAAGCAACCAGTTCAGAAGCTGGCGAATACCGCCCCAGTCATCGCTGGGGGTGCAATCTATGTTCGCACCAACGATGGGCGAATCTTGGCATTTTCAAGCTAGGGAAGGAGTAGTCGCATGGCGGTACAGACAGCCGCAAGGCCGCGGGAGCGTTTCAGCCTCATCCCGAAGGGGAAGCTGGCGCGTAGTGAGGCACTATGGTTCTGGTTTTTCATCATGCCGTGGGTGATTGGATTTCTGGTGTTCACGCTTTACCCGATTGTTGCATCGTTCTACTACAGCCTGACCCGCTACAACATCTCGAGCGACCCGGTCTTTATCGGCTTTGATAACTATGTCAGTCTCGCAAACGACCGCGTGTTCTGGAAATCGATCCAGGTGACGACCTACTACACATTGCTCAGCGTACCAACCGGCATCGCACTTGGGTTGCTGCTGGCTGTATTGCTCAATCAGAAAGTGCCATTGCTTGGTGTCTTCCGGACGATCTACTATCTGCCGACTCTGCTTGCCGGTAGTGTTGCGGTGGCAGTGCTGTTCAGCTGGATCATGAACCCCACCTTCGGAATCATTAACCTCAGCATCCGCAGCTTGGTCGGGCCAGACGGATTCATCCCACTTGGCATTACCGGCCCACGCTGGTTACAGGATGAGAACTGGGTCATGCCGTCCTATGCGATCATGGCACTGTGGGCCTTTGGTGGAACGATGCTGATCTACCTCTCGGCACTGCAGGGTGTACCAACCGCCCTGTATGAGGCAGCCGAGATCGATGGTGCCAGCCGCATCCAGCAGTTCTTTAATGTGACCCTACCAATGATTTCACCAGTGATTCTATTCACTTTTATTACCGGAGTCATTGGTGCATTCCAGCAGTTTACCGCTGCCTATGTCATCGCTGGCGGCTCCACCCTCGGCACGCCCAACTATGCCTCAATGTTCTACAATCTGTATCTGTTTGTGAATGCCTTCACCCGTTACCGACTCGGAGTAGCGTCGGCACAGGCATGGATTTTGTTGGTTATTATTTTGCTCCTGACCATGCTGATGTTCTGGGTTTCACGGCGCTATGTCCACTATGAGTCGGATGAACAAGGGGGAATCTAGACCGAACAAAGGAGTACATCGATGGCAACATCAACACCAACGACCCCAGCCAGCACACTTGCTCGCAGTAGAACCCGCTCAAGCAGGCATAGCCGTGATCTGGTGATCACAATCATTGCAACCACTATCTGCATCTTAGGAATGATCGTTGTCCTGTTTCCGTTGGCCTGGATGATCTCGACTTCGCTGAAGACTAGAGCCGAGGTGCCGAAGTTCCCCCCGATCTGGATTCCAGCGATTCCACAGTGGGATAACTACCGTGTAGCACTCTCACCACCAAATAACTTTGCGGTCTATTTTAAGAACACCATGTTCTATGCCGTTGGCGCAATGCTTGGCGAACTAATTTCATCATCATTGGTCGCCTATGGTTTTGCACGGCTACGAGCACCTGGCAAGAACACAATCTTCGTGCTTGTGCTGGCAACCATGATGCTGCCAGGTTGGGTGACACTCATTCCGCAGTATATTATGTTCTCGAAGGTGGGCTGGATCGACACCTTCTACCCATTAATCGTGCCGAAGTTCTTTGGCAGCGCCTACCTGATCTTCCTGCTACGGCAGTTCTATCGAAGCCTGCCAAAGGATTATGAGGAAGCCGGGCTGATTGATGGGGCGAACTTCCTGGGCATCTGGTGGCGAATCATCTTGCCGCTCTCGCTACCCGCGCTTGGTGCAGTTGCGATTATGAGCTTCATGTTCCACTATTCAGATTTCAGTGGCCCGCTGATCTATATTACCAGCCAGACCAACTGGACAATGTCGCTCGGATTACAACAGTTCCGGGCACCATTTGGTGGTACGGCCTTCAACCTGCTCATGGCAGCTTCGGTCACATCGATCCTTCCGCCGGTGGTTCTGTTCTTCCTGGCTCAGCGCTATTTCATCCAGGGCATTGTTGTTTCGGGTGTGAAGGGGTAGTCCCTCACCCCCTGCCCCTCTCCCACATTGGGGAGAGGGAAGTCGTAGCGGAACCATCTCTAGCCCCTCGCCCTTTATGGAGGGAAGTCGCAGCGGAACCATCTCTAGCCCCTCGCCCTTTATGGAGGGGCGTCGCAGCGGAACCATCTCTAGCCCCTCGCCCTTTATGGGAGAGGGGTTGGGGTGAGGGTAAGTACGCATCCTTACTCGGCGATCTTTTGTCGCCGCTGACTGATAGAATCCAATCAGGCTAAGGAGGTCTATGGAACGTGTCGCTGGCCGCCCTGATTTACAGATTGCACAAGAAGCAAAGGAGCACTCCGCATGAAGTTCAAGCAGCTTCCCTGGATCGCACTCATCACGGCCATGACGCTCGTTATTAGCGCTTGTGGTGGCGCACAGCAGCCAGCAGCGGCTCCAACCGCTGCCCCAGCTGAAGCAGCCCCAACGGCAGCCTCGGCTGCTGAAGCCCCTGCCGTCGCGCCAACACAGGTGATCGAATTTGCCCAGGAACCAACCGCCAACCAGAAGGTCATCGTTTGGATGGTTCGTACCGGCATCGACGAGAATAAGTGGGAACGCGATGTCATATTGCCAGCCTTCGCCAAGGCTCAACCAGATATCTTCGTCAAAGTCATCAACATTAACCAGCCGGATATTGCCGTCAAGCGTGAGGCGATGATTGCGGCCAAAGAACCACTGCACGTTTGGAGCACCAACTGGGGCGGCGATGGCTTTGCCAGCGACCGCTATCGTGGCCTGATTACCGACCTGACCCCGCTGATCGAGCGTGATAAGTTTGACATGACCGACTTCCTGCCCGACGTGCTTGCGATCTATAAGAGCGAGGGCAAGCAGTGGGGCATCCCGTTCTTGACAACTGGCTCGTACATCTATTACAACCAGAAGTTGTTCAAGGATGCTGGGGTTGAGTTCCCAACCACCAATTGGGACGATAAGAGCTGGACCTGGGATGCATATGTCGCAACGGCCAAGAAGCTGACCAAGAATACCGACGATATCAACAAGGCCATATTCGGTGCGAACACCTCAATGCTCAATCTGGAAGGTCCACCAATGCTGTTCGGCCACTTCGTCTGGCCGGACGATGCCTATAGCACTGGCTTCGCCGACAAGGTCACCGTCAGCGATCCGCAGTCGATCATGGCCTTCCAGAAGTTCCACGATCTGACCTATGTCGACAAGGTAGCACCCGACGCGGCTGCCACCCAGGCACTTGATCAGCTTGGCGGTGCATTCCAGAGCGGCAGGCTAGCCATGGTCATGAGTGGTGGCTGGGGTCACTGGGCCTTCAAAAATCTGATCGACGACCCGAATGGCTTCTGCTGGGGCGTTGCACCGATGCCATGGGGTACGCCAGACGCCAAGATCCGCACGGTAATCTTCACCGACCCGTGGGTGATTACAGCTGGTATGGATGCAGCAAACACGGATCTGGCCTGGACCTTCGTCAAGTTCTTGACATCAAAGGAGCAACAGGCATCCTACACCAACACGACCGGCACACCACCAGTGCGTGGTTCGTTGCTGGCGGATTACTACAAGCTGTACTCGAAGTGCATGGACCCGGCCAAGTCGAAGGAGGCCTTCGAGGGCGCGTTCACCCACGGTCGTGAGTCCTCAAATCACTTGATCGTCAAGTTTGACGAGCTAAGCCAGACCTGGGGTAATATCCTGGATCCGTTCTGGAGCGACCCGAACGGTAAAGCGGCCGATGTCCTGCCGCAGGTGGAAACGGCAGTCAACGAGACGCTTAAGAGGATCAAGACTGAGCTCAAGCCGTAGGATCCATGTATTCAGCTATCAGCATGCAGCTCTTGGGTTAGTGGAAGACATTCGTAGCACATTCTGACGGCTAATCATGGTTTACAACAGATGGGTGGTGGTACGGTCGTACCACCACCCATTATACAGACAAGTTGTAGGATACACCTCTACACTTAGGTCGTACCTTCATGGCTCCATACGAGGATCATCCAATGAGCGTACCCCGATCTTCAACCTCATCATACGATGTTTCAACAACAACCTCGCTTAACCTTAGTCAGATCCAAATAATAGCACTTGTACTCTTTTTCATTAGTGGCGCAAGCGCGCTGATCTATGAAGTGGCATGGGTGCGATTGCTCAGCCTGGCCTTTGGAGTGAGCGTCTATGCTGTCAGTGCAGTGCTTAGTGCATTTATGGGTGGGCTTGCACTTGGAGGATGGCTGTTTGGCAGGCAGACCAATAACCAACGCCTGATTGGAATAGACGATCCACAAGCTGATACCAGCAACACCAATATCCCGAGCGGCGGTACCAGCCGATTGTTGCGGATCTACATGCTGCTCCAACTTGGCGTGGCTGTGTGTGCGCTCGCTTCGCCCCTGCTTATACAGGCTATCACTGCCCTGTATGTGAGCCTGGATCAGACAACGAGCCTAAGTATAGCTACAAGTGTGACCCTGCGCTTTGGCCTGGCTGTGTTGGTGCTGCTGATCCCGACAACACTTATGGGTGGGACATTGCCGGTGATGGCGCAGCTTCTCGCCCGCAACCCATCTGATCGTGGCCGCACACTCGGCACACTCTATGCTGCCAACACGCTCGGTGCCGTGTTGGGCGCACTCATCGCGGGTCTGCTTCTGATTCGCTATGTCGGAACAACTGGCACAATCATTATTGCAGCAGTCGGCGACCTTGCAACCGTAGCGATCACATGGTGGATGTCGCGCCAGACGCTTGCATTGGATGCGCTTGGAAAGCGGCAGCGCAGCAAAACGGATGATACGAGCAAGCAGCCGACTGATACGAGCTACAGCCAACGATTGACGCGAAAACAGAAGCAGGTCGCGAGTATGTCCATGGCGCAACCAGCACAGACACCTGCGGCGCTTGCGGTGCTCCCACCGCTGGCCGCGTATACCATTCTGATCGGCTTTGCCTTCTCCGGGTTTGCCTCGCTGGCTTATCAGGTCGTCTGGACACGCACACTGGCCATCTTCAGCTTGAACGCTGTTTTCTCATTCAGCATCATGCTTGCAACATTCCTGGCTGGCCTTGCGCTTGGCGGAGCGCTGATTGCACGCAGAGCGGACAGCACCACACAGCCACTTAGGTTGTTTGGCGGGCTCCAGCTTGCGATTGGTGTCAGCAGCATCATCACACTCTTTATCTTCTCGAAGCTCCCAACGCTCATCGCAGCCTTGACAGCGCCCACATCACTTGCAGGTGCCGTCTGGGCAGAACTGCTGCCTGCCGCTGTTACTATGTTTATTCCAACGGTACTGATCGGCGCGACCTTTCCAGTTGCGGCTCGGGCGTATGCGGGTATTGGGGAAGATGTTGGCCCACGGATTGGGCAGTTGTATGCAGGTAATACTCTGGGTGCCATGCTCGGTTCTTTAGTAGCTGGGTTTGTGCTGATCCCACTGCTTGGTCTTCAGCATGCCGCATTGACACTTGCAGCCCTGAATCTCATGATCGGGTCTGTTGCGATCCTCATTATGCGGCCGATTAAGCGTCGTGTACTGATTGCATTGGCTGGAACGCTTGTGGTCGCAGGAGTCGGTACACTTCTTCTCCCACCCGGAATCTACCTTGGCTTCCGCGAAGATGCCACTCCAGCGCTAAAGTTTTATCGTGAAGGCATTGATGCAACCGTAGCTGTCTTTGAGGTTGAGAACCCACCATTGAAAATCTCGTTTGTCAATGGGCGCAATGAAGTCCCCACCGATTCACAAAGCATGCGCGCCTTCTATGTGTTGGGGCATCTCCCAGCACTGCTGCGGCCAGATTCCAAAAATGCGCTGGTTGTGAGTTTCGGAAATGGGATCGCGACTGGCGCTCTGGCGCAACATCCACTCAAACGGATCACTGCTATCGAGCTTGTCGCTGGCCAAATTGAAGCAGCACGGCTCTATACGCATGAAAATCGCGATGTATTGAATGACCCACGGCTTACAATAGTCAATGAGGACGGGCGCAACTTTCTGCTGCGTGATCGGAATCAGTACGATATTATTACTGCCGATGCCACTCATCCGATCAACACCAGTAGTTGGGCGCTGTTCACCCGCGAATTCTATATGCTGACGCAGGCCCGCCTCGCACCGAATGGCATCTTCATACAATGGCTGCCATTTCATGATCTGGCCGCTCAGGACTATCGCAATATTGTAAAAACGTTCCAGAGCGTATTCCCCAATACAACTCTTTTCTACACAGGCGGTATCCATACCTTCCTAGTGGCGACAGTGCAGCCACTAACGCGCAGCCAGATCGCAGGGCTTGAGAAACAGCTATCCGGCACGGTAGCCGGCACGGATTTGGGCACTGCCGCCAAGCTAGCTGATGATATGCTCCTTGATGCACAGGGAGTTGCCGCCTACACACAGACAGCACACGTCGTTACTGATGATCATGCATTCTTCTTACCAAGCAAGGATGAGGAGCAGATTCTACAGAGTTTTGCACCATACGCATTGCGATGATTATACGCACAGAAAAGCTGCGCTTCCATAGCACACATAATCATCGCGTCTGTTACTACACTGATCGCATGGTGAACACACGATGCATGAGCAGCGAACGCTGCGTCGGGACGCAGCACGCTGCGTCCGTACGGATGTGATCGTATGCAAATCCCACGGTGCGATTAGTTTAGTACAGCTTGGCCCAAAAAAACCCATCAGGTTGTATGTCACCCTGAGCGGGGGTGCCAGACCCAAAGGGTACCCCCGCTCAGGGTCTGGTGGTTTGCATCAGGATGCGAGATGCTTCACTTCGTTCAGCATGACATACCCGAAAGGGACTTCCGCCGTCGTGTACTCGAGAGATGAGGATCTAGGATGGATGCTGCACGGCGTGCCGTTTTTTATATTGGCGCCCACCAGGACGATTGGCAACTCTTTATGTCTCCGCAAGCCTATACAGATCTCTCAGCGCCAGATACCACGATTATTTTTATTTATCTCACCGCCGGTGACGCGGGCGAGGATCCGCGTTGGCGACGCGGGCGCAGCGCTGGTGCGCTGAGTTCGATCCAGTTTGCAAAGCAGCAGCGGATCGAACCATGCACACCGCAGCTTGTTGATATGAATGGACATCCACTCCAGTGCTATTTCATTGCCAATAGCCACAGCTACTTCCTCGATCTGCCAGATGGGAACATGGATGGCGCTGGCTTCGAATCCACCTCCCACCAGAGCATTGATCGACTCCATGAAGGCAGTATCTCCTTCATTACTGCACTCGTGGATGACAGTGCCTATGCCACACAGTATGATTCATGGATCGATCTCGTCGCTACACTACGAGCAATACTGGACCAGGAGTCAAATCGAACTATGCAATCCGAATGCCTAATACACATACTCGATCCGCGAGTATCCCGACATTCCGACCATCGTGTCACCGGAATGGCTGTTATTGATGCAATCGCTAATAGTTCTTGTTACTCATTGGCGATGTATGAAGAGTACATCATTCCTCAGCTAGAGCCGAATGTGAGCGGGGCTGATCTGATTATAAAGGCCGGCCTCTACCTGTTTTATGCACAGACGGCGTTCGAGTATTCTGGCAAGATCGAACAGTTTGATGAATGGCACCTCTCGTTTGTGCCACGCCAGTATCGCACCCAGTAGCCTACTGATACTGGGGCCGCCTGACCTACACTGTACCATTTGATCGGTCTGTGTGGAGCATATCTTATTCAGAAATAATGTATTTGGAAAGCATGCTATGCGTGGTGTCAACCTGACACGGTTCGGTCATGCTTCAGTAGACTTTATAGAGAAAGAAGATCGCATACCAGCGCTCAAAGCGCGTTCGATGGCGCTCAATATCGGGCGAGCCACAGGCAGGGCAGCAGCGATCACCCCAGCTCCCTTGGGTGAGCTGGTTGCGTGATGCGATGTGTCCACAGGCCTTGCAATGGTATGCAGCAGATACTGACATTGTTTTTTGCCGCTTGTTGTTAGAAAATACTATATTCATCCTAGCATACGTCATGCCCAAATACAATGGAATGCTACAATGTTGGTACCAAGGGGTAGGGGCGGTTCGCGAACCGCCCTTTATGGCAGACAATGAATCGGCGCAGGCCGGTTCGCGAACCGCCCTTTATGGCAGACAATGAATCGGCGCAGGCCGGTTCGCGAACCGCCCCTACGGGCTAGGTTGGCATTGCGGCGCAGGGTGTATAACAATCCGTCTATATCTCAACGAGGAGCAGTTCAATGGCAGATACAATCAATGTTGGCGTTATTGGTGTTGGGCAGATCGGCAAGCAGCATGTGGCCGAATATGCTGAGATGTCCGATGTCAAAATCGTTGCCGTTGCGGATCTGAATGAGGCCGAGGCCCAGCGTGTTGCCGCCGAACATGGCATTCCACACGCATTCGGCGATTTCCGCAAACTGTTGGCCATGCCAGAAATCGATGCCGTCGATGTGTGCCTACACAACAACTTTCATGCGCCAATGACGATTGCAGCGCTTGAGGCTGGCAAGCACGTTTTTTGTGAGAAGCCAATGGCCGGAACCTATGCCGACGCTCTGGCGATGTTTGAGGCCAGCAAGCGCACGGGCAAGCGGCTAGCTATTCAAATTGCGACACTGTTTAGCCCAGAAACCAAAGCCGCCAAACGGATGGTTGATGCAGGCACTCTCGGCAAACTCTATTATGCACGAGCGGTTTCGTTTCGGCGGCGCGGTCGGCCATTTGTGGATGGCTATGGCACAAGCAATTTCGTCAAAAAAGCGGTGGCCACTGGCGGTGCCCTGATCGATTCGGGTATCTACCAGCTTGGCCAGATGTTATATTTGCTCGGCAGCCCAGATGTTCAATCGATCTCTGGTTCGACCTATCAGGAGATCGATATGCACGCTGGTCGGCGTGAATCGAGCAATTTCGATGTGGAAGAGATGGCGCTTGGCTTCGCCCGATTAGCCGGTGGCGTCACTCTCGATATTGAGGTCAGTTGGGCGCAACACTATGAGCACTCCGAGGCCAGTAAGCTACTTGGATCGAAGGGTGGCCTGCGACTTGAGCCGCTCTCGTTCTTCTCGACAATGGCCGATACCGAATTTAGTGGTGAGTTTGATCTAAAGGGCGCTGAGTTCCGCCTGCATTCGGTTGACCCAACCTATAATGGCTATGATAGCCCGCAACGGCACTGGATTGCGACGCTGCGCGAGCGTGTGCCTGGTATTGATACCGCAACACTTGCGCTGAATACTGCATTACTAAGCGAGGGAATCTATCTCTCGGCCAAGCTTGGTCGCGAGGTGACAACCGAGGAGATTCGCCAGCAATCGGTTTCGACGGCGATCTGGGATATTTGATGAGCCATCAGCCGTCAGCTTTTTGCGGCAGATGGAAAGTCGTACTGGCACTGCAACGGCTGTTGTTCATCCAAACTTCTATCGTTAGCAACCTGAGTGCTGAAAGCTGAGTGCTGAAAGCTATATGATATGATCTCACTCAAGCTGCGTGACCGCAGCGCCTATGTGCGATTGATCGGTGTCTTGTTTCTGGTGTTTGCTGCTTCGGGCCTGACGGTACCGCTGCTGTCGAACTATATACGTGTGCTGGGAGCCGATACCAGCCAGATCGGCCTGGTGTTTGCTGTGTATCAAACCGCCTCGCTGGCCTCGCAGTACTGGTGGGGCCAGCGCTCGGATAGGCTTGGCCGCCGCAAACCCTTGGTGATGATTGGGACAGCTGGCCTGGCACTGGCCTTCTTGGGTAGTGCTGCTGCGCCGAACTATCAGGTATTGTATATTACCCGTATTCTCGAAGGGCTGGCCTTCGCTGCCTATAGCACCGGTAGCCTGGCGCTGATCGGCGATCTGCTTGAGAACCAGCAACAACGCGGGCGCATGATGGGCTTTTATCGCATGTTTGGCTCATTGGCCTTCGCCGGAACAGCCCTGGCTGGTGGCTGGCTGGCCGATTCATTTGGCCTGCGTATCCCCGTCGCACTCTCGGCGGGCTGCTTCGCCCTTGCTTGTGTGCTGGTTCTGAGCATCCGTGAGACGCCAACAACCCCAGTAACGCCATCAACAACGATAATCGGCGACATTCCCGATGATCCACCAACCAATTGGCGCATTCTTGGGCCGTTTCTCGGGCTAACCTTCGCCTGGTTTATGGGGATGGGCTCGGTTGTCTCACTATGGCCAGTCTTTATGAATGGGCTAGGCTATAGTCAGACACAGATCAGTGGGCTATGGGCGTTGGCAGCTGCTGGTGAAGTACTGTGGTTATTTGTCGCTGGCGTGCTGGCTGATCGGATCGGGCGTAAATGGGTGATTGTGACTGGTGTGGCCGGGATGGCCTGCATCTATACGGCCTATACCTTCGCGCCAAGTTTCATGTGGTTTCTGCCGATCCAGATCATCCGCTCATTCACCTATTCCTGTTTTGAAACGCCTGCACTATTGTATGCCACCGAGCTTGGTCTTCGCACACAACGTGGCCGATTGGCCGGGCTATACTATTCGGCCAGTGGCATTGGTGGAATTGCTGGATCTGCTCTGGGCGGTGCAGCAGCCCAAGCCTTCGGAATGGCACCGATGTTCCGCGCTACAACACTCATTCTTCTACTAGCAGCCCTAGCAGCAGCAATCGTCATGCCAGGGAAAATCGCTGCACCACTGCTGAATCGCCAGGAGGCCAAGTCACCGGGGATGTAGAGGTCAGGAGTCAGGAGTCAGAAGTCAGGAGTCAGAATATTGCGCGTTCGACGACATCGTCCAGCAATCGGCAAACGGCCATCAGGCGCGACTTCAGTCGCCCGCAGTAAAGGTTCATCACCCATTATAGGTAGGTGCAAAGCCATTGGTGATCGCCCTCATCTCTAGCCCTTCTCCCGTTGCAACAGGAGAAGGGGCAATACCGCCATACAATGTCATGGCCTCTCTTCTGCGCTGCAGGAGAGGGGTTGGGTGAGGGCTAATAGCGCGATCAACTATCGAAATGTACTAGCTGCTGCTCCAGATATAGAATAGATAAGGAGATTTCTCATGGAAAAACTAGGGGTGGCCATTATTGGCCTCGATCACTGGTATTGGGCCTTCGATCTCGCACAACAGGCTGCTCAGGGCGCACACACACGCCTGGTTGCGGTTGCCGATGAAACACAAGCGCGAGCCGATGAAGTTGCCCGCCGTAATGGCAGTGAGGCGTTGACGGATCTGCGGGCAGCGATTGAGCGGCCAGATGTGCAGATCGTGGCGATCACGGTGAGTACGGATCGCTGCCCGGAACTTGTGCAGCAGGCCGCCGCCGCTGGCAAGCATATTCTGAGCGTCAAGCCCTTTGCGCTGGACATGGAAACTGCCGATGGGCTGGTGGAAACAATCCGCTCATCTGGTGTGAAGCTGTTCCCACTCGAAAGCGGCTGGCGTTTATATGCCGAGAAGGCCCGCCAGAAGCGCTGGATCGATGAGGGCCGCATTGGCAAACCACTACGCTATAGCCACCTGTTGAATGGCAGCCTGCCGATGGCCTGGCCCGGCAGTGATGATGGCGGCTGGTGGCTGGATCCGGCGCGGGTGCCTGGTGGTGGCTGGCTCGATCATGCGATCTATGCACTCGATTACGCCCGCTGGATCTTTGGTGCCGAACCAACCAGCGTCAGCGGTATCGCCGGTGCACGCCGCCATACGCAGTTGCAGGTCGAGGATTATGGCCTGGCAACCTTCGAATTTCCGGGTGGCGCAGCCGTGATCGAGGATACCTGGACAGCTGATCGCGGCAAGGGTTTTGTTCGTAATGAGATCATCGGCACCGCTGGTGCAATCTGCGACGATAGCGGGCCATGGGGCCGCATTGCTGTGCGTGGCGATTTTGGCCACGATGGCTGGGTTGGCCTGGAAGCAGCCCGTGGTGGTATTTCGACAATCGATCATCTGGTTGCAGCAGTACGTGGCGAAACTGAACTGATCGCAACCGTCGAGGATGCCCGTGCTAATCTGGCTGGTTGCCTGGCCTTCTATCGCAATGCGATTGCAGTAAGCCAGTTAAAAGACTAACAAGAAATCATCGCGAGGTGTTATGACAACCCTAACGCTGCTTCCGCAACCCCGCCAGATCGCCATACTGGAGGGTATCCAGGCGATCACCACTGGGCGTCGTATCCTGCTGCAAGGCGATACGCCAGGCGCGTTGTTGTTCACGGCCCAACGGCTGCAACAGGCCCTGCGTGTGCATGCCGGAGTCGATTGGGAACTGACCGCCACTGATGAAGGGCCGCTTGGCGCAATCGGGATCACGCTGTGTATTCGGCCTGGGGCAAGCACCTACATTCAGGGCTATGAGCTTTCAATCAAGGATGAGCAGATTATCGTTGAAGCAATCAGCGCCATTGGCGTGTTCTATGGTGTCTGCACGCTCATCCAGATTCTTGAGCAGGCTGGCCGCCAGTTGCCATGCCTGAACATCAGCGATTGGCCCGATTTTGTGGCTCGTGGTGTCGTGCTCGATATCAGCCGCGATAAAGTGCCGACCACCGAAACGCTGCACGAACTGATCGACATGCTGGCGAGTTGGAAGATCAACCAGATCCAGTTGTATACCGAACATACCTTCGCCTACCAGAACCACCCGGATGTATGGGCCAAGGCTTCACCATGGTGAAGCCTTGGCCCATACATCCGGGT
>Ga0163154_10003996_pt1 | contig 19770 bp, 21 predicted proteins | sample OliLakLV19MP9P1_FD_148649 | JGI IMG/M metagenome (GOLD analysis project Ga0163154, IMG submission 148649) | Freshwater microbial mat bacterial communities from Lake Vanda, McMurdo Dry Valleys, Antarctica - Oligotrophic Lake LV.19.MP9.P1 | ecosystem: Environmental > Aquatic > Freshwater > Lake >...
ATACTTTTGCAACGGAAGGCAAAAAAAGTAGCAGTAATTTTAAACACAAGTTTTGGGAACATGAAAATCACCCGGTATTATTAGCCAACACGGAAATGTATAACCAGCGTTTAAATTATTTACATTGAAACCCTGTAACAGCAGGCTTTGTAGCAGAGCCTTGGCATTGGATATTTAGCAGTGCGACTGATTATTTTACAAAGAACAAGGGGCTACGGGATATTATTATTTTGGATGGTTTTTAGGTTCGAAGATTAGTAACAGGGAAGACACAGGACGGAGTCCTGCGCCTGTGGTTCTTTCACAGGAGCTTTTTCACTGATTCCACAAGTTGCAAACAGTATAAAAATTCCAATAATGGCTGCGGGTGGAATTGCTGATTCAAGGGGAATCAAAGCTGCACTGGCCTTGGGTGCAGATGCCGTCGAAATGGGAACGGCATTTTTAGCAACGGCTCAATCCAATGCCACACAAGACCATAAAGACAAACTTTTTACAGCAGAAGCAAAGTACACAACGCTTACAAAAGTATTTACTGGCAGGTTATCACGAGGAATTAGAAACAGGCTAACAGAGGGATTAAAGAATCACGAATGTTTATTTGCACCCTATCCTTTGCAGAGTAAATTTATGGCTTTATTAAAAGCATACCCCGCAACTAACAATTCTAACCCAGACTTTAAATCTTATTGGGCCGGACAATCTGCATCGTTATTAAAACATAGGGATGCTAAAACATCATTTGAAACTTTGGTAAACGAAATGAATAAAATGTAAGTTTGTAGTAGATAGCAAATCAATCATCTGCCGACAAAAATAAAAATTGTAGAATGGACAATCTTGCCATGGTTTTAAAAACTTCATTTAACCCTTATTTTGAAGCACCGCTTGAGATATGGGCAACGTTTGCTGAGCAGGGCGAAGTAATTGAAACGTCTAAAAATGAAGTCATTAAAAAATATGGCGAAAGAGAACAATATTTTTATTTTATTCTCAAGGGTTCTGGTGGAATTATGCTTTTTAATAACAATAATTATTTATGTATAGACCTTTGCTATGATGGGGACTTTTTTGGCGACTATCTTTCCTTTTTAACCAAACAAAAAACTGACCTTGAAGTTATTTGCTTTGAACCCTGCTCGCTTTTTAGAATCAGCCAGGCCAATTTTCAAGCGCTTGCTAAAACTGAATATGGTAAAGTAATTTGCCAGGTTGCTTCCGATAGTTTATTTATTCATAAACAAACGCAACAATTGGAATTACTTTCTAAAACTCCTGAACTTCGCTATCTTGAAATGTTAGATAAACATCCCAATATTATCCAACGAACACCTAACAAGTACATTGCTTCCTATTTAGGAATTACCCCCGAAAGTCTTAGTAGGATAAGAAAAAGAATTAGTTGAAGTTTATTTCTTACCGTACGATAAGTTTTTTAGATTTCAATCTGCTCAGTTTTGCATTTAATTAAAATTTAAATGCAAAATGAAAAAGGTATTATTCTATTTTATTGCCGTATTGGCTACCAAAAGTACACCTGCACAAGAATATATTACTGAAGGCAAAAAGAGACTCAACTTTGCTAAAACCTATTTTGAATTAGGTGGGCAATATTCCCCAGGTTTCAGCAGTAAGAAAATGGGTGCTAATCAACTTGTTCAACCTGTTACAAATCCAGCCTCTGTTGTACCATACTTAAATATAGGTGGTTTTCACTTTTGGGGACATGCAGATTTTTTTATTTCTATCCCACTTTCACAAATAAATTTAACAAAAAGCGATAGCACAGATTTTACGCTGAATCAATCTGTTGTAACAGGCGCAAGGTTTTTGCCGTGGGCATACAAAGACAATAAAATCAGGCCCTATATTGGTGCAAGTTGGGCAATTGTAAATTCAAAACAAGAAAATAAACAGCAGAACGGGCAACCCGTATTTTCTAAAAGTAAACTCATATTTGATGGCGGTTTACTGTATGGCAAAGGGAGTTTTATGACAAGGGTAGGGGTGAATATTTATCCGAACACCAGGTTGACGTACCCCATTGCTGAAACAAAATTTGAAGTGATCAACACACCCAATTGGAGTGCGTATTTGGGTTTGGTGTACGCCTTTGAAACCACCCGTTCCAAAAATATGGAAACGGAAAATGCAAGATTAAATAAATACCCTAAAACTTCTTCGCCTAAGATGAATGCTATAAAAAATGGAGATTGGTTTGCAGGCGTTGGGCCATCTACTTCATTTATGTTAGCTAGTTCAAATTACAATAATCAAGTGCATCCGTACTTTAATAAAAAGCCAATCTCAAACTCTTTTCTTGATATTTCATTAGGTTATCAATTCAATAAAAAAGGAGTTGTAACTGCTTTAAGTTATCGTAATCCAAGATTTACGAATGAAGCTTTTGGAACAATACAAACCATCAGGAAAAGTTCGGTCGTTTTGGAAGCCTATAAATTTCTGACAGATTATAGTGGTTTTACGCCCTATATTGGATTCAATGTAGCTTTTGATAGAATTCAATATCATGAGAAATCAAGTGCAAAAAGTATTTCCTTTTCAAGGAACATTGTAACGCCAGGTTTTACTTTTGGCTGGGATATTCTACCCGGAAAAACAGAACAACCTTTTGTTTTACGAACCAATTTGCGGTGGTTTCCGTTTGAAAGTTTTGATGTGAACAATAGGGCATTCAGTTTAAGCCAAATAGAATACAACGTAATCCAGGCAGTGTTTTATCCTTCACGATTTAAAAATGCAAAACGAAAAAAAGATTAATATGGATAAATTTAAAATAGCAACACCAATTGTATTAGTGTGCATTTATACAGGAATGATTTTGTTGTCAACTACGTTGCTTAAAAAAAACGTACTCTTTTTAGTAAGCAAAAATGAGTTCATTAACTTTCAAATAAATTATCAATTTTGTCTGTCTGTTATTACATTGTTTTCGTTGGCTTCAACGTTTTTTTTAAACAAAGAGAATTTTGCAAACTATTTTTCAGTTGGTAATATTGCTGCCACTTGCCAGGAGTTGAAAATATTTGGAATTAAAAAGGACGACAGTTGGGTAAAGACGGGCTTATCACTTTCAATTTTTATCAGTTTGGCAACTGCAGGTTTTATGTATTTCCAGCTTAAAAAAGCACAGGTAGATTGGTCGCTTTTGCAAAACGGTATATTATGGATATTGCTTTTTTCTTTCACCAATTCATTTGGTGAAGAAATTATTTATCGGGTAGGAGTTGTTTCTCCTTTGAGTGGTCTGCTTTCACCAATTACAATTTTTACAATCTCCGCTATATTATTTGGCATACCCCATTTAGCAGGTATGCCAGGCGGAATTATTGGAGCAATGATGGCAGGTATTTTAGGACTTGTATTGGCCAAATCATTGTACGAAACAAATGGGTTGTTTTGGGCATGGACCATTCATTTTTTGCAAGACGTAATTATATTTAGTGCTTTGTATTTGCTTTTTATGAAATCGGCAAATTGAATAAATGAATTTAGTGGTACTCAAAAAATGATGCGTGCAAAGGTTTTTCAAAAGTGAGGTGAAGGGGCTTAATTTCAACATCGGTAATTGTATTGAGTACCGGTGTAGATTGAACTGAAGGGCTTCACTTCATGTGGCTCCAAAAATCTTACTTTTCTTTTTTATATTAAATTGGGCGCATCAAAAATAGTTATAAAGGCTCCCTATAAAAATTATATACTTGCATTTATATTTGAAGATGAAATTCCAAATCGATTGCTCCACCACAGACTTGTTTAACAACTTGCCAATAATTTTTAAGTGGAAGCTATATTTGATTGCGAAGTACTCATTTGTGCGTTTTAGGATTATACAATAAAATAATGTAGTAATAGAAGGTGCATTAAATATTATCAGTAATAATTTGGTTCATAATTTAGTTTTTTAGAAACACAAATATTTGACCCTCTCTCTAGCTCCCGGCAGCAGAAGAAAAAGATTGCAGGTTGCTTACCTGGCAACCTGATAAAAATAAAACAAATCCCACTCACACGTATTGCTTTTTGCCTTGGTATTAAATTAAGACGACTGAACCGTGGCAAAAAAAATGAAGGTTTGACTTAGGGGCATTTCTAAAAACTTACCTTTTTCTTTCTTTTGGAGAGGAATTGAAGGTGAGGTCAAATAAAAAAATGAGTTTTTAGAGATGCCCTTAGGATAAATATTTCACAACCTGGTAATAAAAACCTTTTTGTACAATTATTAAACTACTGAATTATATTTTTCACTTCAAGGGCCAATTTCAATGCAGCATTAGATTTAAATAAAACATTCTTTCAAAAAAATAATACATAGTTATACAATGTATTATTTTTTTCATTAGCTTTGCACCATGAAAAGTGAATTTCTTAAAAATTGGGATACCCAGCTAAAGAAGGGGCTATTGCCTTTGTATGTTTTACTGGCTCTGTCTAATAAAGAATGCTATGGGTATGAGCTAATTCAGGATTTGAAATTAAGCTACGGGATAGATGTTACTGAAGGAACTATTTATCCATTATTAATAAGGCTCACGAAAGAAAATTTGCTAACTGCCAGATGGGTAGAGCAGCCATCTGGTATACCAAGAAAATATTATCAAATAGCTGAGGAGGGAAAAAAGAATCTAAGAGAAATGATGAAAAATATTGACATAATTTTTTCTAAACTAAAAAAATAAAATGAAGGCGATACAATTTAATGATAAAAATGCTCAACGTGTATATGACGAATATATACGCCGGTGCCAAAGACGCATGCGAATACTTTCGGAAAAAGACGAAAAAGATTGTCTCCTGGAAATCAATAGCCATATCTATGAATTTATAGAAGCCAATAGTGGCAACAATGAAATGGAAACCCTTTTAAATATTCTTGAAAGGCTCGGGGCGCCGGAAGAAACGTTAAAAGAAGTAGTGGCTTTAAAAAAAACGAAGGAAGCAATAAGGACACTGCATCCAAAGCATATAGCACAGTCAATTTTTTTAAACATTGGCAATGGTATTTTTTATATCATTCTATCTTTTTTAGCGGTAACGGTAGTGTTATCTCCGGTAATGATTATTCTTAAACTTATTTATCCTGAAAATGTGGGCTGCTTTTATGGCGAGAAATACTTCTTTTTTGGCTATTCCAGCAGTGCCCCAAACGTAAACGAAGTTTTAGGTAATTGGTTTATACCCGTAATAACAGCAATCGGAACAGCTTTATATTTTCTTGTCATTTTCTTATTAAAATTAAAAAATAAAAATAAATGAAAAATAGTATCACAACATTAATGGTAATGCTTATCATCGGTACAGCACAGGGTCAAAATATTGAAGGAAATTGGTTCGGAGTATTAAAAGTACAGGGAACACAATTGCGCATGGTAGTTCATATATCTAAAACTGAAAATGGGTATAGTTCAACACTAGATAGTCCCGACCAGGGCGCAATAGGTATTCCGGTAGGCCAAACAATTGTGAATGGTTTACAACTTAAATTACTGTTGGCAAATATTGGGGCTGAATATAATGGTGCATTAATAGGAGATTCCATTGCGGGGATATTTAAACAAGGCGGACAGGAAATGCCCTTAGGCTTATCAAAAACCAAGGTTGAAAAAGAAATTCCAGGAAACTCACAAGAAGCCAAAATTGTAAAACCCTATCCATACTATTCAGAAGATATAAGTTTTAGGAATTCAATCGCCAATATAACGTTGGCTGGTACACTAACGCTTCCAAAAAAGGAAGGAATTTTTCCTGTAGTCATTTTAATTTCTGGCAGTGGTAAACAAAATAGAGATGAAGAGATAGGTGGACGTAAACCATTCCTTATTTTGTCTGATTATTTAACAAAAAATGGCGTTGCTGTATTACGGTATGATGACAGAGGTGTTGCACAATCAACTGGAAATTTTAATGCAGCAACCTCGGCCGATTTTGCCACAGATGTTGAAAGTGCAATAGCTTTTTTAAAAACAAGGCCTGAAATAAATAAAAATAAAATAGGATTGGTTGGCCATAGTGAGGGCGGTATGATTGCTCCAATGGTGGCTGCTAAATCTAAAGATGTAAGTTACATAGTATTATTAGCCGGCCCCGGAATACCTTGCGACAAATTATTAGTATTACAGGAAGAACTTATAAGCCGGGCAAGTGGTGTTTCGGAAACAGAAATACAAGCAAATAAACATATCAGTTCCCAGGTTTATAGTATCATTAAAAAGTCGAATGACAGCAGTGCATTAAATAACAGTTTGAAAATGCAAGTAAAGGAATTCTATAAAACAGATAGTGCTGGAAAGTTTCTTGGTGGCGTGCCAGAACAAAAATGGATTGCCAAACTTGTAACACCGTGGATGCAGTATTTTTTAAAATACGACCCATATATCTTTTTGGAAAAAGTTAAATGCCCTGTATTGGCTTTAAACGGCGGGAAAGACTTACAGGTGCCACCTAAAGAAAATCTGTCAGGTATTGAAAAAGCTTTAAAGAAGGGTGGGAATAAAAGTTTTATTTCAAAAGAAATGGCAGGAATGAACCATTTATTTCAGCAATGTAAAACTGGTAGCCCTACAGAATACTTTTCAATTGAAGAAACATTTTCACCAATTGCATTAGATGAAATTTCAAAATGGATATTATATCAAACAAAATAAAGCTCAAATGCATAGTAGCTTTATTGATAAGAAATATCTCCTTATAAACATATTGATACATTCCGTTCCTCAGGCGTTTTCTATTTTGTAGTATCCATGCATTCCTTTTTATAATATTTATCCGTAGATGTATAATAAAAGAAACAGCAATGTATTAAAATAACAATTTACATTTTAGATTGCAACCAAATGATACCATCGGAACAAAATAAAGCAGAAGACTATTTACTTAGTTTTTTTGTAAGCAAAAAATGGAGTATTGTCAGGCATGTGGGGATGATCGTAGTGGCTGCAGTTACTATGTTTCCATCACGGAATTTAACGGTTGAGTTTTTAAGAAATGCCGGTGAAACAAACCTCATTTTCTTACAGTTTTTGTAGCAATAGTACTTGTCATTTTTGGGTTGTACGAACTTTATGCTAACAATAAATATAGAAAATTTCCTTTTCCAAAAACGGTAATATTCCTAATTGCAGGAATTTATTTACTAAGAGGGTTTGAAGAATTGGTAGTCGACAACATGCACGAAACAAAATACTCATTAGTAGCCTTTACCGTTGGGCTTTTGTTTCTATTTGGCGGACTAAAAAAATAGCAATTGTAATGAAAAGCCGACTGAAGCGTAAGCGGGCGTTGGTTTATAAGAGCATAAAGACAATAGACCAAATAACTAATAAATAATTATGGAAAATATACTTTTTGATTTTATTTCAAAATACATTTCTTTATCAGAGGAAGAAAAGAAAATAATGCTGTCTTTAGACATCTTTCATACTTTCAAAAAAGGAACAGTTTTACTGAAAGAAGGACAGCATTCTGCTAATGGCTATTTTGTTTTAAAAGGGTGTATCAGGGCATTTTATATCCTGGATGGTGAAGAAAAAACAACGGAATTTTATACGGAGATGGAAGGTATAAAGCCTAACTGTGTTTTTAGCAAACAACCCTCTGAGTATTACATTTCTTGCATTGAAGATTCAGGTATAATAGTTTCAAATCCAAAAATGGAAATTGAAGTCTTCGAAATGTTTCCAAAGTTTGAAAAGCTTTATCGAATTCTTTCAGAAGAACGCCTGGCTAAAAACCAACGTTCTTTTGATGATTTTAAAATTTCTTCACCCGAGGGGAGATATTTAAATCTCCTGCAAAATAGACCCGATTTATTAGAGCGTGTACCCCAGCGTCAACTAGCAAGTTTTTTAGGTATTACTGCACCATCTTTAAGCCGGATGCGAACCAGGCTAACTGAAAAAAGGAAGCAGGCTCATTGTCTTTCTTAAGTTAATTGAACGGTTTTTAGCTTTCCACCGATCTACTTTTCCACTATCATTTAAATCATAAAAATTTATGCAAAAGAAAATTTTAACCATCGTTCTAGCGCTTTTTTTAGCGAACTCAATTCAACTCAAAGCACAGTATACTAAGGAGGATACTACTTATAAAAAGTGTTTTGTTGGAAGTACGCTTTTTGTACTTGGGAACCTCAGCCCAAAAAACCGACCTGATTTTGTTCAATTAAACTTCGGTTATCGTATAACACACAGAGATGTGATATCACTTGAATTGAAGACCTGGAAATATGCGTGGTCTTTGGGAATCCCCTATGGCAAATCGTTTGAATCTCCGGCAGAAAAGTTTCCGGGATACATCAGAGAGTATGGATTTGCGCTGGCGTACCAACGCTTTTCGTGGAAAGGATTCTATACAGGAGTTCATGTGATGCCTTCCTGGCAGACCTTCGTAAATAATGACGGTAAAAAAATTGACAATGGGTTTCAAATTTTCAATACTTACCGGTTAGGTTATCATTTCAAACTATTTAAAGACAGGTTTTTTATTGAGCCATCTATCGCTGTTACGCATCGTGCTTACCATACCAAAATGCCTGCATCTTTCAAACAGCTTGACGACAAACAGTCAAAATTCTTTTTCGGAGAGCCAGGGCTTCACTTCGGTTATAATTTTTAGCACAATTTAACATGGATATAAAAATCAAATTATCAACGTTGTGGATTGTCATAATGTTGAACATCATTTTTGTGGATATACTTTCTATAATGATAGAACTCGTCAGTAAAAACACGCTTGATATTATTGGAGGAGATGTTACCACAACAATGGCAATAGCGGCTATAATTACAAATATCCCCATATTGATGATTTACCTGTCAAGAGCATAGCCTTTTAAAGCAAATCGTATATCAAATATTATGGCAGCTTTTATAACGATGCTATATGTCATCGGCGGAGGGAGTTTAACTCCACACTATATCATCATTGCAAGCATTGAAATATTACTTTTGCTATTAATTGTTTGGAACGCATCGAAGTGGCATAATCAAAATAGTAGTTAGACGAAACACTAAGGTGTAGCATTAGATAGTAATGGTTGGAGGCAAAAGCCCGACAGCAGCCATCGTTTATCCAAGTAGGGGAATAGAACTAGAGCCTGGTGACAATACCGCCAAATGCAACCTTGCACACTGCTTTCTATTTAACTATGAAAATGAAAAGTCCGTTAAATTATACAAAGAGTTTTTCAACCAAAAGTCTGACAATCCATCATTTTTGAAGAATATGATAAAACAAGATGCTGATTTTTTTTTGAAAAACGGTTTTGGTAACGCTTTAATTGAAATGGCAACAAAAGAATTAAATATTTGATAAAATAGCTGATTGCTACTTTTTTATTTCAATATATTTCTTAGTAAAACCAAAGCAAATCGAAACAACTTAACACGCTAGAAGATATAGAGGAATTTAATCTCCGCAGACAACTTTTAGGAGTAACAGTGAGCTATCGAGAACCTTCTGCTGCGTAAAACGGAAACCTTTTATGTGGCGATCCCCGGGCGGATTACGTATGCAGGCGGTGATGAGACAAAAAGGAGGATTTTGTTTCTGCTGGTTCGTATTGCAGTCGGAACAAATTAAATGCGACTAACAGTATGTAATACCTGCACTTTGCAAATTATCGTGAAGGCTAGCCAACTCAGATTATTGAGTCATTCCTTTCTGCAAGCAATTTTGTACATTTCGCTGTGTTTACTTCCTTTTGTATAATAATTATCCGTAGATGTATAATAAAAGTATCCGAAATGGATAAAAATGATAATTTGCATTTTCGATAAATTACTAAATGATACCAACGGAACAAAATAAAGCAGAAGACTATTTACTTAGCTTTTTTATAAGCAAAAAGTGGCGTATAGTGAGGCATGTTGGATTGATTTTGGTTTCTGCGGTTACCATGTTTCCACAAAAAAATTTAACTGTTGACTTTTTAACAAATGCAGGTGAAGCAAACCCAACGGAATTATTAAATTCAATTTACCTGACTTTCTTTTTTTTATTTATTGAGGCATTGGCTACCATTTATATCAACCTCTTTATATTCATTCCTAAATTATTGCTTCGCAATAAATTTATGTTATACCTGGTTAGTTGTATTGCAATGGTTGGTATAACTATAATTATTGAATTAAGTATTCCAGATACAATAGTAAAATATTTGCCGGTGGGTTATGTGGCTACGGAGTTTAGCTTTAAATCTATTTTGGAATCTACTACCTTGGCGTTTGTGTTTTTAATAGCTACTGCCGGCTACCGGGTATTTAAAAAATGGTTGCAGGATACACAGCAAATTGCAGCCATCAAAGAAGCGACGTTAAAAGAAGAACTCACCAATCTTAAAAACCAAATAAACCCTCACTTTCTTTTCAACACACTCAATAATTTAAACACGCTTATTGCAACCAATGCAACTAAGGCATCTGCAGTTGTATTGGGCTTATCGGATGTGTTGCGCTTTTATTTGTACGAAGCAGATAAGGACCTGGTATTATTAAAAAAAGATACCGACATACTGAGACAAGTTTTAGAGCTTGCGAAAATAAGGAGGGATGATTTTCAATTTGCCATCGCAATTAATAACAATATCAATCGCATTATGGTTCCGCCATTAATATTTACCAACTTTGTAGAGAATGCCATTAAACACAGTATATGCGATAACGCATTCTCTTTCGTAAACATAGCATTTTCTGTAGAAACAAATTACCTGGTCTTTGATTGTGAAAATTCTACGCCACAACATAAAAGAGCAATTAAACCCGGCGGCCTTGGTTTAAAAAATATTCAACGCAGGCTGGATCTTATTTATGGGCATGCCTATAAATTAACGATAGATGAAACCGAAAATAGTTTTACCGTAAAACTCAAACTTCCCTTATAAATCAAAAGTGTATGAAGTGCATTATAATTGATGACGAACCATTGGCAAGAGAAGGCCTTGCAAATATGCTTGCTGGCATTAGTTCTGTAGAATTAATGGACAGCTTCAGCAACCCGATAGATGCAAATCATTACCTGAAAAGCAATACGGTGGAGCTCATGTTCCTGGATATTGAAATGGCTACACTAAATGGGTTGGATTTTGCAAAAAGTTTAGTTTATAAACCACTCATTATTTTTATAACAGCCTATCCTCAATATGCGTTGGAAAGTTTTGAAGTGGATGCCTTAGACTATTTAGTAAAGCCAGTAAGAATTGAAAGGTTGCTTAAAGCTATCAACAAAGCAGAAAATTATATAGCCCTTTTACAAAAAAATGCAGAGGCAGGAATAGCCATTGTAGAAAATAATTATGTATTTATAAAAGCCGATAGAAAATTTGTAAAAATATTTTTTAAAGACATACTTTATATTGAAGGGTTAAAAGATTATGTAATTATACATACAGACGGGAAGAAAGTGCTTACAGCCATGAATATAAAAACCATTTTTTATAAATTACCTATTAAAAACTTTGCAAGAGTCAGTAAGTCCTACATTATAAATACAGACCACATTAGTGCAGTTGACACAAACATGGTTTATTTAAAAGACGAAGAAATACCCATTGGTAATAATTTTAAAGAAACATTTTTTACTCATTATGTAGATGGAAAAATAATAAAGAAATAAATCCTCAATAAATAAACCAATGCGTTAATTAAAAATGAGTGCATTTTCTATTACAAAATAAAACAGGCGAATACCTCAATAAGTAGAATAAAAAGGCTGCTTCGTATAATATCCGTTTTCCCCTTTTATAGGAATTATAATTTTGTTCTTATAAAAAATAAATTATGCAAAATTACATTTCCTTATTTTTCTTCACAGATGGTTCAACATCTTTCTTTCCGGATATAAGATATAGCGTTATACAAATTGCAATAAAGTCGCTATTGTATTTATCACTTTAATTATTAAGGATTGGCCATGGATTAATATTGAAGGACTGGGCTGGCGTAGTTTACCTTTTAAATAGAATTGGATTATTTATGAAGTATAGTCAAGGATTGTTTAAGTAAAAGTGATAACGGTTTGTTAACAATAGAAGCAGGCATCTAACTTAACTTAAGTTAATCAAAATGGAAAATCAGCTGGGTACTTTTGCGTTTTCAAAAAAAAATGTAATAACGGAATCAAGATAATTACATGCAAATCGAACATACGATTGAGGCAAAACATTTCTTTATATTATAAAAACAACAAAAAAATTATTATGAGGTTTTTATTTCTTTTTTTATTTCTTGCATTTGGTTTAGCATCCTATGCCCAGGATAAACAATCATTTACCATAAGCGGCACCATAAAAGATGCAGGCACCGGCGAAACCCTGATAGGTGCAAATGTTCTATTGTATGCAACTAAACAAGCCAGTACACTCACCAATGCGTATGGCTTTTTTTCTATCAATGCAAAAGAAGGCACCTACAAAATGAGTGTAAGTTTTACTGGTTATATAACAGATACTGCAACGATTGCTATTGATAAAAATCGGGAGTTTTTTATAGGATTACAATCTAAAAATATACAGCTTGATGTAGTAGTAGTTAACAGTAAAAATAAAAATGAGAATATTGCAAAAGCTATCATGGGCGTAGATAAACTAAACATGACAGAAATGAATAAAATCCCCGTGCTTTTAGGAGAACGGGATATTTTAAAAACGTTACAGCTTATGCCAGGGTATAAATCCGCAGGCGAAGGCAATAGTGGCTTTAATGTACGGGGCGGTGGCACAGAGCAAAATTTAATTTTGCTGGATGAAGCACCTGTGTACAATGCATCTCACTTGTTTGGTTTCTTCTCTACTTTTAATTCTGATGCTATAAAAGATGTAAGTGTTTACAAAGGTGGTATGCCTGCGCAATATGGTGGCCGTTTATCCTCTGTGGTAGATATAAAGATGAAAGATGGCAATCAAAAAAAATTGGATATTGAAGGTGGACTTGGAGCTATTGCTTCAAGAATAAATGTAAGTGCTCCCATCGTAAAAGATAAAGGCTCCTTTATTTTAAGTGCAAGAAGAACCTATGCAGACGCATTTTTGGGTTTGATAAAAGATACCGGACAGGGGAAACAATCGTTGTATTTCTATGACATAAACCTAAAGGCCAATTACAAAATAAGCAAAAAAGACAGGTTGTTTCTGTCGGGCTATTTTGGAAGAGATGAGCTGGTATTGGGCAATCAATTTTCTACTGATTGGGGCAATAAAACAGCTACTCTAAGATGGAATCATATTTTTGGGAATAGCCTGTTTTCGAACACATCCCTTATCTACAGCAATTTTGATTATAAAGTACGGGTTAAGTTTGGCAGCGACGAATTTCGGATTTTCTCGAAAATTGAAGACTTCAACTTTAAGCAGGATTTTGATTGGAATATAAGTAACAAAAGTAAACTAAGATTTGGTGGAAATATTATCAATCATACCATCGCTCCGGGTGCTGTTGTTTTTGCGACAAGCACAGGCGGTGCTGCAAAACCAGTTCAAAATAGATTTTCTAATGAGTCGGCCTTGTATGTTTCCCATGAGTTGAAGGCCACTTATAAATTGGAAATTATTTACGGACTCAGGGCATCTAATCTTGCGGTAAAGGGAGCTGGTAATTTTTACAGCTACGATAAAGCAGGTAATATTATTGCTACAACAAGTTATGCAAAAGGCAAAACGGTTGTTTCCTATTTTAATTTAGAGCCGCGTTTTTCTGCCAGCTATAAGCTCACTGAACTTAGTTCTTTAAAAGCATCGTATAACAGAAACGTCCAAAATCTTCATTTAATTACAAATGCTACTTCCAATGCCCCTTATGATGTTTGGCTGCCGAGTACCAATAATATTAAACCAGAAATAGCCGACCAATATGCAATTGGCTTTTATAAAAATTCCAACCAGGGCATGTATGAATTTGTATCGGAAATTTATTATAAAGCATTGGAAAACCAGATAGATTACAGAAATGCTGCGATAATATTGGGTAACGATAATGTAGAAAGCGAATTACTATACGGCACAGGCAGGGCTTATGGTTTAGAAATGATGATGCGTAAAAAAACAGGTAGGCTTACCGGTTGGGTAGGTTACACATTATCTAAAGTGGAGAAAAAAATAGAAGGTATCAATAATGGTGATTATTTTAATGCCCGGCAAGACAGAACGCATGATATATCAATAGTAGGCATGTATGATGTAAATAAAAGATGGAGTGTATCTGCCACATGGGTTTATACAACCGGCAATGCAGTGACCTTTCCTACGGGTAAATATGAGGCAAATGGACAAACCGTTTTCTTATATTCGGATAGAAATGGTGCCCGCTTTCCAGCATACCATCGCCTAGACCTGGGGGCTACACTGGAAGCCCGCAAAAATAAAAAGCGCAGGTATCAAAGTAGTTGGACGTTCGGAGTTTTCAACGCATATGGCCGACAAAATGCTTATACCATCACCTTTAGGGAGAACAAAAACGACCCTGCAAAATCGGAAGCGGTACGCACTTCACTATTTAGTTTTGTCCCTAGTGTAACCTGGAACTTTAAATTTTAATCAATAAAAAAATTAATAAAATGAAATGTGCTCCTCTCTTAATTGTGATACTTTCACTCATCGCTTTTTCATCTTGCGAAAAAGTAATCAATGTAGATTTGAAAAACGAAATACCCCGTTTGGTAATAGAAGGGATGGTAGATGATGCCGGCAATCCTGCAAAAGTTATCATTAGTAAAACTGCAGTATTTAGTGCAAATAATAACTACGAAAAAATAAGAAATGCACTTGTGAAAATTACAGACAACCTTGGTAATATATTTTTGCTGGCAGAAACCAGTGCTGGCACATACACCAATACAACCCTGACTGGTGTAGTAGGACGCACTTATCATTTATCTGTAATGCTGGATGGAAAATCGTACACGGCATCTTCAACCATACCAAGAAAAGCAATACTGGACAGTCTCCTGGTAGACAACAATGCTATTGGTAATGCTGGACAAAAATGGATAGGAGTAGTTTTCAGGGATCCCGTTGGTTTTGGAGACAATGTACAAGTTGTACAAACCATCAATGGAAAGGGAGACAGGCTAACCCATGTGGCCTATGATTTATATGACGATGGCGGTTCATCAGCGTTCTTTATCACTACTGGAAAAATAAAACTGAAGGTAGGGGATGTAGTAAAGGAGGAATTGCGGTTTATAGATGAAAATGTTTTTCGTTATTTGTTAGGGGTACAAAATTTAGCAGATGGTTTTACGATACCTGAAAATCCCAACTCAAATATTAGTGGAAATGTATTGGGTTTTTTTAGTGCACACACATCACAAACAAAAACAATTGTAATACCGTAAGTGGGTAGTTGGCTCAACGTATTTCCTAATACTAACCTTATTATTTAATTGGCAGTTATGCCAGCTCCTAAAAAAGTAAGTACTATAAAACAAATAAATCGAGAAGAATATGCAAAAGAAAATTTTATGGTTCGCCTTGACCTTAATAATGGCAAGCACGCTACAAGTTAAAGCTCAAAATGCCAAACAAGACAACACTTATAGAAAGTGGTTTGTTGGGAGTTCACTCTATATGTTAGGAAACTTTTCCAAAGTAAATAACCCTGAGTATGTACAGTTGAATTTTGGTTACAGAATAACACCTAAAGATGTTCTTTCATTTGATTTTAAAAGATCCATTTATTCCTGGCCAATAGGTATCCCTTTTGGACCATCATTTGATAAACCGGGACTAAACTATCCTGGACATGCACGCATACTTGCACCTACAATTGGATACCAGCGTTTTTTGTGGAAAGGAGCCTTTGCATCCGTTCATGCATTGAATGCTTTTGAAAAATATTTTGATGCGAATAAAAAAAAGATTGGAAATGGATACACGTTATATCTGAACTTCCATTTGGGTTACCAATTTAAGTTTTTTAAAAACCGGCTCTTTTTTGAACCAGCTATTGGATGTAGTTATTGGCCTGTAAGAACTAATGTTCCGGAATCTTTTAAATTAGTAGAAAAAAAATGGAATAACTACTTTATCCAACCCGGACTTAATTTTGGATTTAATCTTTAGCATCCTCATCGAGAAATTAACCGCATAACTTTTTACAAGATAAAACTCCCAACAGCAGCTTCCCGTGTTTAAGAATAGATTTTTTATAGAACCTTTCCTCCCGGCAGCATTCTGTCCTGTGAGCACGAACGTGCCGGAAAGGTTTCAAGTAAAAGACAACAAATGGAAAAGTATTTTATCGGTAAGCCGGGCCTGCGTTTCGGAGTTAAGTTTTTAATACATGTATAACAAACAAAAAATAAATAATAAAATGAAAAATATCAGCATTTATTCGGTAATACTATCGATTACGTTATTTCTTAGCTCATGTGGTATAGGTACAGCTCGAATTGCAAACCACAATCAAAACGCCACTGAGGTACACTTAAGTGGGAACAACTTTAAAGTAATTGATCAGGTAAGCGGAAGTTCGGAAGCGTCTTATGTATTCGGATTTGGAGGGATGAATAAAAGGCAATTGTACGAAAATGCGTATGCAACGATGTTAAAGAAAGCCAACTTGTTGAATGGTTCCAAAGCCATCATCAACGTGTTGACAGAAGAACACTTCAGTGGTTTTGTCCCATTCTTTGTGAGTAGAACTATAACTGTGAGTGCTCAAGTAATTGAGTTTACAAGGTAAGTTCAAAGAAGTGGACTGTGTATTATTTTAAGATTGACAGATGGGAGCTCATTTGATACCACTTGACTCAACATGAATAGACTAAGAGCAAGAATTCTTACACGAAAGAGCTAAAATGTATTTCTTAAATTAAGTAAACGATTTTAAGGAACAAGCAAATCTACTTTTGCAGTATCATTTGCCATTAATCAAAATAGGATATGGAAAAGAAAATTTTATGGATTGGACTTGTTTTAGTTTTAACAAGCAGTTTAAAGGTGAATGCACAATATGCTAAAACAGACAGTACTTATAAACGGTGCTTCGTTGGTAGCACTTTGTTTTTATTGGGTAATCTAGATAAGGTGAACCCACCCGGCTTTGCTCAACTCAATTTAGGCTATCGTATTACAGGGAAAGATGTAATTTCCCTTGAACTAATAACCTGGAAACATGCCTGGCCACTTGGTATTAACCCTTTTTATAATGATGCATACGGAACAGCTGAAGAGAAATATCCTGGTTATATAAGAGAATATGGTTTTGGTATTGCTTATCAAAGATATTTTTGGAAAGGTCTTTACGCAGCAATACACGTAGCGCCTATGTGGCAAACATTTAAGAATGAAAACGGTAAAAAGGTGGGTGATGGTTTCATTATATTCAACACATATCGGGTTGGCTATCACATTAAACTCTTTAAGGATAGGTTTTTTATAGAACCATCTCTTGGTATTGCTGGCCGTCCTTATTACACTAAAATGCCTGATGGATTTAAACAAAAAGATGACAAGTGGCCAAAATGGACACCTGAGCCAGGGCTGCATTTCGGATACAATTTTTAATTGACAATTTATGAATGCAAAAAAAATGCAGCAAAATGCACTGGAAGAAATCAAGGTCAGTTTGAAACTTAAGCTTGCTACGCTGTGGGCGAGTTTGATGTTTCTCATTATCTATCTTGACTATTTCCACTTGTATATGCCAGGTTCACTGGAAGATATTTTAGCAGGCAAGGTATTTGTATTTGATATTACGCATGGATTTCTTTTGGCAGCACTCGCCATGGTTGCAACTCCGGCACTAATGATTTTCCTTTCCGTTGCCCTGACGGCTAAAGTAAATCGCTGGGCAAATATCATTATTGCCGCAATTAATATTCCCTTAATAGTATATAATTTGGCAGGAGAGGCTTGGATACACATGGTAGTTGGCGCAGTTATACAAGTCGTTCTTCTTTGTCTAATTATCCGTTACGCATGGAAATGGCCTTGTATTGAAACATAAAAAATCAAACAAAATTGTCTTTAACTAATAGTAAAAATAGATAAAACACCAGCCACCAAAAGGCGTTTGGCGAAAAAGCGGGTTCAGTGCTTAAATGAAACTTTGTGATTCATATCAAGTTCAGTGCTGCCACGGTTTAGTGCTTCGAAAACCGCTTCTTCGCCAAGCTCCAAAACGTTAGCAGATATTTTAATGCGGCGACACTCTAAAAATTATGAGACAGTTAATTCAATTTGGATTTTTTGTTTTTTTATTCAGCAGCTTGACAGGTTGTAATGGACAGACAAAAACTAACCAATCAACTCAAATCCCAAATTCAAAAAAAGAAATTGTGGGGGGTGGTTGTGAAGGTTGTGAACTTATGTATGTTGGAATGCCAGAAAAAATCTTACCAGAACATACAAGTATCGGTTGGACGGAGGGGAAACAAAAACTCATTTTGACAGGTAGAGTTTACCAACTTGATGGCAAAACACCAGCCCAAAATGTTATTATTTATTATTGGCACACGGATACAAAAGGGTTGTATTCATTAAATAGCGAAACACCAAAAGAGGTAAAAGAGCATGGCAAATTAAGAGGCTGGGTAATGTCAGACGAAAATGGAAATTACAGCATTAAAACCTCAAGACCTGCTGCCTATCCAAGCCAGGATATTGCACAGCACATACACCTATCCATAAAAGAACCTGAAATAAAAAATGAATATTATGCTGACCTTTATTTTGATGATGACGCTTTGTACTTAAAGCATAAAAAGAAGTATGGAAGACATGACAGGGCAGGCACAGAAATATTGCGAATTGTGTTAGACGATAAAATACAGATTGCTGAACATAACATAATTCTTGGATTAAATATTCCTAATTATCCAGCAAAAAGTAAAATGGATAATAAATCGGGCTTAAATATTGGCGAAGACCAGCCTTCATTTATTCCTTTTCATGCATTTGGTCCAGATAAAGGAACAAGAACATGCCCGGTATGTAAGTATGGCCGGTATCACGGGATTGTATATTTTGTTGGCGACAACCATAATTGGGATGAAACCAAAAAATGGTTGAAATTTTTAGACAATGAAAGTATTGCGAGAGACAAATATTTGAAAGCATATTTCGTCTTTGGAAGTTCAAAAGGCTATAATAAACAAGCCCGACAAACAGTATTGGAAAATATAGGAAATGAGTTAGGGCTTCAGAAAATTGCATTGACTTATGTGCCATCATTCACAGACACAGAAAGCGAAGTAAACCTTAATAATATAAATGCAACGGTGGAAAATACTTTTATAATTTATAGACACCGAACCATAGTTGATAAATATGTTAATCTAAAACCGACTACTGAAAATTTTATGACTATATCATCAGCATTAAATAAAACTAAGAGCAACTATGTTGAATTGCCAGAACCTACACACGAATGAGTAATAAGGTAGCTCACAACAATAGATTTATTCGGCTTTGATAGCGTGCTAAAAGTCAGCCAAATGTTTCTATGTGCCATAGTACAAAATTGAAACTTTAAACTTTCAGGTCCACCACTTCATAAAAACAAAACAAATGTAATTAATAAATTATCCAGCAATTATATGAAAGCAATTGTTTGCACCAAATATGGGCCACCAGAGGTACTCCTGCTGAAAGAGGTAGAAAAACCAGGCCCAAAAGATAATGAAATCCTGATACGGATTTTTGCTACTGCCGTAAATTCAGCCGATTGGCGTTTACGAAAAGCCGAACCCTGGGCAGTAAGATTATTCTTTGGCTTTACTAAACCAATGAAACCAATTTTGGGTGGCGTTTTTTCC
>Ga0163154_10003997_pt1 | contig 19770 bp, 18 predicted proteins | sample OliLakLV19MP9P1_FD_148649 | JGI IMG/M metagenome (GOLD analysis project Ga0163154, IMG submission 148649) | Freshwater microbial mat bacterial communities from Lake Vanda, McMurdo Dry Valleys, Antarctica - Oligotrophic Lake LV.19.MP9.P1 | ecosystem: Environmental > Aquatic > Freshwater > Lake >...
ATCCGAGATTTTTCGTTAAACGGAGCGACCATGACTCGATTGACACACGGCGATATCCAGGCGGGGCGATTGTCCGCTGTAGAATTGGCGGGTAATTTTGCGGACGTCGCGCCGCCGCTTGATCGGCAGCAGGCGTTGTTGGCGGCGCAGCGTTGTTTTTATTGTTATGACGCGCCGTGCACAGTGGCGTGTCCGACTGGCATTGATATTCCCAGTTTTATTAAGCGCATTAGCACCGATAACTTGAAGGGTGCGGCGACGGATATTTTGTCAGCGAATATTCTCGGTGGTTCTTGCGCTCGCGTTTGCCCGACCGAAATCCTCTGCGAAGGTTCTTGTGTACGCAATAAGGATGATGAAAAGCCGGTGCAAATCGGTGCATTGCAGCGTTATGCCACCGATTGGATTTATCGCGACGGCGTGCAGTTATTCACCCGCGCCGCGTCAACCGGCCAGCGTGTTGCGGTGGTCGGCGCCGGTCCAGCGGGCTTATCCTGCGCGCATGCTTTGGCGCGCCAGGGTGTGGATGTGGTTATTTTTGAGGCGCAGGCCAAGTCTGGCGGTTTGAACGAATACGGGATTGCCGCCTACAAGGTGCCAGAATTTGCGCAAGCAGAGGTGAGCTGGTTACTGTCGATTGGCGGTATCAGCGTCGAACACGGTCGCGAACTGGGCCGCAATCTCGCGTTGGCCGATTTGCAGGCGCAGTTTGATGCGGTGTTCTTAGGCTTGGGGCTGGGCAGCGTAAACGCACTAGGCGTGCCCGGTGAACATCTGGAAGGCGTGCGTAATGCGGTTGATTTTATTGCCGAATTGCGCCAGAGCTCGGATCTGTCAAGGCTGCCGGTGGGCCGTCGCGTGGTGGTTATCGGCGGTGGCAATACCGCCATTGATGCTGCCATCCAGTCGCGCCGCCTAGGTGCAGAAGAAGTCACGCTGGTCTACCGCCGCGGCGCGCAATCGATGGGCGCCACCGTGCTCGAACAAGCCTTTGCGCGTGACGAAGGTGTACGCCTATTGCATTGGGCGCGGCCGGTGGAAATCCAGGGCGTCGATGGCGCGGTCAGCGCAATTGAATTTGCCTATACGGTGCCCGGACCTGATGGCCGCCCAGTCGACACCGGCGAACGGGTGACTTTGCCTGCGGATAGCCTATTGAAGGCCATCGGCCAGACCTTTGATCCAATTAGCGGCCCCGCACTCAAAGGCGGTCGAATTGCCGTCGATACGCAATTTCGCACCTCCATACCCAAAGTCTGGGCCGGCGGCGACTGCGTGGGCGGCAAAACCGACCTCACCGTGCAATCCGTAGAAGACGGCAAACGCGCTGCCGCGTCGATCCATTTGCTCTTATCTCGGAACTGACGGAGCTCCAAAATGGCTGATTTGTCCAGTAATTTCGTAGGTATACGCTCACCGAATCCGTTTTGGCTGGCGTCGGCGCCGCCGACGGATAAGGCTTACAACGTTAACCGCGCTTTTGAGGCGGGTTGGGGCGGGGTGGTTTGGAAAACCTTAGGCATGGATCCGCCGGTCGTTAATGTTAGTTCGCGTTATGGCGCGGTGAAACTCAATGGGCAGCGTATTGCCGGCCTAAATAACATCGAGCTGATTACCGATCGACCATTGGCGCTCAACCTCGAAGAAATTATGGAGGTAAAACGCTTGTGGCCAGATCGCGCGATGATTGTGTCCTTAATGGTGCCGTGCGACGAAGCCTCGTGGAAATACATTTTGCCGATGGTGGAAGATACCGGCGCCGATGCTGTGGAGCTGAATTTTGGCTGCCCGCATGGCATGAGCGAACGTGGAATGGGTTCGGCGGTCGGTCAAGTGCCCGAATACGTGGAAATGGTCGCGCGCTGGGTCAAACAGCATTCTAAGCTGCCGTGCATTGTGAAATTGACGCCCAATATCACTGACGTGCGCACGTCGGCGCGCGCTGCTTTCCGCGGCGGCGCCGATGCGGTGTCGCTGATTAATACCATTAATTCGATCACCACGGTCGATTTGGACTTAATGGCGCCGACGCCCACGGTAGACGGTAAAGGCACACACGGTGGCTATTGCGGCCCGGCCGTGCGTCCCATCGCACTGAATATGGTGGCTGAGATCGCCCGTGACCAACAAACTTATCGTAAGCCGATTAGTGGAATCGGTGGCATTGGTACTTGGCGTGATGCGGCCGAATTTATGGCGCTCGGCTGCGGCACCGTGCAAGTTTGTACCGCGGCGATGCATTATGGCTTTCGTATCGTCGACGATATGATCGACGGTTTGAATAACTGGATGGATAGCAAGGGTTACGCACGCTTGGATGATTTTGTCGGGATGGCGGTGCCCAACGTCACCGATTGGCAATTTCTCAATATGGCCTACGATATCAAGGCGCGTATCGATCAGGATAAATGCGTTAAATGTGGCCTGTGCCACATTGCCTGCGAAGATACTGCGCACCAAGCGATTACCAAAGAAAAAGATGGCATACGTTTCTTCGAAGTGATTGATGAAGAATGTGTCGGCTGCAATTTATGTATGCATGTGTGTCCGATCGACAATTGCATTACGATGGAACGCGTCGATGAAGGCGGTTATCGCAATTGGACCACTCACCCGAATAATCCCATGAGTACGCCTGCTTGAGTGGGAAGATTTAGAGGTAACGGCTTCGTGATTCCCGCGCAGGCGGGAATCTAGTCTTCTTTGCAGAAACTCTAATAATTTTTGGACCACCATGAAATTATCCGCACCCACTAAAGTCCTTGGTAACTTTGATCTAGTCAACTCCGATTTATTGCCGAGTACGCCAGATCAGCGCACCTGGGACTGGAAAGCCATTGCTGCGTTGTGGGTGGGAATGGTGGTCTGCGTGCCGGCTTATATGCTGGCGGCGGGCATGGTTAGCGTGGGTATGTCTTGGGGTCAGGCGGTTGGCACCATTTTTTTGGCCAATATGATTGTGTTGGTGCCGATGTTAATGATCGGCCACGCTGGCACTAAGCATGGAATTCCGTTTCCGGTGTTATTACGTGCGTCATTTGGAACGCGTGGTGCGAAATTGCCAGCGGTATTGCGTGGGTTAGTCGCCTGTGGCTGGTTTGGTATCCAAACCTGGGTGGGTGGCGCGGCAATTTATACCATCATAAATGTATTGACGGACAACGCTTTTGTTGGCACAGCGATTCCAGGCTGGGGCATCGACATCGGCCAAACCGTTTGTTTTCTAGCATTTTGGGCCTTGCACGTGGTTTTTATTAAATACGGTACTGAATCCATTCGCCGGCTGGAATTGTGGGCAGCGCCTTTATTGATCTCGATGTGTTTAGCGCTGCTGGCGTGGGCCTATATCAAGGCGGGCGGGTTTGGGGCTATGTTGTCTACGCCTTCGCAATTTGACGTTGGCGGCGCCAAGGCTGGACAATTTTGGGGCACATTTTGGCCATCCTTAACCGCCATGGTCGGTTTTTGGGCGACTTTGGCACTGAATATTCCCGATTTCACGCGTTTTGCGCGCAGCCAGCGCGACCAAATAGTGGGTCAAGCGCTGGGTTTGCCATTGCCGATGGCACTGCTGGCTTTTGTCGGTGTCGCAGTGACCTCGGCCACCGTGGTGATCTATGGCGAAGCGATTTGGGATCCCGTCGCGCTGACCGCTCGTATGGGTGGGTTCTCGGTGGTCATTGCATTATTGGCTTTGTTGCTGGCAACTTTGACCACCAATCTGGCGGCCAATGTGGTAGCGCCAGCGAATGGTTTTTCTAATCTCGCGCCCGGTAAAATTTCGTTCAAAATGGGCGGATATATTACCGCCGGCATTGGCATCGCGATTTTTCCGTGGAAGTTGCTGGAATCGACGGGCACCTATATTTTTACTTGGCTGATCGGCTATTCCGCTTTGTTAGGACCGATCGCGGGAATCATGTTGGCCGACTATTTCCTTATCCGTCGTACCGAATTAGATGTGCCGGCCTTGTTTAGACACGATGGTATCTACAGCTATCGCGGCGGTTGGAATCCGGCGGCGCTGATCGCGCTTATTGTTGGTGTATTGCCTAATCTGCCCGGTTTTTTGAAGGCCGCTGGTTTTGTCGATACGGTGCCGGCATTGTTCATCTCGATTTACGCTTACGCTTGGTTTGTCGGTTTATTTGTGGCCGGTGCGATTTATATGTTGTTAATGAAGTGGCGCTCACGCTGAGGTTTCTAGGTTCAATGGCAATCCAGCAACGGCCGCAGAGCAGACCAGGGGCCGGTGTGCGGCAGGATCCACGGGGCAATCAGAAAGAACACCGCAAACACGACCAGCGTAGTGCCAATGACGCGCTTTAGGCCCGGCCGCAAACCGGGCTGTGTGCTGCGACCGGCGACGATGCTCAAGCCCAATAATGCGGGCAAGGTGCCTAAACCAAAGGCTGCCATAAACAGAGCACCGTGTACTGGACTGGCGAAACCGATGCTCAGACTCAGCATGCCGTAAACCAACCCACACGGCAGTAAACCCCAGATGGCGCCAAAGCTCAGCGCCTTAAAAAGGCTGTCGATGGGCAGCAAGCGTCGACTCAGGGGTTGCAGATGGCGCCAGAGCGGCGCGCCGACGATGGCGAATCGATCCAATAGACGAATCCAGCCGGCCAGTTGCAGTCCCATCAACAATAGGGTCAATGAAGCCAACCCGCGCAGCAGCAAGATTCCTGCAGGTTGCTCCAGCCACGGGCGCAGTCCTGCGCCAAAAAGACCGAACAAGGCACCCAGCGTGGCGTATGCGCTGACGCGTCCAATGCTGGCCGCCAGTGGCAGCGCGATGGGCTGCTTGTTATCCGTTGACAAGCCAAAAGCGCTGGCAATGCCACCACACATCACTAAACAATGCGCACTACCGGCGGCACCCAGCAGCAGCGCCGCGCCTAGAGTAAGTTCGCCGATCATGCGTTGAGGTTTCTAGCCCGGCCAGCTCACTGTTTTGTGCCCACATCATCATCGGCAAGGATGGCAATCGCAGGCGTTTCTAAATCGTCGAACTGGTCGTTGTCGACCGCCCAAAAGAAGGCATAGACGGCCGCGATGACCAGCAATAGCGATAACGGGATGAGCACGAACAGGATGTTCAACCTGGAAACCTCATTTGGCGGGGTTATGGGTAGCGAGTCGCGAGCAACGCATCTTTGTCGACAATTTCCCGCGCGTGGTCCGATTTGCTTGGGGTTGCCTGCGGTCGCAACAAACGCATTGAATTGCCCACCACCACGATGGAACTGAGTGACATGCCGATGGCCGCAAGCCACGGTGGAACCCAGCCCAGCGCGGCGGCTGGGATTGCGATGGCATTGTAGGCGTAGGCCCAGCGTAAGTTCTGGTGAATGACCGCCATGCTGCGTTTTGCTAGCGCCATGGCCTGCGGCAGCGCGCGTAATTGCGAGCCCAGTAAGATCAGGTCGGCGTGCGCTTTGGCCAGATCGGCGCCTTGCCCCATGGCCGCCGACACCGCGGCGCGAGCCAGTACCGGTGCATCGTTGACGCCATCGCCCACCATCAAGGCCGGTCCGGCGGCTTGTATTTGCTCCAGCACCGTGATTTTTGCCGCTGGTTGCTGATCGGCGTACCACTGCGTGATTTTCAAGCGCTGCGCTACTTCGGCAACTCGGGCCGCGCTATCGCCGCTGAGCAAAACGGTCTGACAGCCTGCGGCCTGCAAGTCTGCTATGGCCAAACTGGCATCATCGCGCAACTGGTCTTCGAGGGTGAAGCCAGCCAAGGCACTTCCTTCGCAGGACAAGATTATGTCGCCGGCCGGATAGGGCAAGGCCTGAGCGGCCGGACTCAATGCGAAGTCAGCTCGACCAATCCGATAGGCTTTGCCCTGAATGTGCGCTGCAACGCCCAACCCGGCGATCTGTTGCCGCTCGCTGACCTCGCTCAGGATTGCTGGGTGCGCAAATGCGCGCGCGATCGGGTGGGTAGCTTCGCTCTCCAGCGTCGCGGCGATGGTTAACGCGTGTTCGGAAGTCACGCCCGCAGCCAAGTTGATCTGCGCAATGCGGATGTGTCCGTCGGTCAAGGTGCCGGTTTTGTCGAATATTACTTGGCGGATCTGCGCGAGGGTTTCCAGTGCCGCCGGGCGCACCACCATGACGCCCAAACGTGCCAGGCCCTGGCTACCCGCGGCGAGGGCAGTCGGCAGCGCTAAAGACAATGCGCAGGGACACGACACCACCAGCACCGCGAGCGACACTTCAAAGGCGCGTTCAGGCGCAAAAATAAGCCATAGCAGGCCCACCACAAGCGTCAGGATCAGCACGCGTGCGACGAAAAATTGCGCGACGCGCTCCGCCATCAGCAAACTTGCCGGCTTGTCTGCCTGTGCGTGCTCGGCCATGCGCGCCAGCGACGACAACACGGTTGCCGCGCCGCTGCGCACCACGCGCAGCCGCAAGGGCCGCGACACCGCCACGCTACCGGCCAGCAAGCTGTTCCCCGCGTGTTTGACCAAGGGGCGCGATTCACCGCTGAGAATCGCCTCGTCGACTTCTGCTTGGGCATCGAGCAATTCGCCGTCGACTGGAATGGTGCAGCCAGCGGCGACTTGAACTAGATCGCCACAGATCAATTCCAGTGTGGCGACCTCAGTTTCCTGATCGCCGTCGATGCGCCGTGCCAGAGGTGGCAAGCCAGACGACAAAACGCCCAAACTCACTTGGGCACGATGCCGCACACTTTGCTCGGCGTAGCGGCCGAGCAATAGAAAGAACACAAACATGGTCAGCGAATCAAAATAAACTTCGGCGCCGCCGCGCGCCGATTCGTAAATGCTGGCGACAAAGGCCAGCAGCAAGGCGAGCGCCACCGGCGTATCCATGCCCAAACGACGCGCCTGCCACTCGCGCCACGCACCGCTGAAGAACGGCTGGCCGGCATAGAAGATCACCGGTGCGGCGACCGCCATGCTGAGCCAGCGGAAAAAATCGCGCACCGTTGGGTCCATGCCGTCGAAGGCCCCGGCATAGAGCGCGACGCCGTACATCATCGCCTGCATCATGCCCACGCCGGCAATCACCAAGCGTTTCAGCGCTTGCCGGCGTTCGCGTTTGATGCGATCCAGCGCATGGGTGGGATCGGCCAGATGGGGCGTGTAACCGAGCGCCGCCAAGCGCTCGGCCAGCGCCGCTAAAGAGGTGTCCGATTCACGCCAGCGCAGGGTCAGGCGCTGCGTGAGCGCCTGCACCCGAACCCGCAATACGCCCGGCGCGGCGCTCAACGCGCGTTCGATCAGCCAAGTGCAGGCAGCGCAACGCAGACCGTCCAGACCCAGCGTGATTTCGCGTACGCCATCCACCGCGATACCGGCGTAATAATCGAGCACGGCCGGGCGATCGAACACACCCAGGTCCACCGCATTGGCGCGCCCCGGACCGGCACCGTCCGTGCGTAAACGGTAGTAGTCACCCAATCCTTGCCCGTGTATCCATTGCACCGCCGCGCGGCAGCCGATGCAACACACCCACTGTTCGGCTCCGGCGACTTGTACAGCACAAGCACTGCTGGGTAGCGGTTCTTGGCAATGAAAGCACGATGACGACACGCGTAAGTCCGCCGGCACTAGTCAGTGACAAAGCGCAGTGTGTCGGTGCTGTTCCTGGCACCGGGCAGTTCCCAGCCGGCGTCTGGCGCAGTCAACAGCAAAGCCAAGCCATCGCTCTGCGCGGGCCAAACACCGCGGTAGCTGCCGTCGTCGCCGCGCGTCAGCACGAGCAGTTGATCGAGTGTCGATTCAGTTGGATGCCACAGGCGCAACAACACTTGCTGGGGTAATTCGCGACCGCGCAGGGTCAGGTGGATAGCATGGCTGGCTGAATCAATCCGCGCGCTGCCTGAAATCTCAAGTTCGCGCGCCCGGATCAGTCCGCTGTTCTCGCCATATTGCACCGGACCGGTACGCGATACGCTTTCAGGCAGTGGTTTATCGCCGTAGCGAATGGCAATTCCCAGAGTGGTCAATCCCGCCACAACCGAAGCGGCCACCGGTAACAGAATTAACCAGAGCCACAGTCGTCCACTGGGCGGGCGCTCGAATTTTTCGGTCAATGGTGCAGCACTCATCGGGGTGATCCTGCATAGTCTCAAGCGGACAGTGTTGCATCGATGGCGCTATCCAATATTGATCAAGGTCAGGAGGCAAGTGTAATGCGGCGAAAGTAACTGCAATTATTTCCACGCCTTTTGACCCGAATACGTCGTTGTTCGGCACCACAATAGTGCTTAACTGCATAGGTTAAAGATATTGTTTCGCAGTTGGCTCGCGCGGCTTGGTGTCGCTTTTTGATCCAAACCGCGGATCGTCCACGTCAGTTCCGATGTTGTCAGACGACGGTGTGGCCGGCGGGAGTACTTTACGATTCGCAATCCGCAAAATGTGGTGGTGTCGCTGGCGGTCGGCGTTTGTAGGAGTTTAATTAACCCCAGCGTGCGTTGCCTACCCCTGCGCGCTGGTTGTGCCAGCTTCCCCGAGATTTGGCACGGCGAGGGGCGTTCGTTCGCCTTTGCCCGGTACAACAAAACCCGCCATCTCAGTTTGACGCGCACCCGGTCTTGGGCTTTCACTTTTCCTTTCCGGGTTTGTACTGCCGCGCTATCGAACGACCTTGGTACTTGCAATGGACGAGCGGCCTCGTGCGGAGTACAAGTTGGAAGCTCGCTTCTCGGCAGCCGCGCCCAATGTTGATGTCGCTGACGTGGCTTGGAATCCTGGTGGCGGCCAAGTGGTTGTGCTGGCGGCAATGGTGCGTCGCGTCTACGTGTTCCGGATTCCTGATGGGATCTGGGTGTGCATACACCGATCGCCAGAGGCAGATTCCTTGAGGACAAACGTCACCCATGCCCTGCAAGAACGTAAACTATTGGAATGAAGTGCGAGATTTCGCGCCCCGCGCAGACATCTCTTAGATCAACTGTTGGCGCGAGTCTGCGCTCAGTATCGTTCCAAACGACCCGTGGCCACAGCGAGCCCCCCATGCAGCCTTATCGTCAGTCTTCCACCGGTGTTGCTGCGCTTGTTCGTGCGGTGCTTTTGCTGATGCTATGCAGCGCCAGCACATTTGCGCAGACGCCGCCAGCAGCGGATCTGCTGTCAGATCGAGTGGGTGCTGTGGCTGGCCAGTTCAACGTCAACGAATCGGGTAACGCGAGCTACCAAGTTCCAATCAGCATTCCGCCGGGTACGGCGGGCGTGCAACCTCAAGTCATGTTGTCGTATGACTCCAGTGGTGGAAACGGTTCCATGGGGCCGGGCTGGTCGATCAGCGGGCTGTCGGCCATTTCGCGATGCAAGGCGACGCGTGAAAGTGGCGATTTCATTGTCGGAGGTTTGGCGGTTGATGGTGATTCGCTGGGTGTTAACTTTCATCCGCAGGATCGCTTTTGCCTGGATGGACAGCGGTTGTTTCTGATCAGTAGCAACAAAAGCTACGGTGATGCTGACGCGGAGTACCGTTTGGAGCTGGACCCTTTTACCCGCATCTATAGCCGCGGCGGTAATAATTCGACGTATGTGCAACACACGTTTGGCACGGTCTTTTATACCGGGCCGCAATACTTTGAAGTACAGCGCAAGGATGGCTCAATCAGTACCTACGGAAACACCGTTGATTCTCGATTGGAAGCCAATAATCAGCGAAATCCGCAAATTGCGTTGGTATGGGCCCTGGATCGATTCGAAGATTCCTCCGGTAACTACATTCTTTACGAGTACGAAGAAAACAGCGGTATTGACGCGGCGGGTGAACAGGTCATTAAACGCATGCGTTACACCGGCAAACGCCAGTTGTCGGGCCAGACAACCGCTGCCACCGCGCCTTCCGCGGCAATCACCTTCGACTACTTTCCAAGTGCCCTGCGAGCGGAAGGATTTGTATCCAACTCACGAACGACGCGTTCGCGTTTGCTGAAATCGATTGATGCTGCGGGCACTCGATTTTATGCCTTGAACTATTCGTCTTCTGCGTCTGGAACGGGCGAGTCTTTACTTACAGCGATTAAAGAATGCAGCAATAACACTGAATCTGTCTGTTACCCGCCCACACACTTTCGTTGGACAGATGCGAAGATCGATTTTGTCGACAATGTGGGGCCAGTACTGCGGGGAATGAAGGGATTGGTCAGTTCGCGCATGGGCGATGTGGACGGTGATGGCCGACTTGATATGGTATGGGTGGACAGCAGTGCGCAAATTCCCTGTAAAAACCGGTTGGAGATCGCTTTTGCTGAGCGTCTAGAAAGTGGGCCCAATATAGGCGCGCTGCGTTTTAATAATGGCCTAAGCGGAATTCCGATTTGCACCGGCTTTACTAGCACCGGACCCGGTTCCGTCGATCAGTGGTGGCAATTAATCGATTACAACGGCGATGGCCTCGACGACTTATTACTGGCGGAAAACCCAGAGCCCACCGATAGTCCGACTAATCCTAATGCGCGCTGGAAAATTCATCCTTCACGCGGTCGTTTCATCAATGGTCAAAGTGTGGGCGGCTTTGATACGTCGGTGGACTTGCTGGCATTGGATGGTTTGAACATCCCCGTGCTCTCAACGCGTTCCCGGATGCAATTAGCGGATTTTAACGGCGATGGCCTTTCTGACATGGTTTACGCTATTGTGACTGGCAATGGATCCTCGGAACGGCGTAACTATTACATCCGGTTTCTGGAGCGTCAATTTGAGGCTACGCAATTCAAGTTCTCAGCTCCATACGCCGTGGATTTCACTGCTGCATTGCCGAATCTGCATCCGTGCACGAATGAACGTTGCCCCTTTGCAGAGCTCAGTATTTCGCCCTCAGCGAAACATGCATCTCGGCCTCAGGACCTGGATGGCGATGGCCGTGCCGATTTTCACGTCACATTCCGTGAAACCCTACCAAATCGGCCGTTCATTCCGTTTGTAGATTCTGAAACCGATGATGCGACTTTGCCGGTTTACCAAGTGGTTTTCCGAACCCGAGAGCGCAACGAAGCATTGCAGCAGGTTGCGGTTGAAGCGATTTACTCTAGCTTTTTGTTACCTAGACTTGGCCAGCTGCCCACAGACGTGCATGAAATAGCCGACCTTAACGGCGATGGCCTACAGGATCTGCTGATTAAGCCTAATGACCGATATCGGGTCTGCATTAATCAGGGGCCAAACGAAGGCGGGTTTCAATGTGAAACCACTGACTTGCCCAATATGGATGCCCTACAGTTAGCAGACGTGGACGGAAATGGGCGGGCAGATTTGGTGTATTTGCCAGCGGTGGTTGGGCGTAGTCAATACCGTTATCGATTGGCAGCACCCAACGGTCGTTCCTTCGGAGTCGAAAAGACATTTCTTGCTGCAACTGTCAATGGCCAGGATGACGTGGACCGCAAGACGATCGATTTTTTCGTCGATATGGATGGCGATGGCCTGCTGGATTATTTCAGCATTGACCCTTCCCCTGGTGATCAAGATCAGGACTTTCGCAGCAGCACCTCAGGTATCGCGAATCGCTTTCGTCCCCGTGATGCGATAACCGAAATTGAAAACGGCAACGGCGCCACCACGGTAATCAGTTATCTGCCCATGACCAACCAGGATGTCTATCGGCCGGATCGCTGCGCAGTCGACGCCAACAATTTGCCGATCACCGCGACCTGCACGCGCAATAAGGACTGGGACAGCACCACCGCGGGGGTACAACTCGCCGGCCGCGGCGCGCCGGTGATGGACGCGATATTCCCGATGTTTGTGGTCAGCCATGTTGAAAGCGACGCGCCAACCTTGAGCAATCCATCGGCACGTAGTTTGCTGTCCTACCGCTATGTGGGCGCTAAATTGCAGGGCGGTGGTCGTGGATTTCTGGGTTTTCGGGAAATCTGGACGCTGGATCACAACTACAGCGGCACACCGGCCGCCCATGTGCTGTCGCGCAGCAGTTACGGGCAGCGCTTCCCTTTCATTGGCATGCCCATTGGCACAGAAAAGCGCGTGCTTGCTGGAGCGGCTTTGCTGTCACTCTGCCGAACCACGGACAGGGATAAGGAAGCATGCAGGCAGCCGTACGCGCCGGGCGGGTTTTCGATACCGGCCAGTTCACTCGTCGCCAGCGCGGAAACCGCCTATGCCAGCATTCCCGCGTTTGCCACGGCACCCGCGCCGCTGTTTTTGTACAAATCAGTAACCCGCGAACGGCGCTTTAATCTGCCAGCGGGTACCTCCACCGGCGCATTACTCAGTGTGACGCAAACTGCTGAAAGCAATCATGATTCCTTTGGTAATCCAAAAGAAATCAGTACGGATGTGCATAGCGCAGAGCCAAACCCTGCCAACTATGAAGCTTCAATCCTACGACGCAAACGAACCAGCAATCTGTACAACAATGATTCAGCGACTTGGCGCCTGGGGCGCCTGTCATCCACAGTGGTTCAGTCATCGCGGCGCAGCATTCCAGGCTTGCCCCTGGAAACGAGCATCCGAAAGGCGAGTTTTAGTTACGATCAGAGCGCAGCCAACACTGGTTTACTCAAGAAAGAGATTATTGAGCCGGCCGCAGGCGGCGTTTTGGAGCTGTTGACCTATTACGATGTTGATGACTTCGGTAATCGCATCGCCAGTTACACCTGTAGTGCCGATGTCACCGAAGCCGCTTGCCGCGCGCCGCAATGGGCGGGCAATCCGATGTTGTTTCAACCGGTCAATGGCGATGCGCTAAGCAGCAGCGTGCGGCGTTACGCGCGCACCACCTTTGACGCGATCGGCCGCTACCCCACGTCATCTCGGGAGCCGTTTTTTGATCCAGCCATCGCGACGCGCCAATGGACTGAGCGGACCGCCCAGACCATCCTGTCGCGCGATCAATGGGGCGAGGTGACAGCCGCACAAGACATCAATGGCTTGGACTCCAAGGCGACCCGCGGCGTGCTCGGTAGGGCGTACTGGAGTTGGACAGAAACAGGCGCGTCCACCACAAGCACTTATCGATGGTGTGTGGGCTTCAACGGCGGCACGGCATCGTGCCCGACGGGCGCCAGTTTTCGCCTGCAGACGCTCGCCAATACCGGCGCACAAAGCTGGGCCTACTTTGATCGTCTGGGACGGGCGATGGCGGCGGTGAGCGCCAGCTTCAATGCGGGCGTCACCAACCAAGACCTCACGATCGCCTGCACCGGCTTTGATGCGCACGGACGCGAAACCGTGCAAACACAACCGCGCTTTCTGACCGGCGTGATGGTGGGCGAGCCGTCGTTTGCTGGGCAAGCGGGGGTGTGCAGCAGTGCGCCATACAAATCGACCACTACGTTTGACGTGCTAGCGCGGGTAAAGCAGACCGTGGCTCCAGATGGGGCAACCAGCAGCATGGTCTACAACGGCTTGCTGACCACCACGTCAGCACCTTGCAATAACGTCGGTGGGGATCAGGATTGCAATCGGCCGTTTTCCAAAGAGGAAAACGCCGCTGGCGAAGTGATCAGAGCCACCGACGCCAACGGCTTTATGGTGGACTACAGCCGCGATCCAGAAGGCAATGTCATCGGCGTGTCGCGCTGGATCAACGGCCAGCCTATCGTCAATAGCGCGATCTATGACACGCGCGGGCGCAAAATCAGCCAGACCGACGCAGACTCTGGGACCAAAACATACAGCTACAATGCAGCCGGCGAACTGATCGAAAGCACCGATGCGCGCGGCCAACGCATTCGTACTGACATTGATGCACGTGGCCGCGCGTGGCGCGTACGAGCGCAGACCATTCAAAGCAACGGCGGCGATACTCTGTTTCGAAACGGTTTCGAAGACAGTGCACCCTCAAGCGTGGGTTTAATTGAGGATACTTGGGAGTTCGACACCGCCGCCAATGCTTATGGCTTGCTGGCCTTTGAAAAACGCGCACAAATGGGTACCACCACGGTGAATCGCACGCGCAGTTACGACAGTCTGTCGCGGGTGGCAACGCGCACCACACAATTGGATGGCCGCAATACCATCGAGCGCAGCATTTACGATAGTGTCGGGCGGCCGCTGAAAACCCTGTATGAGTTCGATGAGAACTATCCCAACCCGAGTGGCGCGCCGATTGCCTATCGCGAAGGCAGCGAGAATTTTTACGATGCGCGCGGGTTTCTGCGCCGGGTTTGCAAGGCGCCCGATGCCAGCGCGGTGCCGAGCGGTTGTCCGACCAATATGCCTGCGCAGCCGGTGTACTGGCAGATCAGCAGCACCGATGCGCGCGGCAATGTGACCGCCGATCAGCGCCATGGCACGGCGGCGCTGGGTAGCTGGCGTGGGTTTGATGCGGCGACCGGGCGCATCTCTAGCCTGACGGCGGGCAGCGACAATGCTTTGCAATCAATGAGTTATCGCTATGACCTAGCGGGCAACGTGGTGGACCGCACCGATGCGCGCAAGAGCCTGATTGAGCGCTTCAAGTACGACAAGCTGGACCGCTTGACCGAATCCAAGCTGGATGCCATCGCGATCCCGACGCTGTCGCTCAGTTACGACGCGCTGGGCAATATCTGCAGCAAAAATGGCAACGCATACACCTATGCCGGTCGCGCCGGCTGCGCGGGCGCGCAGGGGCTGGCGGACAAAAGTGCGCATGCGGTCACCCAGGCTTTTGGTTTTGCCTACGCCTACGACGCCAATGGCTTACAGACGCAGGCCGACGGAGCGGGCAGCGCGGATGACCGCATCAGCGAATACGATGCTTTTCATCGGCTGACGCACACGCTCGTCGGCAGTCCATTAACGCCCAGCGATTTTCGCACCTACTTTTACGCGCCCGATTTGAGCTTGGCGCGGCAGATCGAGTACGACGCCGCGCAGATCAGCCGCAGAACGCATTACATCGGTGCTTTGGAGTGGACCGATCGCAGCGCCAGCGGCAGTGTCAATCGTGAAGCGCGTTTGAGCTTGCCCGGCGGGCTGATCCTGATCACCCGGTTCATTGCGGGCAATGCGCCGCTGACCGAGCACCGTTATGCGTTTACCGAGCCCTTAGGGTCTATCGATGTGATCGCCAACGAGTCTGGAATCGCGATCGAACGCATGAGTTTTGACGCGCATGGCCGGCGGCGCAGTGTGCTCGACTGGCAAACGCTGCTGAGCTACGGCGTGGATGTCACCACGCGCAAGGGTTTCACCGGCCACCAGCAACTAGACGGCGCCGGGCTGATCCACATGAACGCGCGCGCCTTTGATCCGCGCCTGGGCCGCTTCATCCAGCCGGACCCGCTGGTAGAGCCAGACGCCACGCAGGGCTGGAACCGTTACAGCTATGTGCTGAACAACCCGCTGACCGCGACTGATCCCAGCGGCATGCTCAGCCGGCGCGAGGCGATCGGCGCGCTGCGGGTGGTTGGGGCGATTGTGATCAGCGTCTACATGCCCGGACTGGGCAGCGCCTTTGCGCCCATCGCCAATTCCGCTGCGGTCACCGCAGGGTTCACCGGCGGCCTATTGGCGGGCGGCTTGCAGGGCGCCATCAGTGGCGCATTCTCAGCCGCGATGTTCATCCCGATTGGCGCACACTTCCAACGCGCCGCAGCCGGTGGCATGAGCCACGCACTGCAAGCGCAGAAAATCCTGGCGCACGGCATCGCCGGCGGGGTATTGAGCACCCTGCAAGGCGGCCAGTTTGGCCACGGCTTCGCCAGCGCCGGCCTAACCGAACTCTTCGCCCCCGGCATCGCCCAAATCGAAAACGGTGCAGCACAAACCTTCGTCGCTGCTATCGTGGGTGGAACAACCTCGGAACTCAGTGGTGGGAAGTTTGCAAATGGGGCGGTGACCGCGGCGATGAGTTATGCGTTCGCAGGTCACGCCCAGTCCAAGCAGCAGGCACGTACACTTAGCTATGAAAATGCGCTCGGACCAGAGTACTGGCCGGATGGCAGCTACGACTGGCGAATTAAGTGGAAATTGAGCGAGCCTTCGCAAGAAGGCGGATGGATTGTTCAAGAGATCAACTTCAAGCTAGAGGCGTTGGGTGCTGATGGCATTCCACTCATGCAGCAAGCGCATTATTGGGAGGCATGGCGCGTGGATCGTGGGCAAATTACATCTACAAGTCCACTTTGGTGGGACGATAAGTTCGGTGCAAACGTGCGCGGGGTGGCAACTAGCATTCACGTTGTGACCACGGCTAGCGCGCGTTTCTACGAGAATCTGCTGCTCCCACCAACGTTTCGGCCCAATAGCGTGCTTTCGGCAGGTGCATTACCAGCAACGACCATAAACCCGAACCTGCCACTTCAAGGGGCGACGCAGCCTCTTTTGCGTACGTTCGAGCGCAAGTGGCCATGAAGACAACGCGAGTTGCTCGAGTGATTGCTGCCGTTGTCCTTATGGTGCTGTTCGCTCAACAGCCCGGAGTTGGAGCGCAGCCGATGGAAAACGTTTCGGATTTGGTCAAGGCTCTGGGTCACGCGTTAATGGTGAAAGAACGCGTGCGGCAACTTGAGGAGATCGAGAAGATCACGAGAAACCTCGATCCGAGTATCAAGCTTGATGAGTGCGATGTGCTCGCTGTGGCAGTTTTCCTGGATACCGAGAATCGCGAGACTGTTCATTTCGCTGCGATGATTCTGGGAAATTTTGGGAAACGGGCGACCGTGGCGATCCCATACTTGGAGAGGAGTATGGAGCGACTTGATGCGGAGGAGGATCAGTTGCTCATCAAACCAGCCCAGCCGTTCGCAACTCAGATTTATGTTGCGCTCTCGAAAATTGATGGTCGGCCCATTCCGAGAGAGATGGGCGCTCGCTAGCTGGGAAAGGCGATCTGGTATTGACGCGTTCCGAGCGCAACTGTTTTTTGATGGCGGATAGAACAAGGCGAACGCATATTCGGCTTCAAAACCCGCGTAAGGCGTATATCAACTTCTCCTCATTTCTGAGCCTAATACGCTTGAGTCAATTTTAGGCTCGGCAGAAGATAACTACGGCGCTCCGGAAGGCTATAGCAAGATTGGAAGCATGCATTCACACCCGCCAGCAGGCACTTACAGTCTAACTGAGGCCGATATCGACATTCTTGGGTCTGGACGAATTGGAGAAAGTTTCACACCCAGTCCTGGGAGGTTTAGTAGGCAGGATATTCAAGGCTACCGGAATGGTGGACAGAATGGCTGGATGGTTCCTGCGGGAACCGGAAAGATCCTCTATTTCCCGCACATGCAGAAAGGAAACTATCACTATGAATATTCTTGGCCGTAGTTTTCTATGCGCGGGCCTAATGATTGGCACTTCGGCGCAATCGATTGAGAACGGTGTAATGCCGGTCGAGGCTTATCTTCGTGACGATCATAAAGCGACATCTGAGGAGGTTGGGATTTTCGGGCTGCTCGCATATACCGCTGATTGCGGGTTGGCCATTTATAGCACGCCCGACGCCGCAATCCGTCGAGCTGAAGACATGGCAATTCGCCTGGGCAGTAAGTCCGATGAGGTCAGTTTCTCGATCGATTCCAATGGACTTTCTGACTATATTGGTCGTTTCATTTATGCCAAAGGGTCGGCTGTCACAAATTCGTCCAGATCTCCTTCTCAAACAATTATCAATCCGACAGTTTTTCATGTGTTCGAAGTGGCGGCTGGGTGCGCATTGCACGAGGAGGCAGATGCATAACCTTCGTGAGTGGGTGCAGCTAATAGATCTGATTGCCGATCCGCGGCGTCACGTCGGTAAGACGATATCTGTGGCGGGTGTTTTTGGTGTCTATGGGGAGACTTGGCCGGCGTTATATCTGGATGGATCCGCCGCCGCCGCTGGCGTAGACACAAGTGCCGTCACGGTTGCTTGTGGTAAGTCGAAACGATTTAAAGCTGTTTGTGTTTCGCCACAGGCCAGATCCGGAAAGTACGCCATAGTAGTTGCCACTGTTGGATTGGGAAAGGTTCGTGGCTCGACATCGGTAATGCTTGAAGACGTTCAGTCGTTGGAACTCATCGACTGAAAAGGTACAAGTATCGAAATTAATCGGGGGAGGTCATCTGCCATAGCGGCAGAGTTCACCCACCCGCCTTCTGCTTGATCTGTTCCGCCGTCACGATGGCATCGACGAAGGCGACGATCTGCTGTCTGGGTTTGTGGCCTAAGTGTTCGATCTGGCGGATGCGGCGTTCCCAGCGGGTGCTGATGGCGTTGCTGGTGGGCTTGGCGACGGTGAGGCCGAGCAGCTCGTCGGTGCTGACGTCGAGGGCGCGGGCGAGTTCGACCAGGAAGCTGGCGGGCGGGTGGCCGGTCTCGCCTTCGTAGTAGGCAATCATGCGGCGCGATTCGCCGACCTCGTCGGCCAGCTGCTGTTGGGTGTAGTCGGCGGCCTGACGCCGCAGCGCCATGCGCTGACCGAATCCGGTCACTTCATGCTCGATTGTTTGGTCATGGGCAGCGGCTCTTTGCTTAAGCCCGAGTAGGATGCGCTGAGCGCAGCGATGCGCATCGATTGGATTCGGGCGCGAATAGCGGAACACAAATGAAGCGGTTTGCTGTCCTATCCAAGCACGAGTTTGATGAGAACTACTCAATCGCGGGTGGCGCGCCGATTGCCTATCGGGAAGGCAGTGAGAACTTCCTCGCCGGGTTTGCAAGGCGCCTGATGCCAGCGCGGTGCCGAGTGGCTGGGACCGTTTGACCGAATCCAAGCTAGATGGTATCCCGATCCCGACGCTGTCGCTCAGTTACGACGCGCTGGGCAATATCTGCAGCAAAAATGGCAACGCTTACACCTATGCCGGTCGCGCCGGTTGTGCGGGCGCGCAGGGGCTGGCGGACAAAAGTGCGCATGCGGTCACCCAGGCTTTTGGTTTTGCCTATGCTTACGATGGCAATGGCTTACGACGCCAATGGTTTACAGACGCAGGCCAACGGCGCGGAGAGCGCGGATGACCGCATCAGCGAATACGATGCTTTTCATCGGCTGACGCACACGGTGGTTGGCAGTCCATTAACGCCCAGCGATTTTCGCACCTACTTTTACGCACCCGATTTGAGCTTGGCGCGGCAGATCGAGTACAACAGCGCGCAGATCAGTCGCAAGCCGCAAAACGCATTACATCGGCGCCTTGGAGTGGACCGATCGCAGCGCCAGCGGCAGTGTCAATCGTGAAGCGCGTTTGAGCTTGCCCGGCGGCCTGATCCTGATCACGCGGTTCATTGCGGGCAATGCGCCGCTGACCGAGCACCGTTATGCGTTTACCGATCACTTAGGGCTCGTGAGGAAATAACTTGGACTTTTGGCCGTCGGATTGGGATGCGATGCGAGGCGCGATGAGCGCGGTGTGGCGCGCCACACAAGCGAGTCGCAACAAAGCAGCGCGCCCAATCCGGCGAGCAAAAAGTCCAAGTTATTGACGAACGAGCCCTTAGGTTCCATCGATGTGATCGCCAATGACAGCGGCGCGCCGATCGAACGCATGAGTTTTGACGCGCATGGCCGGCGGCGCAGTGTGCTCGACTGGCAAACGCCGCTGAATTAGGGCGCGGATGTCACCACGCGCAAAGGCTTCACCGGACATCAGCAACTAGACGGCGCGGCGGGCAGCAGCATCTGCTGCGGATTGAGCGCGATGAAACGCTCGCTCTTGGACCCGAAGATCTGGCGCTTGAACCAATCCAATTGGTGAATGAGTGCGCTGATCTGCTGCTGCAGATCGACGATCAGAGTCGCTTGCGAGGCCATCAGAGCAGGCCACTCAGAGGCATCCGGAAGGCCCGCTGGCGAGGGCTTGGATGGGCTAATGGTGGCCGCGATTTGCATGCGTTAATC
>Ga0163154_10004003_pt1 | contig 19755 bp, 14 predicted proteins | sample OliLakLV19MP9P1_FD_148649 | JGI IMG/M metagenome (GOLD analysis project Ga0163154, IMG submission 148649) | Freshwater microbial mat bacterial communities from Lake Vanda, McMurdo Dry Valleys, Antarctica - Oligotrophic Lake LV.19.MP9.P1 | ecosystem: Environmental > Aquatic > Freshwater > Lake >...
GACTTTTAAGAACTGTTGTGAGCCGTTCTCTCCCCCTCTACATAAGCGAAGCGACCAATGGGGAGGGGGCGCTGACCGAAGGTCAGACGGGGTGGGGATAATCAAATCTGTGATTCACTGAGTATCATTTCATGAACACAATCCAGCCCGCTTTTGTGATGACATATTGTCAATTGGGAGCGTTCCCAGATACAATACCTTAGTGGTTCATGAGTTTCAGTGAATCACGAAAGTACATCCCCAGCCCGTCCGACCGAAGGTCGGCATCCCCTCCCCACTTCGTAGAGAGGGGACTTTTAAGAACTCTTGTGAGCCGTTCTCTCCCCCTCTACATAAGCGAAGCGACCAGTGGGGAGGGGGCGCTGACCGAAGGTCAGATGGGGTGGGGATAATCAAATCTGTGATTCACTGAGTTTAGTTCAGAATAGGATAAATATGTTACGTTGGATCACTTTAGTAATTTTCGCTTTGCTTTTTTGGAGTCCCATAACGGTCATGCAAGCGCGAACAACAGGCGCATCCTCCTATCGAATGGTAGGGTATTACACGTCATGGGCAATGTATGGACGCCAATATTTTGTCACCGACATCCCGGCTGCCCAACTCACCCATATCAATTATGCCTTTGCCAATATTTCAGAAACGGGCGATGTCGTTTTGGGGGATGAATGGGCAGATGTCCAGTTCCCTTATCCTACCGATGTCGATAGTGATCCGCTAAAAGGCAATTTCCATCAGTTCCAAGTTTTGAAAGAAGCGCACCCACATTTACAAACGTTGATCTCCATTGGGGGTTGGACATGGTCAGGGCGTTTCTCAGACGTAGCGTTGACACCAGAAGCGCGCGCCCATTTCGCCCAGTCTGCCGTTTCATTCATGATCGAGTACGGTTTTGACGGCATCGACTTAGATTGGGAATACCCCACCGGCAACGGACTAGCCACCAACGTCGTTCGCCCTCAGGACCCTGAAAACTTTATCCTATTACTGGCAGAACTGAGGGCACAATTGACTGCTCAAAGTGAACTTGACGGCGGACGACCTTATATGTTGACCATTGCCGCGAGCGCCAATCGCACGTCCTATGAATCGCTCGACTGGGAACGTATTCACCCTTTGCTCGACTGGATAAATGTAATGACGTATGACATGAGCGGCGGGTGGAGTACCAAAACAAGTTTCGCTGCTCCTTTATATCCCTCCCCCAATAGTCCAGAAGGAAGCACCAGTGTCGATGAAACCTTACAGGGCTTCTTGCGAGAAGATATTCCGTCAAACAAAATCGTGATGGGTGTCCCTTTTTACGGCACTGGTTGGACGGTTGGGTCGTCTGAAAATAATGGATTGTTTCAAGCCGTTACCGGTCTCGCATCCGGCACATGGGAACCCGGCAGTCTGGAGTACGAAGACATCGCCACCAATCATCTAAGCAAATTTGAACGTTTCTGGGATGAAGACGCCCAAGCAGTCTGGCTATATGATGCCGAGAACCAGATCGTGATCACCTACGACGATCCGGAAACAATGGCACTGAAAGCCAACTATGTGCGCGATCATGCGCTGGGTGGGATTATGTTTTGGGAGCTTAGCCAAGATGATGCTCAAAACACCTTGATGACCACGCTTTACGACACCCTGAATGCCCCCTAAAAGCTAAGAAGAAACGCCAGCGATCTCAATACTATCGCTGGCGTTTCTTCTTTTTGTGGATGCAATTACGTCGGATTTGACGGGCGATTTGGCTCGCGCAACAGTTGGTAGCACACTGCGCCAATAATTGCCCCAATAAACGGCGCTGTCCAATAGACCCATTGATGATCCAAAACGCCACCTATCAATGCGGGACCAAGTGAGCGTGCCGGATTCATCGACGCGCCACTGATGAGACCGCCCCACAGCGCATCCAACGTCACCGTAAAACCAATGGCGAGCGCGGCAGGGGTGCCGACTGCTTTGGTATCCGTCGCTACCGAGATAATCACGAACATCAAGACAGCAGTCAGCAAAACCTCTACGCCAAAAGCTTGCCAAGGCGACCCCGAAGGGACGGTCGCACTCACCCCGACGCTGCCCCCCAACAACACTTGAATCGTGATAGCCCCCAATACCGCCCCTGCGACCTGTGCCAGTACATAGTAAATCACTTCACGACGGGGAAAATGCCGCGTGACGGCAAATGCAACTGTCACAGCAGGATTAAAATGCGCCCCCGAAATATGCCCTAGCGCGGCGATCATGACCGTGACGATCAAGCCAAAGGTGAGTGCAACCCCAACATGGGTTATCGCCTGAGTTTGAGCATTCACCATGATCGCACCGCAACCTGCCGTCACCAATCCATAGGTGCCGATGAATTCAGCACCAGACCGTCTCAGCAGTCCATTATCCAATCAACTCCCCTTTCCCCCCGTTAAGCATAGCTTTGTTAGCCTCTAAAAGTACTAACCCGCGCCGTCACGCAACATCTTCGCAAATTCATGCGACATCCCGCCCACAAGCGGTGTCGCCTTAATCGCTTGGGCCGCGCGCTCAATATCATATGGTATACGCACAAATTCTACTTGCAGGTCGGTACCGTTCGCCGTCAAAACCACATAGCCAGCACGCGGATCGAGATCCTTCGGTTTGCCGACACTGCCCGCATTGACGATCTGCCGTCCGCTTGGCAAAACCTTGTGATACGGCAAATGGGTATGCCCGCATACCAACACGTCCGCTTCGGCAACATCCATGATGCGCTCGAAATACTCATCGGGGCGGTCTTCAAACAGGTATTCATTCACTTTGCGCGGGCTACCATGCACCAGCAATACCCGCAAATCACCCAACTGTAAAGGACCGTGCGCAGGTAATTCGCGCAAATAGGCTTTGTTTTCATCAGATGTGCGCGCATTCGTCCAGGCAATCGAACGTTTACCGCGTTCTTCTTCGATCTCGGTCTTATAGGCGCAACCACAATCATCACTGCTGTTCCCCACCCCTTGATCATAATTGCCCATGATGGTCGGGATATTGCGACTCCGAATCTGTTCGACAACCTCGTTGGGGAAGGTACCATAACCGACCAAATCGCCTAAGCAATAGAGATCGCCAGCGGCACGGGCGTCCATTTCTGCAAGAACCGCCTCAAGTGCGGGCAAATTTCCATGAATATCGCCAAAGATCACGAGTGAATTCATTTTCCAAGCTCCATGTCGCCAGCGAAGGCGTTAAGATTGCAGGGGCAATGTGGACAAAAAATAACCAATCCGTGATTTCAGCTTGCGCGCCGTCTGCTCAAAAGCTTGCAGACGTTGTTCTTTGTCCTCAATAGCGCTGGGATCGGCAAACCCCCAATGAAGTTGCGTCGCCTTACCGGGGAAGGTTGGGCAAATCTCGCGAGCTTTGTCACAGACCGTAATCACGACATCAAAAGATTGATCTTCTAATTCGCGGAAATGCGTCGGCTTTTGACCCCGAATATCAATATCCATCAAGTCCATAATGCGAATTGCGTCGGGATGAATGGATGTCGGATGACTACCAGCGCTGTAAACCTCCAAATGCCCTTTGCTCAAACTCCGCAAGAGTCCCTCTGCCATTTGTGAACGAGCGCTGTTGTGAGTGCAGACGAACAATACCCGTTGGGGTACAACGTGCGCGACATCGACCGTCGGCAATTGAACCCCTAGGCTTGGGTGCAACGCCATGCCCGCGTTCAGAAAAAGAACGTGTAAACGGTCAAGATCGAGGCTGTAATACACATCACGACCATCGGCTTCGCTACGTCGCATCGTGATAAGGGCATCATCGCGCATCTTTTTGAGATGATAGGAAACCAAGTTCATAGGTTGTTGAACTTGTTCCACCAATTCATTCACTTGATAATCGCCCACTGTCAGCGCCTTCAATAATGCCCAACGCAAATCATTGGAGAGAAGTTTGATAAATTCCGGCGGACGAGCAATTTGAACACCAGCAGTGACCATTTTTACCTCAACTCATTGACGCTGAGCTTCCAAGGTTTCTGCCAACCACAATTGGATACGCGCCTCAATCTGATCGCGTACCGACCGAAATGCGGCTAATTTCTCTTCATCACTACCATCAACACGCACAGGATCTTCAAACAACCAGCGATGAATACGATGTGCATCAGCGCTCAGCGCTGGGCAATCGTCTTCGGCACGGCGGCAAACGATGATCGCATCATCAAAAGTCATCCGCCCCATCAATTCTTTCATCCCTTTAGAATGCTGTTGGCTGATGTCGATGCTCACTTCCTGCATGACTTGCACTGTCAAATGATGAATGCCTTTTGGGTCTTTGCCGGCGCTAAATACTTGATAATTTTCGCCGCCATGTTTTCTCAGAAATGCTTCCGCCATTTGCGATCGTGCCGAATTATTGGTGCAGAGAAATAACACCTTCTTGACCATTTTCCATAGCCTTTCATCACATGTCAAAGCGAAATAAAGTAGATCAAATGGAATTGCTTCAATTTATCTTGAATTATAATGCCGAACATATGGCTTGTCAAAGCCGATTTCGAGCATCCTCGCCCTGCCATTATTCTTTTTCGACAGCGTTCCTATTTTCACATCGGCACTTGAATTGGAGGCTTGACAAGATTGCTATTCATCGTAAAATTACGATTATGAACACAAAGAGCGAAACCAAAACCTACACCCTCACCCGTGATGAAACCCGCCTTATGAAAATGATGAAGGCGTTGGGGCATCCTGCGCGAATGCAAATCGTCCGCTATCTCAGTGACAATCCCCAGTGCATCACTGGCGATATTGTGGATGTATTGCCATTGGCACAAGCGACCGTCTCGCAACATCTCAAAGTCTTGCGGGATGCTGGTGTAATCTGTGGAACCATTGATGGTACCGCGATATGTTACTGTTTAAACTCTGAAAACATCGCTTGGTTCAAAGCCCAACTCAGTGGATTGGTTTAGTTTCGCGCTCTTCTTTTACCTGTTTCATCGCAATTTTACGATTAATAGAAGATGGTCACACAATTTTGTGGGCAAATCGTAGCAGATAAAAGGAACATCAAATCATGTCGAAACCTTTACCCATTGCCATTATCGGTGCAGGTCCCGTTGGTCTGGCAGCGCTCGCCCATCTCTTAGAACGCGGTGAAAACCCGATTGCCTTTGAAAGTGGTGACGCCATCGGCGCTAATGTGCGGGCATGGGCGCATATCCGCATGTTCTCGCCATGGACCTACACGGTCGATAGCGCAACAGTACGCCTATTAGAACCTTCCGGTTGGAAAATGCCGCCCACAGATGATCTGCCGACAGGGGATGAATTGCGAAATAATTACTTGCTCCCGTTTGCCGCCCTGCCCCAAGTCCGTGACCGCATCCACTTGAACGCCAGCGTGGTTGCCATCAGCCGCCGTAACATCGATAAAATGAAAGATGCTGGACGTGAAGAGGCACCTTTCATTCTGCATATCGCCTATGCCGATGGTCACGAAGCGATCATCGAGGCGCGCGCGGTGATTGATGCCTCCGGCACCTGGAACACCCCCAATCCCCTCGGTTCGGGCGGGCTGCCTGCCGTCGGAGAGCGGGCACAAAGCGCGCACATCTTTTATGGTATCCCCGATATTGGCGGCACCGAGGCTTCACGCTATGCCAACAAGCGAGTCATGGTTGTTGGCAGCGGTCACTCAGCCATCAATGCGTTATTGGAATTGGTTAAATTGCAAACCCGATACCCCCAAACCCAAGCGATTTGGGTGATGCGGCGCGAAAATCTGACCCGCGTTTATGGTGGTGCCGAAAACGACGGCTTAACCGCACGCGGTCAACTGGGTTCACGCATACAAGCTCATGTTGAAGCAGGGGCAATCCAATTGATCACTCCCTTCAGCGTCTGCGAAATCCAGCGTATAGGCGACGGCTTGAGCGTGAAGGGTGAAACACCGCAGGGCATTCGGGAAGTGACCGTTGACGAAGTCATCGCTACAACCGGCGCGCGCCCCAACCTTGATATGTTGCGCGAACTCCGGCTTGATCTCGATCCATCATTGGAAAGTCCCCGCGTTTTGGGACCCATGATCGACCCGAACATTCATAGCTGTGGCAGCGTTCCCCCACATGGCGAAACCGAACTACGCCAACCAGAAAAAGATTTCTACATCGTCGGTATGAAGAGTTATGGGCGCGCGCCCACCTTCTTGCTGGCGACGGGGTACGAGCAAGTACGCTCAGTGGCAGCCGCCCTCGTCGGCGATTGGCAAGCCGCACAGGATGTTCAACTACAATTGCCGGAGACCGGTGTTTGCAGCACCGACTTAGATGGAAACGGGGGGAGTTGCTGTAGCTCCGTGACGAACACAGTCGCAGTGGTACCCACACTCCAGTTGATCAACTTTGATAGCATGACTCTAAACGTACCCATTCTGCAATCCGTCGAAATCGAAAATTCAGTGCGTGATTGCGGTTGCGACTCGACCTGCTGCTCCTAAACGCCATACCCGCTCTGATACGTGAGCCATGTGCAAACAGCATATGGCTCACGTCACGTTTACGCTTATGAGAATCAGCGATCATCGAAAGTTAGGGAAATGCAAAACGCTCAAACCCCATCAAAGCCTTATTATGGTTGGTACATTTCGATCACGCTGGCAATCACAGAGACGATCTCGTGGGGTATCCTTTATTATGCCTTTTCGGTATTTTTGTCGCCGATGGAACAAGAGCTGGGGTGGTCTCGCGCAGAATTAACCACTGGGTTCTCGTTGTCGCTGTTGATGATGGGTGCCATGGCATTCCCTGTCGGGGCATGGATCGACCGTCATGGCGCGCGTGGGTTGATGACCATAGGCTCTATCATTGCCAGCATTCTCGTCCTCGCATGGTCACAAGTCACAGATCGAACGACCTTCTATGCCATTTGGATTGGGATCGGGGCGTGCTGTGCCGCTGTCCTTTACGAGCCAGCCTTCACAGTGATCGCGGCATGGTTCCGTCAACGGCGGGGCACTGCCCTTGCGGTGATCACCTTCGCTGCCGGCTTAGCCAGCACCATCTTTCTGCCCCTCTCCGACGCGCTCTTAACGCATTTCGGGTGGCGAACGAGCGTCGCCATTTTGGGCATATTCCTCGCCATTATGACCATCCCCCTTCATGCCCTGATCCTCCGTCGTCGCCCAGCGGATATAGGTCTCTTGCTGGATGGCGCAGACGCCAGCGTTTCGCCAAACACCAGCGCCCATCACGAAGGATTTGCACTAGGCACCGCCCTGCGCGGACGTGCCTTCTGGTTGCTAACCCTCGGGTTTGCGCTGGCATCGTTGTCGGCAGCCGCCATTCGGGTACATTTTATCCCCTTCTTGATTGCGACCGGTATCCCGTCTTCAACCGCCGCCGTTGCGACCGGCACCATCGGTATCATGCAAGTGGTCGGGCGCGTGATCTTCGCCCCGCTCGATCAACGCTTTCCCGGCAACGTGATGATCATCGGCATTTTTGGACTACAAGCTATAGCCATGGCAATCTTGTGCATCGGTGGCATCAACGGCATCATCCCCCTGATTGGGCTGTTCATATTCGTTTTCGGAGCCACACAAGGGGCATCGACTTTAATCCGTCCCTCATTAATCGCCAGCTTATATGGTTCTAAACATTATGGGCGTATCTCCAGCGTGATGACCATTTTCCTCACCCTTACGGGAACAGTAGCGCCATTAGGTGCCAGTCTGCTTTATGACCGCTTTGGGAACTATGATGCTCTTTTGTGGGTGATCTTGATTTTAGCCATCGCCTCGACCGTGATTTTCCTGATCGCCAACCAAGCAGTTCACAGATTGTCTGTTTTATCGCTTGAAAGTCTATAAATTAAAACGGCGGGCAATGCAGGCATTATCCCTACAACGGCATGTTCGGTGGTGTCCCCCCTTTTCTACCAAAGGGGTTAGGGAAGCAGTAAATGAACCGATCTTCCATCCGGCATGGTTGTCACCCACAACCGCACTTCCTAAAAACGCCCTTACTGAGTCACAACCTGTGGCTCAATATCCTTTAAGATGTTGGGTGCGGACTTAACCCATGAAATAAACACAAGATGAGTATTTGGAAAGTTCGTTATAAATCAATTTTCAACGCCTTGACACAAAAAGCCAATCCATGTTATCCTGTCGTTGTAAATGATTTTACAATGAAGGAATGAACTCAAACATCATGACCGCTGCGCAACAAAACAACTCATTCAATATCATCACAGGTATTCTCTTTCAACTCATCGGTGCCGTACAACTGTTCACTGGCGATACCATCAGCGCCTCCGTTTGGTTAGTGATTGGCGGAACCATGTGGTTAACAGAAATTATAAAGATGCCTCGCCTCCAAACCATTATAAGAGTCGTTGGGCTAATCACCAGTGTCATCCTGATCATTTTGATGATTGCCACCGATATCATGGCGCGCGCTTAAGTCCTTCAATCGCCATTGAAGCCTCGTCGTTTCACTCCCCCATTCCGAAAAGGGATGGGGTGATCATGAACGTCAGCATACGTCCCTGCGATAACTTGTCCTGTACAAATCAAGGAATTTACACTATGCCAAAACGTAATTCTGTTAGAACGCTACTCATCACTATTTTTGCCCTGTTTGCCCTCACCTTGAGCATTTCCGCCCAAGCTGAATCTCCGCGTTTTGAAACCGGTGATTGCCCGTTTAGCATCCCCGAAGGTGCCACCGTAGATTGTGGCACTTTGGTCGTGCCTGAAAATCGGGGCGTCGCCGAAACCAACGAAGTTCGCCTTGCTGTGGCTATTTTCCGTGCCGAAACCCCTGCTGCGGATCCTGTAATCTTCCTACAAGGTGGGCCCGGCGGCGGCATTGTCCAGCAAATGTCTTTTTACTACTCGTCATTCATTGCCCCCATAAACACCGAGCGCGATTTCATCGTCTTTGACCAACGTGGCACCGGCTTGAGTACGCCAGCGCTCAACTGTCCACAAGTCACCGCCTTGTTCACCGAAACCCTACGTCAAGATTTAGCTCCGGCAGACGCCAACCCGCTCTATATTGAAGCCTTCAATGCGTGTAACGAGACCTTAAAAGGTGCCGACATCGATCTCGCAGCCTATACGAGCGCTGCCAGCGCCGCTGACATCGCTGATTTAATCACTACGCTTGGTTACGAAACAGCCAATCTGTTTGGTGGTTCTTATGGCACCCGTTTGGCGCTTACCGTGATGCGCGATTTCCCAACCATGGTTCGGAGCGCCGTGCTAGACAGCGTGTTGCCGCCAGAAGCGAATCAAATCGAAATCATCGCCGCCAAAAGTGATTACGCGCTGGGTGCGTTCTTCGCTGGCTGCGCCGCCGATGCCGGTTGTGCAGCGGCTTACCCTGATCTCGAGGCGATATTCTATGCCACTGTTGAGCGGTTGAACACTATCCCTGCCGCAATCACCGTCACGATCCCGACGACAGGCGAATCCATAGAAACCACCGTTGATGGTATCGACTTCATTGGGAGCGTCTTCTTTGGATTGCAACAAACCCAACTCATCCCCAGTGTGCCGGCAACCATCCAAGCCGTGAGCGAAGGTGATTTGACGCCGCTGCAAACCTTTATCACTCTGCCCATTCTCATTGCCGATGGTGTCAATGTCGGTATGTTCCTCAGTGTTGTTTGTGCGGAAGAAATCCCCGCAACCACCCCAGAGAACCTCGACCAAGCGGCAGCAGCTTATCCCGCCTTGGCAGAGTTCGCCCAAAGCGCAAATTACGGGAGCGGTCAAGCGATCACGGATATTTGTACAGCTTGGGGCGCGGCTCCGTTTGATCCGCGCGAAGCAGAACCCGTCGTCAGCGATATCCCTACCCTCCTGTTCTCTGGCGAGTATGATCCCGCCACGCCGCCGTACTTCGCAACGCAAACCTCAGAAAATCTCGCCAATAGCTTCAATTATGTTATTCCGGGTGCCGGGCATGTGGCATCGCTCAGTGCGAGTTGCCCGACGAGTATCTTTCTAAGCTTTTTGAGCGATCCGTCCGTCCAACCAGACGCCACCTGCCTTGAAGCGCTATCACCCACCTTTCAAACGCCTCAAACGGTACTTATGCTGGTTCCAGTCGAAAACGCCGCCTTTGCCTATAGTTCGGTCATCCCCGAAGGATGGTCTGAAGTTGCACCCGGCACCGGCACCTATGCCGAAAACATAACCGCTTCTACGGCGTTGGTTCTTCAAGCTGCGCCCCTCCCGCTCGATCAAATTCTAGCGGCATTGCCGGCACAGTTTGGATTGGAGAGTCTGCCCGAAGCCACCGCGACCATCGCAGGGGATGCGTTTGAGTGGTCGGTCTACAGAGAACTTAGCATTCAGGGGCAATCCGCAGATCTGGCTTTGGCAGAAGCGAATGGCTCAACCTATATTGCCATCCTCATCACAACACCGGCTCAACAAGAATTGTTCTACAACGGTGCATTTTTACCCGCCCTTCAAGCTTTCGCGCCGCTCGGCTGATCAAATCAGCGCTTATAAACGCAGAGTCTCAAATAACAAAGAGGGCGCGATCATGGTTGATCGCGCCCTCTTTGTTTTCAATTTCCTTCAGGAGCTTAACTAGAGGTTAGTTCAGGGGCTGGGCAAGATTGATGATCAGGATTTGGCTGGGGACGCCACTACTGATCATGTTGCCATCGGCGTCAAAATCACCAATCTGGAAATCGTTATCATTGATGACCGCGATGGTATCGTTATCAACCACAGCCATACCTTCGATTTTTTCGGGCATCCCCACCAATGTCGAAAGATCGATGACCAACGACTTCGCGACCGGAGCCACATCGCTCGCCGCCAAATCCGTCAAGGCTTCCAAGCTAGGGGCAGTAGCCGCATCATCCCACGCACTGCCGAGGATATTGGTAGCATCGGCAAGTTCGACATGGAAAATCTTCGCAATCGCGTCGGTACGTTCCAAAACCAACAGTGTGTCGGCATCCAACGCGATTACGGCGCTCAGCTTCATTTCGCTCGGCACATTCTCTGCCCCAAATTCGGTCGAGATCTGGATTTCATAAACATATTCAGCGATAGGTGTTTCGCTAGCAATATCAAACGCAAGGATACGGGTTTGGCGCGACCCATCGCCGATTTCCGCATCTGGGTTACGCAACGGGCTTTGCAGCACAACAAACAAGGTGCTTTCATCGGGGCTGATCGCCAGACCTTCAAAACCACGATTGCCACGACGGGCGCTGTAAAGCGCCGGCAAGTTGTTCACAATTTCATAGCTGGCACTGTCATAAACGAGATCTTCGGGGACGAAACGACGCACAACTTGACCTTGCGCATTGATCAAGGCAATCGATGGGCTATATTCGTCCACGACCCAGAAATCTCCTGCCGAAGTGCGTACCAAGCCTTCGGTGTCTAAGCCATTTTGATTGAAAGCCAATTCAGTCTGAGCGTTATAATCCCAGGGGAATTCATCGTGACCATCAAGATTCGACAAACCCGTAACCGGCACACCTTCGCCATTCACCAACGGGATCGCCTGCAAAACCGTAATTGTATCCTCAGCAACCTGTAACTGAAGGATGTGGGGGGTGAATTCTGGGATCGGGAAAGTACGGCGGTTTTTGTCATCGACACGAATTTGTCCATTGGGACCGCGATCGGTGATCGCCCAGAAGGTATCGGCATCATCGTCGGCACTGCGCCACAGATCACTACCGATACCGCTCAACAAAATCCCGCGATCATTGCTGATGCTATCGGGCAGATTAGCATTCTGAGCATCGGCGATAGCCACATCGGATAACGTATAGGTAGCGACAACTTCTCCGGCGGGGTCTTGGGCAAAAACGGCGGTTGCGGTCAAAGCCAGAGCCGCGACAACAAATAAGCGACGTGCGAATAGTGAAGACATTTGCTTGCTCCTAAACAATTCAGCTAATGCGCTGACAAGCTTCTAGCAGCGCCACTTGATTATTGTTGCGTCGCTTTAATGACTCTTTAAGGTCGTGCTAAGTGAAAAAGATATTCCACAGCATTTCTAAACTCAGTGGATCATAACCAGCGCCAGCGCCAGCAGACATCAATGACCACGCGGGCGATCTCCTCTACAGTCGCATGATCAAAAGTGGGGGCGCGATAGACGGCACGCGGGGTCAGAAATTGCAATTTTGACCCGCGTTTCAACTCGCTTCGATTCCTCAAATAAGCAAGCAACACCTTCCGAAAATCCGCTATCAACAATGGGGAAGCATTTGGCATGTTCGCGAAAGGTGCCAAGGCCCAAATTTTCGACCATGGATTGGTCAACGCATATGCGGTAGCTACTGCCCGTTCGCGTTGTTCTGCCGAGAGGGCACCACTGAGTGCTGCCAACGCCGATGCGCGCGACCATTCATAGCGAACTTGCAAGGTCTGTTCAAAGATCGCGTTAACCGCCGAAGTAATCGCGGGGCTGCTATGCCGGCGCGCAATCGCGCTGATCGACCACATGCGCGGCAGCATCGAACGCACTTGCTGGGCTTTGACAAGGGCTTGTCGGATCAAATCATCACGCTCCTCTTCCGATTGCGCCAGTCGCGCCGCCGATAAATACAAATCGACTGAACTACGGCTATACCGTTCTGGGTCAGCGGCAATCTGCATTTCTAAATGGGTGCGTTCGTCCGGGGGTAAATGCCCCATAAAATAGGATAACATTTCGATACGCACGGACTGATCGCTCATGTGGCGCACAATCTCTAAAACCTGTGGGATCAAATCTTCTGGGATATGCCCGACCATCGCATCGATCACCCGTACCTGAAGATGAATATCGGTCAATTCCTGAAGCAACGAGATTACCCGTCGAATCAAAGTTTCGGGGAGCGCGGGCACTAGCGGAATCAACGCCTTCGCCCGCGTGCGTTCATCGCGAATGGTTTCGAGAACGGCAAATGCTTGTGAAAGCGCTGATTCACGCTCATCTACCGGAAGTGCGCGCGCCAAAGACGCTACTGCTTCAATCTGAGCGCGCTCGTCATGAATGGTATAGGTAAGCGAAAGTATCTGTGCCAACGTATCCCGCTCTAAGTACGGCGCGTAAGCAGATAACACAGTGGTGCGGGCATAGGCGGCTTCAAAAAAGCCGCTGCTGACCGACAACACATATGCCAAATCTGATGGCGTCAATTTACCAGCTAAGGCAGTTAAAAATTCGGCGTAAGTTTCTTCATCCACCTGTAGCCTTTTCGCCTCCGCCAAGCACAGACTGTTCCAATAGATATCAGAAGATCGTAGTGCTTTCGCCAGTGCTGCCAATGCTCGCATTTTTGAACGCGGACTGGTAATGATGAGGGTGATCTCAAAAGCCCGTTCCAATACCTCTGTGCGACGGACTGATTCCACAATTTGCGATAACATTGCCAGCGCGGATACGCCAACCCACCACTCCATATCGGTGTCGGCGTCTTGATAGGCAAATTCTACCCAACCCGCGCGCGTCGGATCATTGGGGGATAGACGCAGCACCAATGCCGCTACCGCCCGCACCCGAAAGCCCTGAAAATGAATACCTTTGGCAATCTCGAATGCGCGTATCAACAAGCTATCGTCCAAAAAGGGTGCCAGTGCTTCAATCACATCCGCTGCAAAACGTTCATTGTCGAAGGCATCGGCGGCACTTAGAATACGCGCATGTCCCTCTGTTGGTACATGAGGTGCCAAAATCATCAATGCCGCAGTCCTCGGTTTATCAAGTTTTAGAGCAACTGCTTCATCCAACGCCTTGATGGTGAGCGCCGAACGCTGTTCAGGATTCAGAAACGGCGCAAGTTGTGCAATAGCATGAATGCGCACTTGTGCTTCGGGCATCTGTGCCACTTTGCCTAACGCTTCCTCAATGAGGGCGGGGCGGTCATCCAGAGAGAAAATCGGCAAAACCCGCGCAAATGCCTCAATCTGATCAGCAGGTTCCTCGAGTAAGCGCACAGCCGCTAAAGCCGATTCGGATACTATCATCGTTTCCTCAACAGAAAAACGCCCCGTCTGGATGAGACGCGCATAAAAGCTGGCGCGGCTCAACGCATTGGGCAAATGACGCGCAATACTTAAAGCTCGAACCGGTGTCCAGCCCAGCAAATTGATTTCCACTGCCCGCGCGACCAATTCCTGAATATGATTAGAAGCAAGGCTGTTGATGCTGGTACGAATGAGCGCCAACCGAGCAACCATTGGGAAGGCTGAAAAAGACTCAGCATTTGCTTCTACCTGTGCCTGTGCTGCTGGTTCTGCAATCTCAAACCACACTGTCTCTAAATCAGCCACATAGCCATCATAAAGATATCCTCCCGCTGTAACTCGGGCGTTCAACCAACGATCATCGCCAAACAACCCAAGCAACGACATTTCATCACCGGCGCGCAACAAATGATAAACCAAGTGATTGTAGAGATAGCCATCGTCAGGAAGATGGTGCCAGCCTCCTGATTGCGCCTGTTGGGATATCGGCAACTTGCGACGATAGGCATTCAAAAGGGCATGATGCAGGTGGATCGGATCGGTGACTTCATTGCTCACAAAGTCACGCAGCAAGTCGTGTAAAACGATACCCCGCGCCGGCACGCTCTCTGTGACTTCGAGCAATGCCCGCGCTGCCAAATCGTCGATCAAATCCGTAGACGCTAACACGTCCCGTTGATCTAACGTTTCCCACAATAAGCAGATCACCGCTTCTGGGATCGCCTCGTCTTCCTTGAAGATGGAAAGCGCCGCATACAATTGTCGCTCAACGGCACCTAGCGCATCCAAACTCAAACCAAAGGTGAGCGTTAGGCTGTCATGAATTGTCTCAGGACGGCGGGCAGCAAGACGGCGGCTATCAAAGGCAGCGAGCCATGCTTCTGGCGACCGAGAACGCAGTTGCGCCCCTGCCAGCCGAATTGCCAGCGGCAACCGTCCCAACGTGGTATCCACAATGCGCCGCTTTAACAGTAGCGAAATCCCCGTCAGTGCCCCGCTTGACCATTCATCTAGCAGATTAATCGCTTCACTGGGGGTCATGAGCGGAATTGGTTGAAGCTCGACACCCAGCGCATGTGCCACTTCAGAATCGCGAGTTGTCACCAGTAAGGAACAATGATCCCCCCCGACACGAAAAATATCAGCATCTCGCCGCCGCCACACATCATCGATCACCAGTAAACAGGTACGACTACTCAGCAGAAGCGCCAGTGTTTCTTTCAAACGATCAAGACTAGGGACTGCCTCTGGCAGCACACCGCCAAGGGTCTCGACCCACGACCGCATCTTGGCGCGCAGATCATCCTCGCGCGCATCCTGCCCAATCGAAACCCACAAAATACCATCAGGGAACTGAGTTTGCACCTCGGAATCATCACACAAAGCGCGTGCCATCACGCTCTTGCCAATCCCGCCCATGCCATGCAGCGCGATCCCATTATCAGAAGGGCGTGACCGAAAAAGCGCCTCTCGGATATCCACCAACAACGCAGGGCGTGGGACGAAATTAGCCGGCAAGTTGATATGCCGATAAAAATCAGCACGTCCCATCGGCAGTGGAATGCGCTCAAGGGCATCAAAACGCGCCAATAACTTGGGTAAAGCACCCGCAATTTGTCGTGCAAGATCATCGGTTGAATGAAAAAAGCCAACGACATGACTACCAGCAAGATTTTGTTTGAAAGCGTTGAGTTGGCTACGCATCGGGTCTAGATCAATAAATGAAGGCACCCACGCCAAAGGTTCACCCTCATCATCGGTATCAGCAATAAGATAAAGGAGCATCGGTAGCCCATGTTCACGCGCCCACTGATACTCCCACTCGGTGATACTGGTCACCCCATCCCCAGCACGGGCTTCGTTATCTTCCGTGATATACATCATGTCACTGCCGGGGGCAAAGCCGTATCGATGGGCATAAATGCCAATGAAGATCTCCGCCTGACACAACTCGTCATAGCATTTTTGCAACGCATTATGTTCGCTGGCATCAAATTCTTCCATCGCAATCGGAAACGCTCCAGCGTTGAGGACCGTGTCCTTGACCTTATCGCGATATTTTTTTAGGTCACGCGATGTCGAACTGATAAAAACGTCGATCCGTTCCGCCATTGTCCCCTGCCCCATCCACAGCCTAAAACAACTTTCGCATCACGAGTATAGCGCAAGTTCATGTGTGCATCGCCAAAAAAGATACCCTATTATTCGGCACATCCCATCCTCGTGGTACAATCGCTTTAGAAAATCATTACCCTGAATATCTGATGAGTGATCATTTTGACCCAAAACCTACCCTCTCGCCCGGTGCGGGTGCGCTTTGCGCCTAGCCCCACTGGTTCGCTCCATATTGGCGGATTGCGCACCGCCTTATACAACTGGTTATTCGCGCGCCATCACGGTGGGGCATTCATCCTCCGCATCGAAGATACTGATCAAACACGCTATGATCCTAATGCGCTCCGTGTTTTGATGGAGTCGCTGCATTGGGCAGGTGTTGATTGGGATGAGGGCCCCGAAGTTGGCGGTGCGTATGGACCCTATGTGCAATCCGAACGACTACCCTTGTATCAAGAATGGGCAAACTGGTTGGTAGATCACGGTTATGCTTATCGCGCCTACGAAACTTCTGAGGAATTGGCAAAAATACGTCAAGAACAAGAAGCGCGCGGCGATCAACGACGTGGGTATAACCGTGCCCACCGCGATTTGCCCCCCGAACAGCGGGCAACCTATGAAACTGAAGGACGTGCCTATGTCGTCCGCCTCAAAATGCCGCTTAACGGCGAAACCGTCGGCGAAGATGCCATTCAGGGGCGGGTGTCTTTCGATAATGCCGTCCTGCAAGATATGGTCATATTGAAAGCGGATGGCTTCCCGACCTATCATCTTGCCCATGTGGTGGATGATCACTTCATGGACATCTCTCATGTTATGCGCGCTGTAGAGTGGTTGCCCTCACTGCCGATTCATTTGCAATTGTGGCAAGCATTCGGTTGGGATGTTCCGGTATATGCACACTTGCCCGTCATGCTTAACCCCAATGGCAAGGGCAAAATCAGTAAGCGAAATCCCCCGCGTGATGCGCAGGGAAAAACGATCCCCGTATTGGTCCATGATTTCATTGATGCCGGTTATCTCCCCGAAGCGACTGTCAACTTTTTGGCGAACATCAGTTGGAATTTTGGTGAGGAACAAGAGGTCTACAGCCTCGCTGAAGGGATCGCTCGTTTTGATTTGACAGGCATGAATCCGGTAAATTCGGCGTTTCAGCCGGATAAACTCGATTGGTTCAACGGCGTCTACCTCCGCAACCTGAGCGTTGAAGATTTGGCGCGTCGCTTGCACACAGTGCTTCATCGGGCAGGATATCAGATGAATGCCGATGTCCTGTTCCGTGTCACGCCACTGGTGCAGCCACGCCTAAAACACCTAAGTGCAGACGAATTCATGGCGTTTGCGGGGTTTTTATTCCGCGAACCTTTTGAAGTAGTGCCTAAAAATATCCTCTTGAGTGGCTTCAAAGAAAGTGAAGCAGCGGCGAAGACAGCACTCTTGGCTGTTTACGAGCGGCTTGGGGGGATCACGCCCTATGCTCATGAAGAGATTGATGCGGCTTTACGGGCACTGGCTGATGAAAGCGGGATGAAAGCAAAATTCTTGTTTGGCTTATTACGTGGGGCGATCACCGGTCAGGAAGTCTCTACCCCACTGTTCGAGTCGATGGCAATCGTTGGGCAAATAGAATGTTTACGGCGGGTGCGCGCAGCAGCGGACAGCCTTGCGGGTTGACACATAGGGTTGCGCCTTGATTGCACAGCGGGGGCGTGTTAAACTTTGCCCCAGCAATGAGGAATAGTTCAACGGTAGAACAGTGGCCTCTGGAGCCATTAATCTTGGTTCGAATCCAGGTTCCTCAGCCAAGTTGGATCCAAGTCGAACTTTGCTCTACGAGACTGACGGGGAAATTTCCACCGTCAGTTTTGTTTTCCAGAATATTCCGGGACCTCAAACCTTTATCACACTGGCGATCCATTGTGTGTACCTCGTCGGTCAAATCCTTCAAGTACGCAAATGGTGCGCGCAGTTCCAATCGCAGTAATCCCTCGTGACTGACAACAACTCTTTCAACTACATGGCGCAACAGTTCTTTCTGATCCTGCTGCTGAAGCCCATTATACAACGTTCCAATCTTTGCGATAATTTGCAGTGCCACCTCTAAATTGTCAATATGAAAAGAACGATCTTTATCAAGCGACTCGATGGCTTGGCGCAGGTGTTTACGACGATCTTGCCACTCTGCCCAGAGATTTTCCCAGATCGCCTCGGTAACCTTTCCAGCAGCGAGAAGGCGTATGGTGCGTGCTTCTTCGTCATCAATGGTTTTGAGGGCAGCACGAATCTGCTCTTTTTCATCGGGGCGAAGATAACCGAGTTTTTCGGCAAGTTCATCTGTGTAAGCATTCCGAATACGCGGCAAGTAATCGGGATCCACTTGTATCTCTGCCAGTTTTTGACCGACTTGCAGGTCGATTTCACAACATCGAAAACTAACCTCGCCTGCACCTGAGACTCGATAATAGGCAGTACCGTGACCAACTCGACCAGCATTCGATGTCGAACAAGAGAGACGAACGGCTTTCCTGTCTTTGGGTGGCTGATAAAATATCATTCCTTGGAGAAGATAGGTCTGTTTACGGCGAACACTGCGATGTGCATTCCGACGTGCTAGAATTTCTTGTCCACGCTCCATATCTTCAGTGGTGATAATGGGATCCCAGTTTCCTAAAATCGTTTTTGGCACAATTTTATTGGTGACACTGACGATCCATCCAGCATATGCCCAGTTGTGAAAGATATTCGAGAGGCTGCTCACGTTCGCCTTACGTTTACCATTTGGCAACACATCGACAAATGGTCGTCCCGTCCGATGGCGATATCCTTTTGAGTGTAGAACTTCAGCAATTTCGGCGAGCGTAAGCTTATCCTCAAGAAGCAAGTTCCAAGCTTCTCGAATGACCGGTAAACGTTCAGAATCAATTTCAATCCGTCGGGTGAAACGTCCCATTTGTTTTTTTGCGTCTGCCGTTGTGCGCTCCTCGACATTTCGGTACCCGTCTGGTGCTGGACCGTTAAACCCACCGTTCTTTAACTTCGCTTGCAATCCTCCCTTCACTCGAATACCTAACAGTGCAGATTCCCGACGCGCTAGAGTAAAGGATAGAGCAACAAGTACCCGATCATCTGGATCAATAGGGTCTAAGTCTGGTTGATTGGCAAAACGCACCGCAACACCATACTCATGAAGCTCATCTATTGCTCGAAGGGCTTCTGTGTCATTGCGCCCAAAGCGGTCGGCACGCTCAACGATCACATGCGAAAATTTGCCTAGCCGTGCATCAGCAAGCAGCCTTTGATAGTCTGCCCGATTAGGTGTTTTTCCGGTCAGGACATCAATATACTGCTCATAAACAGGCATATCAGATCGACTCAGGACATTATTCTCAATAGCAAACAATTGCCGCGCCCTGGACATCTCCGGTTTTTGGTTTTCATCACTGCTCGTGCGCAGGTATACCGCCCAACCGGGAGTAGGTGGCAATGCTGGAGCTTTTTTTCGAGTAGGACGAGACATCACTTGATCCTCAAAGACTCTACAACCCGTTATGTAAAGTCATGATAACCAGAAACGGCATCCTCTTGTTTTTCGCGCTGATTATGGGACTCCACAAGGTGCGTTTCATCTTCAAGCGATCCATTCGCCAACAGTTGGGCAACTCTCAA
>Ga0163154_10004007_pt1 | contig 19744 bp, 17 predicted proteins | sample OliLakLV19MP9P1_FD_148649 | JGI IMG/M metagenome (GOLD analysis project Ga0163154, IMG submission 148649) | Freshwater microbial mat bacterial communities from Lake Vanda, McMurdo Dry Valleys, Antarctica - Oligotrophic Lake LV.19.MP9.P1 | ecosystem: Environmental > Aquatic > Freshwater > Lake >...
GCTTTTGTCCACCCCTATGACCGCCAATGGGGCCGCCTGTTGACGAGGCAGGACGAAGTGATGCTTCCCGGCGCCAAGACGTAAACCGGGTCGCCCATTCGGTCGCGCAGCCCCGCCGGACCGCCGCCGGATACCGCGCCAGGGCGGCACCCCGCTCACTCCTGCATCCCAAGGCGAGGCGGGCGAGGCCAGGTTGAAATCTGGGCAAATGTGTCAGGCCCAGAACATCTTCATTCCCGAAGGAATGCAGGGCCGTCCGCCAAAGCCGAGGCCAGTCTACTTGTGTTCACGGGTCAGAGCAAAGCCGAGCAACCCGACTGCCGCTGCGGCAAGGGCGGCCGCTGAAATAGGATGCTCACGGACTTCTTCGCCCGCCTCTTTGGCGAGGGCGCCAGCCTGCTGCTTGAGACTATCAGCGAGTTTGGAGGCCGAATGGACAAAGCCCCGGGCAGATTCGGCAACTGCGTCGTCGCCGTGGTCGCCGATGTTTTTTGTCATTCGCCCCAGAGCGTTGACGACAACTCCATAATCATCTGAAAGTTCGGTGATCAGTTTTTTGGCGATAGCGGTCATGTGCGTAGCTCCTTGTGCTTACGCGGCGAGCTTAAGCAAGATTGGCGTTCGCGCCCTTGATCCAGATCAATTCCGCGACAAAAAGATCATGAAATAGATGCAAGCACCTGGTAGTTGCAACAGGACAACCTTCCAAGGGCGGATCCTCCCCGATGCCACACCTGCCGGTTTCATGCTCGCGGCGTTTGCCTCGGCGACGGACCGGGCGCGGGCCCGCGACACGCTGCGTAAAGAAGACCCGAATTGCAGATGCCCGGCACGTTCCTGGCCGGGCATCATGTACACCGGGTTTCAGTGCAAGACGCCTCAGCGGGCGATGGGCGCCGGCGGCGCGGCTGCCGCGTCGGCCGAGAGCGAAAATTCGAGAGACTTGCGATATCCGACCTGCGTGTTGAGGGCTTCGAAAGTCAGCTCGACAGTCTTCACGACCTCGCCGGTCCGGACAGAAAGCCTGGTCTCCCCGCCGCGCTCCACCCGGAAGACATCACTGACGTTCTGGAAGGTTTCCTCGCTGGTGTTGCGCAGCGTGAAATTGACCGGGCAAGCGTTGGTGATCGTGACCGGCAGGACACTTGTCTTGCCAGCGTAATGGCCAGCTTCGATCTTCAGGCAGGCTTTGACAAGCGCCTCGACATGTTCGGCCTTCCCCAACAGGTCATCATTGTGCCAGGCGACCGTCCGGCCTTCAAACAGGGCGGCTTTCATCGAAGCTTCCGACTTGTCCCGCGCCAGGACGAGGGTCATCGGGCGGTGCCCGCCATGCCCGGCATTGTGCGTCCAGTCGACGAGGCCGTGGATGTCGGAGGTCCCGAGCACGGTCAGGTTCTTGTCAAGCGCGATCTGGAGCGCGTGCTCGGAATGTCCGTCCATAGTGCCATTTGCGACTTCGATCCCGTGCAGTCGGCCGTCGCGAATGAGCGCTTCATGAAACTCGCTCAGGCGGGCAATGCCATCCGGGGCCTGGGGCAGCCAGTTGGGGTGATTGAGGAAGACAAATCCGCCCTGGGCATTGGCTGCATCGACTGCGGCGCGCGGGTCCTCGACGAGGAGCGCATTCGCATCCTCGAGGAAGATCGCATTGATATGCCCATGCGGCTGGCTGCGGGTGATCTCGGCCCCGTTGATCACCAGCAGCCCTTCATAGCCCTGGGCCACGAGGGACTCGACGGCAACCTCAAAGGAACGGTTACGGTCCGGGTGAGGAATATCCGCCTTCTTCGGCTGGTGCTCGAGGTGTTCGGTAATGGCGAGTACTTCAAGGCCGTCACGGTGCGCTTCCTCGACCCGGATCGCCGGCCAGACCTGGCCATCGGAAAACACCGAGTGGGTGTGCAGGTCGGCAGCGAGCACGACGCTGCCGTCCGGCGTGTTCGGGAACTCGACGGCCCGCTCATGCGCCGAGGCAGACGGCAGGGACAGGGCGAGGGCAATCAGGCTGGATGAGAGCAGGATCCGGTGCATGGGGTGCGTCTTTCCGGTTTGGGGTTGGCGGGGCTTAAAGATCCCGGGTGCGTAATTCGATATCGGTGGTGACGGGGGAGTCCCGGCGACCGGCATCCTCGACGACCCGGAAGTCTGCAGTGCAGCTATCGTTCGTATAGGTCGTGCGCAGGTAACCGCGCTGGCGGCCATTGAGGTGGGAGACGTGCGGGTTTGCCGAACGCACCTGTTCCATGTCGCGCGCCCAGGGACAGCCTGAGGATATCGGCCCGCCGACAAGTTCGTGGCCAATGCGCCTGGATGTCAGGTCGAATGGCTTCTGGTAAAGCGTGGAGGCCATCGCGGTATGCCAGTCGCCGGTCAGGAGGACCGGGTTCGAGACATCGTCTGCCAGCATGTCGGAGAAATCCTGACGCGCTGCGGGATAGCCGTCCCAGCTGTCGAGATTGACGACCGCTTCATCCGGAGCCTCGTTGTAGCGGTAAGGGGTGAACCAGACCTGCGTGGCAAGGACGTTGAACGGCGCCTCGGAGCGTTTGAGCGTGCGTTTCAGCCAGGCTTCCTGGTCCTTGCCGAGCATCGTGCGCTTTCCTGCGAAGGCTTCCTCGCAATAGGCCTTGCGGCCATCCCCGCAGGGCTGGTCGGAGCGGAACTGGCGGGTGTCGAGCATGTGGATCTGGGCCGGGCCCATGCGGTAGGCGCCGTAAAGCTGCAGGCTGGCATGGAGGCCCGAGATGACCGGCGGCTTCTCGATCGGCATGTGTTCGTAATAGGCCTGCAGCGCAGCGAGTTTCCGGATGAGAAATTCTGTCTCGGTCTGCTTTTCCGGGTCCTGCGGCGTGTTGGCGGCCCAGTTATTGTCGATCTCATGGTCGTCGAAGGCGACGATCCAGGGCGCAGCGGCGTGCGCCGACTGAAGGTCCGGGTCAGAGCGATAGAGGGCGTGGCGGTTTCGGTAGTCCCAGAGCGTCACGATCTCGGATCCGTTATGCAGGCGAACGGTTTCGAAAAGGCGCCGCTCGCCGCCCCCGACGGGCCGCATCTGGGCTCCGAGCGTACCGCTACCGCCTTCATAGATATAGTCGCCGGTATGCAGGACGCAGTCGGGAAGCCATTCGGCCATGTCGCGGTAGGCGGCGTAGTACCCGGCTTCGTAACTCTGGCAGTAGGCAAGCGCGATCTTCGTCTGCTGGCCCTTCGGATCGCTTGTCCGTGTACGTCCGACCGGGCTCTCGTCGGTGCCGTAGGAAAACTGGTACCAGTATTCGCGGCCGGGTTCGAGCCCGCGCGCCGCGTAGTGGACGGAATGGGCCTCGGCCGGCACTGCCGTGACGAATTCGTCGATCAGGACGTCTTTCAGTCCGGGGTCGCGCGCAAGCCTGACGCGGACTTTCGCCGGCTCGGGCGCCATGCCGCCGCCGTTGAGCGGATCGGGCGCGAGGCGCGTCCAGAGGATAACCTGGTCGGGGCGCGGCGAGCCCGAAGCCACTCCGAGGGAGAAGTAGCCGCCATTGGCGGCGGCCAGTGCTTTCTGGTCGATCAGCGACAGGCCGATGAGGGCGCCACTCGTCAGAATGAACCGGCGCCGGGAAAGGTCGGTGAACATGGGTCAGGTGCTCCCTGGGATATGGTCAGGTTTTAGGTGAAGGCGAAGGAACACGGGCGGCGCATGAGGCGCGCCGCCCGGGGCCAGGCAGGTTAACGATCAGAAAGAATACTCGTACTGGATCCAGAAGGACCGCGGCTTGCCGTTCCATCCGTAGGTCGTGTAGTTGCCAGCGTTGTTGACACCCGTCTCGTTTCGCACGACCGAACGGTTGCGCGACTGGAAGGATCCGGCCGAGCCCCGCTCGAAATAGGCTTCGTCGAGAAGGTTGACGCCCCGCAGCAGGAACCTGTGCTGGTTGTCCTCGCCGAGGAAGTACTGAACCGAGCCGTTGACCACGAAATACTCGCCGAAATTCTGGTCAGGAATCGAGCGCTCGCCGCTGGCGTTCACGAGGCGGGCGGCCGTTCCGCCGGCATAGGCGAATTCCGGGCCCTGGATGCGCGGATTGAGCGCCAGGACCAGGCGATCAGTCGGCTCATAGGTGATCAGTGCCGAGAGCGACCATTCCGGACGCTCGCCGGACTGGCGCAGTTCGCTGTTACCTGCCGGGCCGGGGACCCGGGTACCGGCCAGCACCTGGCCAGTCCCTTCGCGGATCTGCGTGAGCCCGAAAACCGGGTTCGGCTCCAGCGAGTCCGTCATGGTGAAGGTGACGTCAGCGGCCCATTTTTCGAGGTCGACCGAAAGGTCAACGGTTATGCCTTCGATGGCCTGCGCACTGTTAAGGTTGACGGCAACGGTGCTGCCGCTGTTGAGGTCCAGGCTGGCGGCAGTCGCACAGAAGGCGTCCGGTGGCACGATGCTGCGGCGGTTGGCATTGATCGTGTCGAGCGCCAGCGCGCCGGTCGCCGGGGCGTTGGGCCCGCCTGCGGCGAACTGGGTGCACACAGCCCCGACAGCCCGATCACCGAACTGGTTGAGAATATCGGTCTGGAAATAGCCAAGCTCGATATTGTAAGTGCCGCCAAGAATGTCGCCGTCGATTCCGACGCCGGCGTTCAGAGCCTCCACGGACTGGGCTTCGAGGCCCGGGTTGACCTGGGCGTTGGCGCCGTAGACGCCGATCTCGTCGATCTTGGGCGCCGAGTAGGACGTGCCGCCTGCGACACGGCCATAGATGCCGCCTCCGAAATTCTGACGCACGCTGGCTTTCCAGACAAACTCATCTTCAAACGGATCGTTGAAATCCTGACGGACTGCGAGCGAGGATGACAATCCGTCGAGGACCGGCAGGCTGAGACGCAGGTCAGCGTAGGTGCCGATCGAGGTCAGCGTCTGGTCGCGGACACCGAAAGCCTCGTCAGAAAAATCCTTGTACCCCGTATACTGGACGCCGCCGACAACCTCGACATAGTCGTTCAGCGTATAGGTGGCCCGGGTGTTTAAACCCCAGTCCTTGTAGCCGGACACCCGGTTGTCGGTTGAGCCGAAGCCCTTAACCGGGTTTCCGTTCCCGAACGAAGTCACCGTCTCGCTGACATATCCGATCGGCGCGCCGATCGGGAAGGGATTTTCAGCCGTGCCGTAGCGCTGGCCAAAGAGGGGGCTGCCCGGGACCTGGTTGACCAGCCAGCCTTGGCGGGCCTGAGAGGCGGCGCCGTTGATCGTGCCGGGGTTGGTTACGCAGCCGGTCGGAAAACCGATCGAGGCGGCAAAGGTCTCGAACTGGGCCGCGGTGGTGAAGTTCGTGATGCCCCGGTTGCGGGCCTGCGCTTCGATGGTCGCGGGCAGGTCGGTGAGCCGCGGGATGGTACAGATCTGGGGGAGCAGCTCGATATTGCGAAGGCGTGGCTGCTGGTAATGCCCGTTGATTTCGAGTTTCAGGTTCTCTGAAAAATCGTTCTTGTAGCTCGCCGTGTAGATCGGGAATTCCGTGAAGTTCGGCGTGTAGATGGTGCTGGTGGGAAAGCTGTCATGGAAATCTATGGTCGAAAGGGAAGCGCCGAGGCGCAGTTCCTGGGTCGCGTCGATCTGCCAGAGGTATTTCGCGCCGAGGCTGTTGAAGTCATACGGGTAAGGCTGGTAGCCGCCCAGCGCGAGAATGTTGTCGCCATAAGCCGAGGCATCAAACAGTTCGTGTGCGTCCGAATGGTAGGAACGGCCATAGACCATGACGCTGTGCTTGCCGGCTTCATCGAGCGGGAAGGACATGTTGCCGTAGAGTTCGCGGGTCTTGAACGAACCGCCATAGAACCCGAACTGGCCCTTGGTCGTCCCGTCCGGTTCCTTAAGCTTTACATTGACAACGCCGAGGCCGCCGTTCGAGCCGAAGTACAGCGACTGTCCGCCTCTGTAGATTTCGACGCTTTCGATGATCCGCGGGTCGATCGCGGTTGCCGGCCAGAGGTCTTCACTTGGTGAGGAGCGGTCGAAATAGGGCACGCCGTCAACGAGCAGCAGCGTGTCGCGGTCGGTGCCGCCATCAATGCGGATGGTGAATTCGCCTTCGTCCGGCGAGTAGCCGATATTGGCGCCGCGGATCAGGCCGGCGGCAAGTTCGCCGAAATTGGTAAAGCCGCCGGTCAGGATTTCATCATCGCTGATCAGCTGGACCTGATTGCCATATTGCGCAAAGTCCAGGGCAAGCGGGCTTGCGATGACATCAACGATCTGGCCTTCCACACGCACCGCTTCCATCCGGCGCGTATCATCTTCCTCGACCTGCGCCTGGGCCAGGAGCGGCGGCAGCGCGGCGGACGCAAGGAGCGCGCCAAGGCCGGCGCGAAGTGTGATTTTGGTACGCATTTTCATGTTAGGAACCCCTATCGAACCCATTGGAGAAGCGCCGGACATCGGCGATCTGTCTTGAAGACCTGCCCGGGCAGCCCGCAGCATGTCGCAGCCTCCAAATAGTTAACGCAGGCGACGGTTGCATGAAGAAACTATAAAATTTATATGAACCCCATTTACTTCATCAGCAATTTCGATTGAGAGAAATTCAATTGAGGGAGTGGCTGGATCAAGATGATGGGCAGGGCATTGGTTAGCCGGGCAACAGAACCCGCAGCGGAGACGCTGGCGGCCGCACGCGGTTTTCTCCTGGATTGGGACGGATGCTGCGCCGTCGATAACCTGCTTGTTCCCTCGGCCGTAAGCTTCCTGAAGGCAAACAGGTCAAGGACGGTAATTGTCTCGAACAACTCGTCGAACACGCCCGAAGATTTCCTGCGTATCCTGTTCAAGGCGGGCATCGAGATGCGCGCCGAGCAGGTCATCCTGGCCGGCGTGGAGGCGCTTCACCGGGCCGCCGAGGCCGGGCCTGCGCGGACCTGGGTTCTCTGTGATCCGCGCATGAAGTTCCTGGCGCGCCGTCTCGGGGTCAGCCTCGAGGCCGAAGCGCCGGAACTGGTGGTGCTCCTGCGCGATACGCGGTTCACCTATCCCCGGCTTGAGAAGGCCATCAACGCCGTGGCCGGCGGCGCAAGGCTGATTGTCTCAAATCCTGACGTGACCCACCCGGGCAGGGGCAGGAAGATCAGGCCGGAAACCGGCGCCCTGCTGGCGGCGATCCGGGCCTGCGTGACTTTGCCGGAAGCGAAGCTGGAGATCATCGGCAAGCCGAACGCTGCGCTCTTCCTGAAAGGTTGCAGCGTGCTGGGCGAGGAGCCGTCATCACTGGTGATGATCGGCGATAACCCGGCGACCGACATTGCAGGCGCCGAAGCGCTCGGCATGTGCGCTTGCCTTGTCGCGCCGTCGCCCGAACTGTTCTTCCGCTCCCTCGTCCAGGCCTTCAAAATCGCTTGAGGGACAGGACGTTGAAGGTCTTCTGCAGCACCGATACCGAGTGCTCGTAATCGTCCAGCGCGATTCCCGCCACGAGGGCGTCCAGCACGCAGAGCTGCGCGATCCGGCTGGTCATCGCTTCGGTACGGAACTTGGTTTCCCGGGACATGGTGAACAGCTTGATGTCGGCAAACGACTGCAGCGGCGAGTTTGCGAAGTTTGTCACCACGATCGTCGTTGCGCCGGCCTCCTTGGCGAGGCGTGTCGAGGCGAGGGTTTCATGCGTGGCGCCCGAATGCGAAATCGTCAGTACGACGACATGCGGGCCGGTCAGCGAAGCGCTGATCGCCTGGATGTGGCTGTCGGTCACGACTTTCACGTTAAGCCCGATACGGAGCATCCTGTACTGGGCATCCTCGGCAATCGGCGCCGAGGATCCGATCCCGTAGATCTCCACCCGGTCTGCGGCCTTGATCGCCTTGACCGCCGCTGCGACCGCGTCCGGATCGAGTACTGAGAGCGTATCACGCAGGGCCTGGATTCCGGCCGAGAACATCTTGCGGCAGACCGCCGCCGTGTCGTCCGAGGGCTGCAGGTCTTCATGGATGAACTGGACCGGTTTCACGGTCTCCTGAGCGAGGCTCAGCTTGAATTGCTGGAAGCCGGAAAGGCCAAGCTGGCGGCAGAAGTTTATGACGCTGCCATCACTCGCACCGGTCGCTTCGGCGAGTTCGGTAACCGACATGCCGACCACCTTGCCGGGATGTTCCAGCACGAAGTTGGCGATGGAGCGGGTGCTCGGGCCGAAGGTTGCCTCGCGGATCCGGATGCGCGCCAGGACGTTCTCCACCGGCGCCGTATCAGCGCGCTTGTTGACCGGAAGCGGAGCGCGGGGGAATTTATCGGCCATAAACATCTCTTCACGCTACCAAACGTAGAGCGATAATATTGAATGGATTTCATTTTTAGGCAAGGTCTGGCTGAATTTGTCACGGAGCCGTCATCCTCGCCTGTTAACGCTTTTCTCAGGCATGATCGGGCGTGTCAGGCTCTCCGTCCTTTCGGCGCGCCGGGCCCGCCGGCCTCATTTGCGTGGCAGGGAGACTGGGACATGAAAAGTTGGACGCTCTGGCCTTGCCTGCTGTTGCTCTGCCTCCTTTGGGGCGCGCCGGCCGGGCAGGCTGAAACGAAGCCCGGCAAGCCTCTCCTCCTGCGCGTCCTCCTGATCCCGGCGGACGGCGGTACCGAGGATGGGACGAAGGCTGATTTCAAGCCGCTCTTCGATGCCCTGACGCGGGCAACCGGTCTCGAATTCGAGGTTCGGGTCGGGCAAAGCTATTCGGCCGTCATCGAGGGTATGTGCGCCGGGCATGCTGATATCGCGTGGTTTGGTCCGGTTTCCTATCTCGAAGCGCGCGACCGGGGCTGCGCCGAGCTGCTGGGCATCGAGGAACGGGGCGGGTCGACGCATTACTATGCCGGTCTGTTCGTGCTCGCATCGTCCGGCATCAAGTCGGTCGAACAGCTCTCCGGCCGGCGTCTTGCGCTCGGGTCGAGCCATTCGGCCAGCGCCTTTGCCTATCCGCTCGCGATCCTCAGGGATGCGGGCGTTGATCCGTTGACGGATATTACAGCCTTGCGGCTTTCGGAAAGTCATACACAGAGCCTGATGGCGCTGAACAGCGGCCAGGTTGATGCCGCCGGCGCCTCGCTCACTTCGTTCGAGCGCGCGATGAACCAGGGCGGACTTGAAGCCTCCAGGTTTCGCATCCTCGCCAAGTCAGACCAGATACCCAATCCGCCACTCGCGGTCAGCGTGAGGTTGCCGGACGCCCTGAAGGCAAAGCTGCGATCCGCCCTCGGCAAGCTCCACGAGACGCCCGGGGTGGAGACCGACGCGATCCGCGGTTATGGCGGCAAGCGGGTCGATCGCTACATCACGGATTTCGACGAGGGTGACCTCGATACCGCCGCCGCGCGGATTGCCTTTATCGATGACGACTTCACCGCGGCGTTGATCCGCAAGGCCGGCACGGTCCAGGGCAAGGCGGCGCGGTGAGCCTTGCTGCAGAGCTCACCGGCGCCGCTGCAAGCCGGATGTCCCGTCGTCTTCTGGGGGCGGGCCCAGCCGAGCCGGCGCAAAGGGGCAGGCTGCTGGGCTGCGAGCAGTTGGCCAAGGCCTATGGCGGCGGGCCGCCCGCCCTCGACAATGTTTCCTTCTCAATGGACAAGCCTCAGTTTACCGTCCTGCTCGGTTCCTCCGGCTCCGGCAAGACGACCTTGTTGCGTTCCATCGCAGGCCTCGTCAGCCTCGACGCCGGACAGATCGAGGTCGCAGGAACGGCGCTGACGCGGGAAAGCCTTCCAAGTGTGCGCCGCTGCATCGGGATGGTGCACCAGGAGTTTGGCCTTGCCGACAGACTGACGGCGGCGCAAAACGTGATGGCGGGCGCGGCGGCAGGTCTCTCCTGGAGCCGCCTGATCTTTCAGGCCTACCCCCGCGACGTGCGCCAGCGGGCCTGCGAGCTGCTTGCTGAAGTCGGCTTGACCGAATTGCAGGCTAACCGGAAGGCAAGGGACCTCTCTGGCGGGCAGCGCCAGCGCGTCGGCATAGCACGCGCGCTGATCGGCGCGCCGCAACTCTTCCTCGCCGACGAACCGGTCGCAAACCTTGATCCGCAGACCGCTTGCGGGATCCTCGCCCTCCTGCGCGAAGCGGTGACCGCGCACGGCGCCGGCGTCCTCTGCAGCCTGCACCAGACCGATCTTGCCTGCCAGTTTGCCGACAGGATCATCGGCCTCAAGGCCGGCCGCCTCGTGTTTGACGGGCCTCCTGCAGACCTGACGCCGGACGTGATCGCTGCGCTTTTCGCCAAGCCCGGCGAGGCCGCCGTGCCTGCGCCCGTCGCGGCCTGACCGGCACAGGAGTTTTAGATGCCGGATTCAGAAACCCTGCCAGCCCCGAAGCCCGAAGCCTGGCGCCTCAAGCCGGCCTTCGATGCCCGCATTATCCTGGTCTGCCTGCTCGCTTCTTTTGCCTTGGCCTTTTCGGCGCAGCGACTCGATCTCGGCCGCCTGTTCACGGATGTCGGCGCGTTCCTGATGGCGTCGGTTGGCCTGAGTGAGGCTTCGAGTATCGGCGAGGGCATGTCCGGACTGGCGAATGGCATGATCCCGATGGTGTTCGACGAGCAGACCCCGGTCGAATATGTCGATGATCTCGATATGCGCCTCGCCCGGCCGTTTGCGCGCCTTGAGCAGGCGACCACGCAGGAAACGGTTCTCGATCCCGAGACGCTCGAGATCGTCACACGCCAGACAGAGACCTCTGTGCTCGTCGAGCCGCTCGGCTACCTCTTCCTGGTTCTCATCAAGATGCTCGAGACCGTTGAAATCGCCATCTGGGCCACCTTGTTTGCACTCGTAGCCAGCCTTCCGCTGTCGGTTCTGTGCGCCCGCAACTATGCGCCTCACGTGCTTGTCTACGGCGCAGCCCGCACATTCGTAGCCTTCCTGAGGTCCGTGCCCGAACTGATCAGTGCCCTGTTCCTCGTCCTTGCTTTCGGGTTCGGCGCAATTCCGGGGATTGTGGCACTGGCGCTGCACAGCATTGGCTTCCTGGCGAAGTTCTTTGCCGAAGATATCGAAAGCGCCGACGTTCGCTCGCAGGAAGCGGTCGCCGTCACAGGCGCCGGACCCTTCGCCGTCCTTCGCCTCGCGGTCCTTCCGCAAGTGCTGCCAAGTTTTACCGCCCTCACGCTCTACATCCTTGACCGGAATGTCAGGATGGCGACCGTGATCGGCCTCGTCGGGGCGGGCGGTATCGGCCAGGAGCTCAAGGGCCGCTTCGACATGTTCCAGTACGACCGGGTCGCCACGTTGCTCCTCGTGATTTTCCTCACCGTCCTCCTGCTTGACTTCCTTGCAGCGAGGATCCGGCGTGTCCTCATATGAGATCTCTCATGACCAATACAATCGCCTGGCTCCTGGCAGTCGTCCTGTTTCTGTTTCCTGCCGGCGCGGCGGCGGACACCGACCTGCAGCGCATGCCGGAGCTCTCGGGATACTATCTCGACGGCAGCAAGGCTCACCTTCCTTCAGGTCTTGCAGGCCCGGTCACACTGCTTGTGTTCCTGCGCGAAGATCCCGGTGCGGACGACCTTCAGGACTGGCGGGAAGTGGCATCCCGGCACGGCAGCGGGATCGTGACGGTTTTCGTCGTCCTGATGGGTGAGCGGCGCGCGATTGAGCGCGCGATCGCGGCCGGGCGCCTCAGGGGGCAGGTCCACGACCCGGAGCTCAGGGCGTCGACGGTTCCTGTCTTCCAGGATGACCGCGACCTGCGGGTCCGGCTCGGTCTCGGCGCCGGCGCCTCGGCGCTGCTCGTGAATGAAGCGGGAGAGATTCTCTGGCGGGCGAGCGGCGCTCGCGATCAGGCCGCGCCCGCAGACATTGGCCGCAGCCCTCCGGGTGCACCCGCGCCGGAACCGGGCGCCGATGCTCTATCGGCTGTACCGGCGCCCGATCCGGCGCCCGTGAAGGCCGCACGGCCCGCGCCGGTGACAACGCCGGCGCCGTCAATTGTACAAGTTGAGCCCCCGGTTGCCCGCAGCGTGCTGCGGGCGCAGATACCGGCATTCGAGGGGGTGACCCTTACCGGCCGGACCGTGCGCTTGCCGGGCGATCTTTCCACAACAGGTACGCAGCTCGTCCTCTTCCCGGACTCTGAACGGACCGGCGCGCTCATCGAGGCTCTCGGCTGGATGCAGGCAAATGCGGACGGGGACTGGTTTGTGCTTGTGTTCAAGGGCGACGCGCCGCGCTTCGGCAAGGCGTTTGCGACCGGACGGCTTAGGGGCGAAATCCATTCCGCTGTACAGCGCGAACATGTCCTGCCCGTCTACATGGACATTTCAGATTTCGAGCAACACGCCGGCCTTGCTCCTTCCCGCAGCCTCCGCCGGATCACGGTGAACAGTGCCGGGGACATCTCGGGCGTGGACTGTCTCGGGACAGATTGCTGAGCAGCGATCATCGGTCATCGGGTGGGGGCGGATGCGGCCCGCAGCAGGTTCGCCGGAGCGGGAGAGCCAGTCATTCCAGGCGCCTGGTGATCGGCTGGCCGGCCAAGGGGCCCGGTACAGCCTCTTGCTGCAAAGTTGCCCGCAGCGGAAAATGCAATTGGCACTTTTAGGTCAATCTTAAACCTTATCACCTAGGAACCAACTGATTAATTCAAGCTCACATGCCTGGTGAACATGTCTGACCCGCGGCCAACATTCAAACGCGATAGCAGGGGGGCGACTGCGGTCGAATACGCAATGATTGCGCCAGTATTCCTGACCATGGTGATCGGGCTTGTCGAGTTCTCGCTCTACGTCTTCAACCGGAACTTCGTCAAACACGTTCTGTATGAAACGGCCCGCAATATCGCCACCGGTGAAATTCAGTCGGCTGACAGTCCGCCTGCTGCTTTCAAGCAGGCCTACTGCGGGCATGCAGGAGCCGTGCTGTCTTGCGAGAGACTGTTGTTCGACGTGCGCGCCTATGACAACCTCGAGGATGTGAAGTTCACGCCAGTCGAGCATAGCCCGGGCGGGATGCCAACTAACTTCAAGTTCGAACCGGGAAAAGCAGAGCAGATTTCCGTGATGCGTGTCGCGCTACCCTACAAGTTCGTCACGCCGTTCATGCAGGATATTTTCCTCGGCGAGGGAAACCACGCGATTGTCGTGGGCTATTCCGTCGCAAAGAATGAACCGTTCGGGTGCCTCAAGTCATGTGGCTGAACAGGTTCAGGTCCTGGGTCGAAGACAAGCGGGGGATGGCGGCGGTCGAGTTCGCCCTCATTGCCGGCCCGTTGATGATCTTCCTGCTGGCCACGTTCGAAGTCACCTTGCGCCTGCAGGCCGCCGATGAGTTCGAACGATATGCTTTTCAGATCGGCGACGTGTTCTCAAGGGACGACGACATGACATCGGGCGATCTCGAAGTGCTCTACAAGGCCGGCGACATGATGATGCAGCAGGTCAGGGTCGAGGACAGCATGCTCGATATCGATGTCGCGAGCATCGGATACCAGGCCGACGGTGACCCGGTGCTCCTCTGGAGACGCTTCAGGGGAAACGAGCCCCCGGCTCTTGACCTGAAAAACTCCGAGGGGCTCGCTGAGCCGGGCGCGACAGTCCTGCGTGTCAGTGCAACACTTCGCTACAAGCCCGAAGTCAGCTTCCTGAGCGCCGGCAAGACCAGCATGACGCGCTTCTCGTACTTCAAGCCGCGAACAACCCGCGCCATCAGCATTGATGGAAAGGTAACCGATCCGGGCGTGGCCTGGGACTTCTACAGTGCAGGGAGTTGAGCATGCCTGGCAACCGTTCTGGCTTGAGGCGTAACGAGAAGGCGTCTGTTGCGATCCAGTTCGCCCTGATCATCATACCCCTGATGATCACAATCGGCCTGGCGATCGACGGATCGAGGCTTTTCCTCGTCAAGTACAGGTTCCAGTCCTCCCTCGATTCAGCGGCGCTCGCCATCGGGACGACTTTCGGATCGAATGAATATCTCGAGAACGTCGCAAAGCTTTATGTGGAGAAAAATTTCCAGGTTCCCGGCGCAGAAGTGCAGTCGGTCAAGGTCTCCAACTCGGCGGAACGGGTCCTCCTCACGGGCAGCGTCAAGCTGAATACCCTGTTCGGGAACTTCGTCGGGCGCGACTATGTCAATATTGCTGCGACGACCGACGTGAAACGAGCAGGCGGCGGGCTGATGGTAGCCCTCGTGCTCGACAATACAGGTTCGATGTGGGCGAACGCCGGCGGGAAATCGCGTATCGAAGGCCTTCGCGCCGCGTCCCTCAGCCTGACAGCAGAATTGTTCAAGGGCGAGAACGCCGAGGACGAAGTAAGGGTGGCCGTGGTGCCCTACGCAGCGATGGTGAACCCGGGGCCTGCGTTGACCAGCATCATCAATATGGCAGCTACAGAGGACTTCCGGATCAAGGATCCCCAGGCGCGGACCGGACTGGCTGCCGGCGAACTTCAGGCCCTGAAGCATGAACCTTCCGACAAGACGCAGTGGAAGGGCTGCGTCTATGAGCGCGGCGGCGCTGCCTCCATCGACGACACGCCTCCGGGCGGCGCCAATAACTGGAAGCCGCTGATCTGGCCGGTCTTCAATGATAATCAGTATGCTGTGCATACGTCGGGAAAGACCAAGGGGCAGGCGGATCCGTCTACGGTGGACCCCGGCGGGAACAGGAATGCAAACTCGTTCACGGGCCCGAATGTCGGATGCCCGACGCCCATCCTGCCATTGACCCACGAGAAAGACGATGTGACCGCCTCCCTGAAGGCGATGACAGCGTGGAACCGCGGCGGAACCCTCTCGGATATCGGAATGGCATGGGGGATCCGCGTGCTCAGCCCGACCGCGCCGTTCACTGAGTCCAAGACCATGATCGACAAGAAGACCGGCGATACGATCTGGGATTCGCCGCGCTGGCGCCGGGCAATCGTCCTGATGACCGACGGCGATAATTTCGTTTACAACGCCGGAAACGAAGGCACGCGCGTCAGGACAGGCACGGAGCGTTCCGACATCACCGGATATGGCCGCCTCGGAGAAGCGCAGATGAATGCCCTGTTCGGTTCCAACAATGCGGCGACGGTGAAGACGAGGGTCGACGAACGCCTCGGCCGGTTGTGTGTTGACGCCAAGAAACAGGATATCATCGTTTACACGGTGGTCTTCTCTGATAGCACGAACGCCGCAACCCGGGCGATCTACGAAACCTGCGCGTCCGACAAGGGCAAGTACTGGTATGCACCGTCTGCAGATACGCTGAATTCAGCCTTCGGAGCCATCGGGTCGGACCTGAACAAGCTCCGGATCACGAAATAGGCCTCATCGGCCCCAAATCACCACGCTGGGATTGTTCGGCGTCATCCGCCAGCCGATCTGCGTTGCCTTTGCGCTGACACTCTGGACCATACCGGTCTGGACGCCCGACCAGTTGCTGCTTGCCGTGAGCTTCACCCTCTGCTGCCTTGTCGCCCCGCGCCTGAAGGGGCGCCGGTTTGCGGCGCGCTGCGGCGAGCGGTTTGCAGATTACTGTACAAAGGTACCCTACCTTGTGACCGGCACGGTGCGCCGCGCCGCTCAGCCTGGGGATGATGCGAAGAACGGTGGCCCGGTTCCCCGCTGGCCGCGTCAGTCACGGTGCCCGAGGATGGCGCCGGTTGCGATCAGGTCAGACAGCAAGGAAAGGGTTGCCCGACCCGACGAGGAAAACGGATCGAGTTCTGCGCGCTTGAAGTATTTCAGCAGCATGGCCGGATTGAGCTTGGTGATGTTGACCTGCGCCATGGTCCAGTTGCCAAACTGGCGCTCCGAGATCTCCTCGTAAATCAGAAGGCGGACCTGCTGGTGGCGATCATCGCGCACGATCGCGTTGAACAGGTCGCAGACTTCGTCGCGGCCGCCTTCGATGACCTGGATGAACAGGTCCTTGGACACGCACAGGAGCCCCGTGATGCCGATCGCCGGATTATTCTTGCGCGACTGTTCGAGGATACTGTCCACGAAGGCGCCGCTGAGCGGCTCGAGAGGGCGACTTGCATAGAGGCAGCGGACGAGCATGGTTGGCCTACTTCTTGTTGTTCAGCAGGGCGAGGAATTCGCCCCGAAGGATGTGATCCTTGAGGAAAGATCCCCGCATCACGCTGTTGATCATCTTGGTTTCATCGTCTTTCACGCCGCGCCAGTGCATGCAGAAGTGATCTGCCTCCATGACGACGGCAAGGCCGTCCGGGCGAACCTTGTTCATCAGTACTTCGGCCATCTGGGTGATCGCCTCTTCCTGGATCTGCGGGCGCGACATGACCCATTCTGCCAGGCGCGAATACTTCGACAGGCCGATCAGGTTCGAGTGCTCGTTCGGCATGATCCCGATCCATAACCGTCCCATGATCGGGCAGAAATGATGGCTGCAGGCGCTGCGCACCTTGATAGGGCCAACAATCATCAACTCATTGAGAGAGGACGCGTTCGGGAATTCCGTGACCGCAGGCGCCTCGACATACCTGCCATTGAATACTTCGGTCAGGTACATCTTGGCAACGCGGCGGGCGGTGTCCTGCGTGTTGTGGTCGCTCTCGGTGTCGATCACCAGGCTTTCGAGGACGCCCTTGAACTTGCTTTCGACCTCTGCAAGCAACTCCTCGAGTTCACCTGCCTCCAGGAAGGCGGCGATGTTGTCGTTGGCGTGAAATCGCTTCTTGGCGCGCTGGATGCGCATCCGGATCCTCTCAGACACAGGCTCGTTCGGCGAGGATTTGGGCGTCTTCGGATTGTCGTCCATGTAGTTCGTGGCTCGCTGGCTTGGTTGGGGGCGCCGGTACAGGCTGGTATTTCTCGCTATCCGGTCAGGCGGCCGGACAGCTACCCGCTGAAGTGTTTCGCGGGCCGGGCAAATCAAGGTTGCGCCTGCGCGGGGCCGGCCCGCGCCAGCCTCCTAAGGGAGAAACCGCACCGAAGCATCGAGGCCGTCCCGCCTTACGATCTCGCAGTCATGGTTCAGATTGAGCCGGGGGCAGGAGAGCCTGAGTTGGTCCGGCACGATAATCTTGTGCCTGAACCTTATCTGCGCGCCGGTTTCCGATACATCGATGCACACCCCGTCGGCGCTGCCATTGGGCGGCCAGGACAATCGGCAGGGCGCCCAGATCTTCTTTCGCGGCGACCTTCGCTTGTCGCTGTTCGTTGAAGCCTGGGCAGCTTCGGCGGGCGCGGGCCGGGAATCGCCGAGCGCCCGTTCGATCCGAGACTTCTCGATCTTCGGAGGCTTCTTTCCAAACATGATGCCCTGCCCCAGTGCATTGCAGGCGTCGGTTCATACAGGGCGCGACGCCCCCCAGACCGCACACGCGCCTATCGCGACAAACCTGTCGTGTCAAACTGTTCCGGTTAGGCAGGGCAGTCTGGAACGGATGATTACAGCCTATGTCAAACAGTCTCAGGCTTCAAATGATTCTTTTCGCGCCTTCCGGCAACTGAGCAGGATGTCTGCTTCTAGATGGCGCGGGAAGAGGTCGAATATGAGGTGGATCCTGTCCTGATCGCCCTCGTTCTTTGCCTCGTGGACGGCCTTGTTGTCAAATCAGCAGGGCCGCCTTCCTGGATGCGGACTTGTTCATAGCCTGCCTTCGGCCAGGGCCCCGGTCGAGATTTCGGGCCATAACAAAACCGGTTACCGACCTTGCAGTATTCTTCGCGCTCGGCGTGAGGATAAACTTGGCGGCCCTCAGGCAGGCAGAGGATCTTTGCACCGCCTCTTGCATGCGGATTGTTTCCCGGTCCTCACTCCCTTGTTCTTCAAGAGCCCTGGCTCGCGGCCGAAGCCGCACAGAAGCGAAGGCTGGAAGAATGGGCCCGAGGTTCAGGGTGCGCGCTGATCTGGCTGAGTGATACGTGAGAGGCAACCGGTTGCAGGGCTGCGCGCCGGGCAGGGCCAGAGCACATTCTTGCTTCCCGCTACTGCTTGGCCTGCTCGCGTGCTAGGCAATCAATTCAGGGATTGCCGCTTGCCGGGCGCCGTTCCGGACGTAGCTCATTTGACCTGCACCGCAAATTGCTCGACGCGGCGCAGACACCACCGGGAAAGTATGGCCATGAGTCTGTTTCGCACGATCTATACCTCCCGGCCTTTCGGCTTTGACGGGAGCACACTCGACGGCGTCCTGATGGACGCGCGGCGGGCAAACGCCCGGGACGGGCTCACCGGCGCCCTCATCTGCCGCGCCGACATCTACATGCAATGGCTCGAAGGCCCCGAAGCGCAGGTCCGGGCGGCGGTTGAACGAATCAAGCTTGACGACCGCCATCTCGAGGTCACGCTGCATGTCGAGGAGCCCGCACCCGAGCGGATGTTTGCCAAATGGGCCATGCTCCACGATCCTGCCGCTTCCTGGATCTGGTCTCAGGACGAGGTGGCCGCCGGAGCGATCGATCGCGCGACGCCCGAGGAAATAATCGGCTTCTTCCTGCCGCTTTGCGCGCAAGGCAATGCGCCGGGCGGGGACTGAGGGTGCTGGCGGATCCGCTTTCGCCCTAGGCGGTATTACGGACTGAGGCTTTCGGCGATGCTGCGGAGAAAATTGCGGAAAGCTCCCCCGGCCTGCCATAATAGTAGCCCTGCAACTCGTTGCAGCCCGAGGTACGCAGCATCCGGGCAAGCTGCGCAGTCTCTACGCCTTCGGCAACCACTTTCAGATCCAGGCCCTTCGACATCTGGATCAGGCCAGAGATGAGGTAGACCGCTTTCGGATCTGTCTCGAGTTGCTTGATCAGTGAACGGTCGATCTTGACACAGGTGAAGCCGTAGGATCGCAGGTAGGCAAGGCTGGTGAAGCCTGTCCCGAAATCATCCAGGGCAAATGTCACGCCGGCCTGCTGCAGGGCGGCAATCGACTGGCGCGCCCGTTCGGGATGTTCAATCAGGTTGCGCTCTGTGATCTCAAGCTGGAGGCGCTCGGGCGGAAAGCCGGTCAGCGCCAGGATGTCCGTCACTTGGCGCTCGAACTCGGGATGGCTCAGCTGGGCGGGCGATACGTTGACGCTGAGGCGGAGCCCGCTGATGCCAGCCGTGTCGCGGCAGGCGCGCTCCAGAACGAACATCCCGAGCGCCTGGATCATGCCGTTGCTCTCGGCGATCTCGATGAACTCGTCAGGACTGAGCGGACCTTCCGGGCGTCCCGGCCAGCGAACGAGCGCTTCCACGCCGGAGACCGACAGGACGCGCGCGTCGATGATGGGCTGGTAGACCACATCAAATTCGCAGCGTGCAAGGCCGCCCGCGATCTCCTGCCCGACCTTCCGGCGCCGTGCCCGCTCCGCATCAAGGCCCGGGTCATAGGCCTGGGTGCGGCCTCTGCCGGTCGCCTTCACGCTGTACATGGCGGTATCCGCCCGGCGCAGAAGTTCGAGCGGTTTGACATCGCCCGTGTCGTCAGATGCATACCCGATGCTTGCCCCGATCTTGACCTGCTTTCCCTGCAGCATCATCGGCAAGGTGAGCGCCCGGAGCGCGCCGCGCGCGAACTGTTCGGCGCGCCGTCCCGCATCATTGCCCTCGGCAAGCAAGGCAAATTCGTCGCCGCCGATGCGGACGAGGGTGGCATCATCCGGGCGGATCGCCTCAAGTTCGGCGCTGGCCGTCTTGATCAACAGGTCGCCGACTTCGTGGCCATAGCTGTCATTCACGAGCTTGAACCCATCAAGGTCGATGAAGACAACCGCCAGCAGGTCCGGCGCCGGGCGCTGCTGCCCACCGAGTTCCTCGAGGCGCGCCAGCAGGGCACGCCGGTTCGGCAGGCGGCTGAGCGCATCGGTAAAGGC
>Ga0163154_10004008_pt1 | contig 19742 bp, 17 predicted proteins | sample OliLakLV19MP9P1_FD_148649 | JGI IMG/M metagenome (GOLD analysis project Ga0163154, IMG submission 148649) | Freshwater microbial mat bacterial communities from Lake Vanda, McMurdo Dry Valleys, Antarctica - Oligotrophic Lake LV.19.MP9.P1 | ecosystem: Environmental > Aquatic > Freshwater > Lake >...
CGTCAGTCCCTATCTCAAACCACTTATTCAGAAATACGCGCCTCTGCGAACAGAGGAAGAATCGCATTGTCAATATTTAGCATTGGCTATCAGCAAGGAGATGTGTACAACGACGAGACTGAAAGTACCCGTCTAAAAAACCTTCCTCTTGGCTGAGATCGTTGCCTTAGAGGAACCGGGTACAAAAACGTACCCGGCTAAAAGACAGACGTCCTGCGGACGCACAAATTGTGAGGTTATCGCTCTACACAAAACGCTGTTGAGGGCAGAGATTTTCAAGGGAGACGCAAATCTCATAAGTGGTTCGTCCGTAGGACGTCTGTTTTTTAGGCGGGTACGTTCTTGTACCCGCCGTGGACTCTTCCGCCCGCAAGTCTCTTGGCTTAGGCGGTTTGCTTCATGCTCGAACGACGAAGTAGCGATACCCGGCGAGCAGTACCAGCCACACCGGCGCATAGACCGCGATCCAAATCAGCAGAATAAAGGGCAGTTTTGCCGCTTGCAGAAAAGTTTCTCCTGCCGAGGACGCCGTCTCTTTGAGTTCGGACATAAAGCCGGACTGCTGAACGGTGGGCGGCGGATTTTGGGACTTCTCCATCAGTGTCAGGGAGATATTGGATAAGGTCGCCATCTTCTTATACAGCTCAAGACGGGCTTGCTTGACCGCGATACGGGTTTTGAGTTCGCGCAGGGTTTCGCGATCATCCTTCTCTTGCTGTTTGGACATTTTGCGTTGCTTGAGACGGTTCTGAGTCGCTTCGATCTCTTCGCCGAGAACCTTTTTGCCCTGCTTTTCATCGCTGATTCGCTCCGTCAAATCCTCGCCGGAGACGCTTTTCGCCTTGACTTCGCCGAGTTTGCTGAGTGTCGCCATAAACGTCTCAAACTTGTCTACGGGAACTTTGAGCGTCATCGTCGCGGTTTTCGTCCCGTCGTCCAGAGTATTGAGATTACTGTCGGCGACATACCCGCCTTCCAATTTAAGCGTCGTCTCGACCTTTTCGCTCTTGGCTTCGGCACTGTCCACCTGAACCGTCAGCGAGGCGTCACGATGAACTTGCCGCTCGAAAGCAACACCCTCTGTATCTAAACTTGGCGCAGACAAGGAAAAGGTATCCTTTTTCGCTTTGCTCTGTCCAGCGATTTCGCGTCGGGTTATGTCTATCGGAATTGCGCCAGTGCTTTCCGTTGCAGAAGCCGCCGGTGTGCCAGCACTTGCACCTCCCGCATAAGATTGCTCGTCGTAATCCTGAGCATACATCATGTCTGCGGTTCCCAACTGCTTCATATTCGAGACAGACTTACCTGCCATCTCCTGCGCTGTAGTCGGCGTGGAGGCAGTAGACGGAGCCGAGCGATCTGTACTCATCAATTGATTTTGTGTCATTGGGTAGAAGATAAACCAGCACAGTGCAACTGCGGCAGTCGCCCCGAAAATCATCAGCGGCTTTTTCTTGTTGCGGATGGGCGTTGCTGCATCGGTTGGCGGCACTCCGTCGGGAATACCGGCGAGAATTTTGTCTTTGAGTTCAGGCGTAAAAGCGGCAGCGTCGGTTTGGCGCAGTCGGCGGCGTATCAGTTCCATTGCTGTAATCTCCTCTCGGCAAGCGGCGCATTGCGACAGGTGACGGCGCACGCGCAGACGAGCCATCACAGGGAGTTCGCCGTCGCTGTAGGCTTTCAAATCATCCCAGATTTGCTCGCATTTCGTCATCGCAATGTCTCCATCGGGACAGTCGGCACAATCGTGCCGCCGTCAGGGTTGAGTACGTAACCGCGCAGGCTTTCCCGCAATTTCTTGAACGCATTGGAGAGGCGCGACTTGACCGTTCCCACTGGAATCTCCAGCACACTGGCGCATTCCTGATAGGTCAAGCCGTGCAATTCACACAAGATCACCACATCACGCTGACCGACCGGCAAGCGATCCACAGCGCAATGCACCTTGTCCGCCGTTTCGCTCTGCACGGCATGGCGGAAGGGCGCATCTTCGGCAGTGTCGTGCAGGGCATCACGTTCTTCTTCGAGGGGCAGGGTTTCGCGTGTCTTTTCACGCTGGCAATAGCGCAAACAGCGATTGACGGCAAGGCGATACAGCCACGTCGAAAGGGCGGCATCCCCGCGAAATCCGCCGATATACCGAAACACATCTACGAAAATTTCCTGCGTGATGTCGTCGGCGTCGGCGGTCTCGGCGTAGCGGCGCACCAAGCGATGAACTTGCGGACCATAGGTCTCCACAAACTCTTCGTATGCGCGTCTGTCGCCTTGTTTTAGCCCGTCAATTAAGCGTTGCTCTTGTCGCAAAACCCAATGCCTCCTGCGCGGTTCTTCAGGACGTTAGGTACAAAGAGAATGAAAAAGGTTCACGGAATTTTTTGACCTGATTCTCTAAAACGGTAGCACCGCATTAAACGGTGGATCCATCTCAATGGCTTAATCTCATTTTACCGTTTAGTGTGGTGCTACAGGCAGTCACCCGCTACCAGCGCGGTGGCTTCGACGGCTTAATCTCATTTTACCGTTTAGTGTGGTGCTACCGTGATTGAGTTTGTGGAAGATTATTCGCTCAGCGCGACGGCGCGAATCTGATCCAGAAATTCGGCACTGCGGACTTCTCTATCGGTGCGGCTGCGGAGATACCAACGCAGAATTTTGTCCATTTCCGCCGCGATTTTACGAACGGGGCGCAAGGTAAGCAGCGTTTCGTTGTCGGTGTCGCGCAGGGTTCGCAAAATCGCGGCGGTATCGGGAGAGAGTGGCAGGGCATCTTCGGCACGCCAACGATCCGACGGGCATAAGACACCGCCAAGTGCCGAACTGAAGCCTAATGTGCGGCGCGGCAGTTCTTCCCCGCACGCCACGCAGACATCGAGTTCGGGTGCATATCCTAATGCGGTGAGCAGGTGCAGTTCGTAGGCGTGAACAATGACATCGGGCGCGTCTATCGCATGAGACAGTAAGTGCAGGGCGGACACGGTGAGGTCGAACAGTTCCGTACTGTTGAGGGCATCGCGTTCGTGGGTGACGCGATCCAGCAGCTCGCAGAGATAGGTGGCGCGAGCGAGGAGATCGAGGTCAGTGCGTATTGCAGGAAACGACTCGGCGATTTCGGCTTGCGAGACAATATCCAGTGATTTGCCTGTCGCAAGGAGAAAGCGCGAAGAGGTGAACAACTCCGAAACGCCTCCGAAGCGGGTTTTTGCGCTGCGTGCGCCTTTGGCGACGGCAGAAAGTTTGCCGTGTTCGCGGGTATAGAGGGTGAGGATGCGGTCAGTCTCGCCCAAATTGGTACGGTGCAGGACGAGACCGGACGCAGTGTAGTTCGGCATGAATCTTCCGAATAATGAGATGAGTTAGATGGTTGCGACTGCGTGCTGCATCTCGTCAGCGTGCAAGGGTTCGCTGCCGTCACAGTGTTGCTTGAAGAAAGCGCGGGCAGTGGTGGTATCCGCCATACAGACAGAAACCAACTCCCAGCCTTTTTCCCCTTCGGCATTGAGTTTTGTCTCGCTCAAGGCGAGGTCACGGATCATGACTGCTTTGTAGCGCCATCGCTGCATAGTCCCTACTCCTTTGTTACCGATCCGGCGATGAGGAGGTTCCTGCGGAATATCGCCGTTACCCGCAGGAAACGACTCGATACGTTCCCAAGTTTTTTCTGAAACCGGAGACGTTTGCAATTCACCCTTCTAATACGCCATTCGAGGCGCGATTCCTCCTTTGCTTTCCACAAAGAAACCGCGCCTACATTTTGCCGAATCGCAGACGATAGAATATACTGAATCCGACGGGACTATTGCCATATTGGGCAGTTAGCGCAGACGGGCATTGATAGAAATCTACGATTGCTCCCAACCCCTGTTCAATATTTCGGTTCTGCTGGAAGTTATAGGTTCCGCCGAGGTAACTATTCAGGCATACTCAGCGAGATATTCCCATCTCAAAACCGCTCTGCTTTGGCGCGACAGTAATACTTAATGAGTATGCAATATGCCTCGTAATCAGTCTTGAAATGTCCGGTTGCCACTACAGGCAGTGATTTCCGTTCATGGCATCCAGATTTAGTGGCGAATTAGGCTAAATATGCCTGAATAGTTACCCTGAATAGTTACATTCAGTTGTCGCTTTCGTCGGCGTTTTGGGCTTGAGTTCGGCGTCATGGGCAAGGGCAGCAAAGGGAAACAATAACAGCGCGAAAACCGCAACTTTGGCTCTCACAGTTCCCCTCCCTTCACATCGAACACGAACGGAATCGTGATCACTTTGCCGCCGCGCTGAAATTGACCCCATGCCTTGTAGCGTCCGGCTTTGGGAAATCGCGCATCGAAAACCACCGTGCCGCTTTTGGAACGGGCGATTCCGGCTTCGTCCTCTTGCGGGTGACTGTGAACAAAGGTTTGCCCGTCTTGATGGATAATCATCAAGTGTCCGAAGGCTCCGAGATAAGTTTCGAGGTCGGTAATCGGCTTATTATTCGCATCGGTCAGGCGAAAACCAAGCGGAGTCGTGCGTCCAATCGGCAGGATTTTGTCTTTGGCGTCCAAGTTCGCGGTAATTCCGTCAACGGTTGCGATGAACGGCGTCGGCGTCAGCGTGGTATTCCACGTCGGTTTCGCGCCGGAAACTTTTAGAGGAACCGCCAGAACCTGCGAACCCGCTCCCTTCGGAGCGACATCGGCAAACAATTTGTATTCGCCGCCCGCAGGAAAAGTCTGAGTATAGGTAAAGGTTCCGTCGGCTTGTTGTTCGGGATGCTCATGGAGGAACCACCCCAAATCTTTGCTGACAAGAATCAGGTGGAAAATCTGCTCATGGGCAATGTCGAAATCCTTGACGACTGCCTTGGTTTTGGTGTCTTTGATGGCGACGCGAATCGTAGTCGGTTCGCCCGCTTTGGCATTGGGATTTGCGACAAGTTCGGCATAATACGGCTTGACCCGTGCCTTGCGATTCTTTTTGGCTTCGGCGTCTTTCACTGCAATCGTGAACGCTGCATCGAGCGGTTTGGGTTCGTTCGGGATCGTGATTTTGAGAGCGATACGATAGTCGCCGCCATGCGGAAAAAAGCACTCGATTCCGTAATCGCCGGGAACGCCTTCGGAGTGGATTTTGGGCGTTTGCGACGGCATTCCGGGCATAGCAGGCATCGTCACTTTGGCAGATGAAACTGCCTTGATAACGCCCGCCGCACCGAGAACCGGATCGTTTTTGCTCGTATCGGTTAAGCGGAATTCGATGTCAATCACTTCGTCCGCATAAACGCCTTCCGACGGAAGCCGCAATTCAACGGAATACTTGCCGATAATCTGAGACGGATTTTTGCCCGATTGCGCGAACGCCGCCGAAGCCAAAACAACAAAATACAAGACCGCGAACGCCCGCAATACGGACGCCGCAACAGAAAACGCTTTCATGGAGATTTGCCTTTCAAGAACAACGAGATGATAAGATTTGAGTTGGAATCATCCCTTGAAAGGCGGAGCGCGAGGCGAAGACGGAGACGAGGCAAACGAACGCAGCACCGTAACCCGCCGTTCGATGGTCAAAGGCGCGTCGGCTGCTTTAGAAAAGAGAAGAACAGGAGGAGTATCCAGAGCCGCAAATTCGACGTGATAGCGCGGCAACTCGACGGCATGATAGGGATGTGTTGGCGCGGAATCCATTGAACAGGGACAACCCGCAATCGTGCCTAAATCGCCGGTTGTGACATTGGAAGCGTTCGGCGGTTCGCAGGAGCAAGTCCGCTTTTTCATGTCACAGCACGATGCCGCCGCATTCTGCGTTTTCTCCTGATGACAAGACGCAAACACAGGCGTTCCAGCAATGGCGCACCACAGTAGGAGCAAGCAGGGCAGTATGCGATTATGGAATGGGGAAATACGCATGGCGATTAAAAAAACCCTCACTATGATTATAGCACTGAGCCGTTTATAAAGTTCCCCAAAATTTTCGGACAGATACCAAACCAAATGCCTCTCAACGGACACTCTTATTATGAGGAAACTTTCATATGACATACGACGAGCAGAACATGGTGCGCGGATTGCAAGCAAAAGACGCCGAGAGTTTCGCAAGGCTTTATGCCGAGTATGGCACTCGTATCTCCCGGTTTTGCCGCCGCCTTTGTGGGAATGACACCGACGCTGAAGACTTAACGCAGGAAGTTTTCTTGGCGGCGTATCAGGCGGGTGATCAGTTCGAGGGGCGATCCTCACTGGCGACGTGGCTCTATCGCATTGCTGTTTATCGCTGGCGGGCAATGCGGCGCAAGCACAGAATTGATACGCTTACATTAGAAGAGCGGCAGACGGTTTCAGTGCCGGATTCGACGCTTGCGACGGCGGAGACCCTTGCCCTTGAGAAAGCCCTTGCTGCCCTTTCGCAGCCGCAGCGTGAGGCGTTTTTGCTGGTCAAAAGCGAGGGCTTGCTGTGTCGGGAAGCAGCAGAGGCGTTGGGAATTCCCGAAGGAACCGTCAAAACCCGCGTCTATACAGCGATCCTGCGCCTACAGCATTTGCTGACAATGGAAGACACTCGGTATGCCCATTCTATACCGAGCGTGCGACATACAACGGAGGCTTGTGATGAATTGTAAACGATTGCAGCAGCAAGTATGCGTGCAGAGCGGCACGGAGACGCCACTCACCGAGGCGGTACAAACCCATCTCCAAACTTGTGTGGCGTGTGCGGCTTTTGCGGCACAGTTGGAGCGAATAGACACCGGCTTGCTGCTGTGGGAGAGCCGCCCCTCGCCGGAATTGGAAGCGCGGATTTTCACTCATATTGCGGCGCAGACTTTGCCCGCAACTCAACCCAAATCCCGACTCTCTGCAATTTTTGCCGAGCGTCTCTGGAAAATCAAGGAGCAACGCACTATGAAACGAACCCTCTCTTGGGGACTCGCAGCCATCGCGACGGGTCTCGTCTTGACCAGCGGTTTGCAGGTCAGTCGTGGCAATACGCCACTGCGACGCATGGGCAAAGCCGCGAAAAGCGTGCAAAGTGTCCATCTCATCGGGTGGTCGTGTGAATCGTCCTCCGATGTCGAGGCGTCCGTCGAGAACGGCAGCGTGCATACGATAGCGGACGCCATGCCACATCGTATCGAAGGGTGGATCAAAGACGGACATTGGCGCGAAACCAAAAGTTTCGATGTGACGCTCTATCATAAGGGCAAAACATGGCGCAATACCAAACCCGTCCCTGCTGAGACAACCCCGCCGTTAATCTCTGCGTTTGCGTTTCAGGCGGTTGCCGGTGATGATCCGTTCGGTAAAGGCGTGACATACACGACGCAGTTGGAAGCCGATGTCTTGGCAGACGGGCAAGCGGTGGACAAACTGACATTGGAAACCGAAGGCAATACGCAAAGCCCGGAACGGCGTGTTTTCTGGGTGGATAAGGCGACATACTTACCCTTGCGAATGGAGGCGTTGCGATTCGCATATGAACGCTGGGCATTGGTATCTGTTCTCTCTTACGACTACAATCTTCCTATTGACGACACGCTGTTCGATCCGACACAAGCCAAATTCGAAAGGGAAATTTCTTCTCAAGGTTTCCCAAGTGCCAGAGAACTCTATCGGATGACCGACAAGCAAGCGGCGCAGTGGAAGAGAGTCCTTGAAGACAAGTCCGAGCGCAGCGAACAAATCAAGCAGAATTTGGCATTGTCGCCGGAAGAAAAAACCACTGCAGAAGTCGAAAACGGCACGGAGTTCCGGCAGCAAGCTGCCGCGATGATGACACGCGATCAGCGCAGACTGTGGAATGATTGGTTCCGCGTCAGTGATGAAATGGGGCGCAAACTCTGGACGCCGGATGTAAAAAAAGCCGATGCCAAATGGAGACAAGACCAACGCAAACTCTATAAAGTGTGGCTGAATGGACAAGACGAGCGCACCCAGCAGTTGCTGCAAGGACGCGACCCTCTCTAAATCCAACCCGATCAGAAACAAAGCCGCTCTTCTCGCAAATCGAGAAGAGCGGCTCATTTATTTGTCCGTAGGGAATCCGGCGGCTTCGAGACGGGTACGAATATCCGCATCTTTGGTCATCGTTTCATCGTAGCTTACCGTGACGCTTTTAGTCGCAACGTCAACCGTCGTTTCTTCGACACCATTTAATTTACCGAGCGAGCGTTTTATTGAGTTGGCGCACCCGTCGCAATGAATCGCCGGGGTGTGATAGGTCACTGTCATTTGGGGGTTTCCTTTCGATTTCGGGGCATAGAATTGACTACTCCTGAAGCAGATCGGTAGGGAATACCCCTTCCCCCTAATATACGCATAGATTGTGTTGTTTGTTCTCCAATTTTCTATTGTTCTGTTGCCGAGTGAACTTCACAGCGTCTATCTCCTGTGTGCAAACTTTCCTGCGAAGTCATTTTCCCTGAAGGATGCGCCACTCTGAAACATTGAGGGGTTGGATTATCGTGTTTCCTCGATTCGGTTGTCCCTATTGTCATATTCTGCTTATGGAGCAGCAAACATCGCTGGAATGCACCGAATGCAAACGTAGTTTTCCTCTGGAATACGGTTTCCCGAATTTTGCCTCACGCCCGCACTATTGGAACCAACTGACGCCCGAACAGATGGAAGCCCTGCTCGAAATGGCGGAAAAGGACGGGTATCGCCACGCCATCGAAAAAGTGGTCGGGCTGTTCGTGGATCCCTATCTCGTCGGCTACATTCTCAATGCCAATCGCGCCGATTTTCGCACGGTTCTGCCTGCTATCGCAGATCGTGATGTGCTTGATCTCGGCAGTGGTTGGGGTGGGGTAGCGGCGGCTCTTTCGCCCTGTTGCCGCTCCATTACTACGGTTGACACCAATCCCTACAATCTGCGCTTTATACAGATGCGGGCGAAACAAGAGAACATCGCCAATATCCGCGTGGTGCGAAACGATCCGCTCGATGACGCTCGACTGCCGTTTCCCGACGACTCGTTCGATGTTGTGATTTTCAATGGGGCGTTGGAATATGTCGGGGAGGCGTCACAGTCGGGATCGCCGCAAGAACACCAGATCGCGTGCTTGAAAGAGGCGCGGCGCGTGTTGCGTCCGGGCGGAACCCTGCTTATCGGCATCGAAAATCGCTATGCCTATCTCTATTTTCTTGGAACCCGCGATCACAGCGGACTGCGCTATACCAGTCTCCTGCCACGTCCGTTGGCGTCGCTGATCATGCGATTGAGGACAGGCAAGGCGTACAGAACGTATACGTATACCCAGCGCGGATACCACAAATTGGTGCAGGACGCCGGGTACAGCGAGGACAGTCTGTATCTCGCCTTCCCGACCTATCGCGAGCCGCGTTTCATTCTGTCCGGCAACGACGACAACGCGATTATCTATTTTTGGCGGCGTCATGCCACGCACGTCACGCATCCTTGGCGGCGCAATCTACTACAGTTCATTTTCCACCGGCTGCCGACTGCCGTAATAGGGACGCTTGTACGCGGCTTATCCCACTCGTACATTGTGGTAGCAAAGGCAAACAAATGATCGATCTTGTTTATGACTGCTTGAGTTCGGTGGGAGCGGTTCCAAAGCGGCGTGTGCGTCCGCAAATCTCGCTGACCAAGATGAACAGCACCGCATTGCCGGGCGGTTCGCTGGTGAGTTTAGTGTTTGTAGAAAATGCCGAAACGCCGCACTATGTTGTTCGCATTCCCCGCGACCCACGCCAAGACGAGCGGCTCCGCGCCAATTACAGCACGCTCCTTGCTCTGCACAAATCGCCCGAACTGCGCGGCACGGTTCCGCAGCCGATTTTCGCCGGAAACGTTAAGGGCGTTCTCCTCACTATCGAGACGTGTCTGCACGGCAGCCAAATGGCACGCGAACTACTCAATGCTCGCCGCGAAAACGCGCCCAATGAAGAGATTCGTCTGCTTGCTATAGGATGGGAGTGGCTGGCAAAACTGCACCGTGCCACGCGCCGTGAACTGCCGCAAGATTTCCTTTCAACACGACGCGCCCTGCTCGAAACCGAAACCGCTTTTCTTCAGCAGCGCGGCATCCTAACGGCATCGGAAGCGTGGCGTCTGCGGGAGTCTGTGGGAGAATTGCTGGACTTGCCCTTACCTTACTCACGCTGTCACGCCGATTTCAACCCGAACAATGCCCTGCGCCCTTTCGACGATCCGACGGGCTTTTACGGCTTCGACTTCGAGTTTTCCCGCAACACCGTCAGTCTGTTCGATGTGTTCGAGTGGGCGCGTTCCGGCTGGCTGTGTCTGCCCGGAACGCCTATCGTCTCGCAGGAAGAAAATAATACGCGACTGTCGCAGTTGTGGTTACAAACGCATCCACTCGGTCAAAGTTTTCATGCTACCCTCTCAGAATATGCGTCCACAATGGGCGTGGCGAGTGGAGATTTGCGCCCGTTATTTGCCGGTCATCTCGCCGTCGCACTTGCCGCCAAACTCCAAAGTCCTCTCGGAGACCAATCGCCCGATCTCCCGACATGGCAAAACGCCCTCCATTATGAGATCAAGCGTCTCAATTGAGTCGGCAAAACGCGAAGGCAACCCGAACTGGTTGCCTTCGCGTTTGTTTTCCCTTGCGCTTTTGGAACGTGCTGATTATGCAGCGTTTGTAGCGGCACTCTCCGCCGCCGCGTTATCGAGGGCTTGATCTGCCGCTTCCAGTTTCGCTGGAGCAGTCAGCATCACGACAAGGCTGTCCGCCGATGTCGTGTAAGTCACGCCGGCAATTTTCGGCAAGTCACTGACATGGACTCTGTCGTCTGCGCCCAAATGAGCAATATCCACCGTGATATGATCTGGCAGGGCATCGGGCTGGCAGCGAATTTCCACGCTGTCGAGGGAGGTCTGCAAAATTCTGTCGCCATATTTGACCGACTCCGGTTCGCCGACAATATGAATCGGGACGTGCGTTTTCACTTCGTCGCCCGCAGAAATCTTTTGGAAGGTCGCCTGCATCACCACCTGCGTAACCGGGTGACGCTGAACTCCATGCACCAACGCACGGAGCTTGCCGGGCGTGTTCTCTACCTCGATGTCCATCAACGCGCCTTCGCCGTGACGGGCGATAAACTCATTGATGTAGCGAGTCTCTGTCTCCAAATGCAGGGTATCTTCGCCCTTGTGCTGAATCGAGATGGGAATAAACCCCTTGCGGCGGAGGTCTTTGACCTGTCCTTTGGTCGTTGCTGTCGTGTTGCGTGCTTTAATAGCGAGTGCCATGTCTGTCATTCCTTTTCTAAATGGTGTGGAGTGTATACGTACCAATTCCTTGGCAGGTTCCCTGTTTGGGTCGGTGGGTGATTGGGTCGTTCCACAAAGAAACGCACCACGTTCCAATGAGGATTTCGTCCGCAGGACGTCTGTACTTCAAGCGGGTACGTTTTTGTACCCGAAACAGAGACAGCGAAATGAATTTCTCTGCTAGGGGCGTGCCGCCGTGCCGTGCTTCGCACTCTCAAGGAGCCAGGGGATTTCGTCCGTAGGACGTCTGTACTTCAGGCGGGTACGTTCTTGTACCCGGACAACCAACACGGTTTGACTCAGAAGGTGATTGAATTGCCCAATGACCCAACACAAACAAGCGCGGAACCGAAGAATTTTCCGTTCCGCGCTTGAAGAGAAAATGGAAGCAAAGAGTGTCTTCCACAATTATTGATAAACTGCCACCTCTTCGGGAATGTCCGTGAAAGTGGGCAGATAGTTGCGCCAAATTTCGTTCTTGCGCCCGGAAAGATACTTCGTCAGGCTGATATACGGAACATAACGCGGACGCCGTGGCTGCCGTATCAGTTTCATACTTACTTGATGCAGGAACTTGTCGCTCTTTTTGGTATTGCACTTCCGGCAGCAACAGACAAGATTCTCCCACGTTGCGGGACCACCATGACGGCGCGGAACAATGTGATCAATCGTCATCTCTTTTGCCGTCGAGTTGCAATACTGACAGGAGTAATTGTCCCGCGCAAAGACAGTACGGCGCGAGAGTTTTAATTCCGGCAACGGTCGCCTGATTTGACTGCGAAGTTTGACGACGGACGGCATTTGGAACGCGCCGTCAATCATTGTCGCTTCAGCTTCATCGTTCAAGTGAAGAACATCGGCTTTGCCGAGATAGACCATGATAATCGCCCGACGCGCATTGCATACATTGAGCGGCTCATAATCGCTGTTGAGAACTAAGACCTCTTGATTCATTGCGACCCGTACTTCCTTTCTTTCAGCATTCATTTCCGTTTGTTACTATCCTCTCCCAACTGCAAAGCCGGGAGCGATAAAAGCGTTCTGTCCATAAAACAGCGGCATAAACAAAAATCGCCCTATGCCGTCAGCATAGAGCGGTCACAATGTGACACAGGCATACCCGTTTGTTGTAGGGTTAGAGCCTGATGGAAAACAGCGTGTAGCCGATGACTGAAACTCTCTCGCGGCGAAACTTGCCGTAGGGAGACACACGAAACGACCTGCTGTCTCCACGCCCGATTATGGCGGGAAACTGGCTGCGGCGAATATGCGCTTGAAGAACAGGCGCGAAGCCACTCCATTTGACAGGTCTCCGTAGGCGGAATGTTGCACGATTTTGGCAGACTTCCACAAAATTTCTCCATCTTTCGATACGTGAAAAGTATAGCAAATGTTTGCCTTTGTGTCAAGCATTTCGGAAATATGGTATGTCGCCTCAGAAAATATGGTATTTTGCCCCCGTCAAACTGCCGATGATGCTTGTAACAGAACGAGGGAACGCGGTATACTTGTGAAGAGTATAATACAGTAAGGGAAGAGTAAAATCGAGTTTGTGAACTTTTTCGCAAACTTATAAGATAAAGAGAGGCAGTTTCAACTATGGCACGTTCGGTAACGGAAATTTCTATGCACGATTCCGCAACCCCCGTTCCGTCTTTCGGACCCGGCGGTCAGCCGTTTGTATTGGCGCGTCTCGATGAACTCGTCAACTGGGCGCGACGTAACAGTATGTGGCCCCTAACATTCGGTTTGGCGTGTTGCGCGATTGAAATGATGGCATCGGTTTCATCTCGCTTCGACCTTAGTCGCTTCGGGGCAGAAGTGTTTCGAGCGACGCCGCGCCAAGCCGACGTGATGATCGTGGCAGGGCGCGTTTCGACTAAAATGGGTCCCGTTTTGCGCCAAATTTACGATCAAATGGCAAACCCGAAATGGGTGATCAGTATGGGCGCGTGCGCGTCGTCCGGCGGCGTCTATAACAACTACGCGATCATTCAAGGCGTGGATCAAATTGTGCCGGTAGACGTTTATGTTCCCGGCTGTCCGCCTAGCCCGGACGCTCTGATCTACGGCATCATCAAATTGCAGGAAAAAATCCGCGCAGGAAGCAGCGGCGCGATCATTGACCTCGACCCAATTTTCAAGCGACCCGCCAAAGTATAGGAGCAATACAGATCATGGGTTTTCTCTCAAATACTTTTATAGGTAATACCCTCGCTGGCGCGAAAGCACTCACGACCGGCGCATCAATTACTTTCAGACACTACCTTGAGCAGCAGTTTAAGACCGAGCCTGTCGAAACGATTCAGTATCCCGAAGAACGCCGCGAACAGTTTCCGCGCACGCGCTGGCGTCATGTCCTGACCCGCTACGAAGATGGGCTGGAAAAATGTATCGGGTGCAGTCTTTGTGCGGGTGCGTGTCCCGCCCGCTGTATCTATGTCGAGGCGGCAGAGAACAGCGATGAAAACCGCTTCTCGCCCGGCGAACGCTACGCCGTCAAGTACGAGATCAACATGATCCGGTGCATTTTCTGCGGCTTTTGTCAGGACGCCTGCCCGACAGGAGCGATTGTGCTGCGAAAAGATTTCGAGTTGGCGGATTATACTCGTAACGACTTTCTCTATACCAAAGAGATGCTGATTGAACCCGCCCCGCTTTCGACCATGATTCCGCTTGCGGACATTGGAACCATGGATCGCGAAAAAGTTTCAGTGCGATAAGCGCGTAGTGTTCTCAAAAGAGAACAGTCCCCGACAGCATTTTGATTTCTGCTATCGGGGACTGTTCTCTTTATTTGGTTGGCTCCATAGGACAAAACCGCCCTGCTCTTTGCCGGAGGTTGTAAAACTTCCGCCTACACAAAGCAAGCGTCTTGCAAACACCTGTTGCCTTGCAACGCGAAGGAATTTCGTCCGTAGGACGTCTGTTTTTTAGGCGGGTACGTTTTTGTACCCGATTACACGTAATCTCCGCCTCAAAACTCAATAGACCTCTTGCAAGAGTACAGCGAAATGAATTTCTCTGCTGGGGGCGTTCCGCCGTGCCGTGCTTCGCACTCTCAAGGCAAGAGAATTTCGTCCGTAGGACGTCTGTTTTTTAGGCGGGTACGTTTTTGTACACGATTACACGTAATCTCCGCCTCAAAACTCAATAGTAATCGTCGTTTTGCCCGTGATATAGAGAATCCACTGTCCCTTATCGTTTGGAACCGCGTTGATTGGTGCGCCGTTTAGAAGCGCGTTGGTTCCCGATTTCACGCCCGTGATCAATAACTCCTGTTCGCCCTGCTTCCAACAAGTGACCTCCAATTCAATCCGGTCTTTGGTTTCCACAACTTTCGCAATTTGTCCCGGCGCGTGAACAATGACGCGGTGCGAACGAAAAACGCGGTAATCATAGAGCGCGGGTTTGTTGTAGAAGCGCAGGGCGTTGACCATCACCGTCGCAGGATTGATCGCCGCGTCGTTGCGAATTTGGGCGCGTAAGTTGAACGAATCCGGCAATAATCCGACTCGCTCCTTGTCTGTTTCGGCTTGCCACGTCTGTTGAATCCCCGATGCTGTGATTCCATTCGCCAATTTGTGCCAGTTTTCAGTAGAGTCATATTGTGCAAAACGGTACAGCGCGTCGGCATAGACCAAGCCGCACCACTGCACCGGAAGCCCCATCCAGTTTGGGGCGATCCATTGCGTCGCCCCCAAAACCGCGATGGTGCTGTAGACGCCGACAGAGTCTTTTGTGGGTCGGACAAGATAGACAAACGGGACGCCTGTCCATGCCCAGTATTTCGCCTGTTCGAGATGGGCAGGTTTGCCGGTCAACTCATAGGCAAGTGTATAGGCACGGAGCAGGTTTGCCGACGCGAGAATATCGGGCGTATGAAGCGGAACCTCCCACGTCTGCGCCCCACGCGGAACCGTATTGGCAAATCGCTTCGTCAGCAGGTCGAGCCTCTCCAACCCTGCCGCGATCAGTGTCTGATTGCCGCAAAAGAGCGCGTTTTCCAGTTGAACCCGAACGACCTGCGCGGTCAATCCGTTGGCATCGGGCGCAAAATGTGTCCTGCCATAATCCAGTCCATTCGGCGACTTGCGGAACGGAACCGTGCCGTCCGCCTCGAATCTTGTGAGCAGTCGCCGGGCATTAGTTTCGGCTGTGACGAGTGCGGGCATTGTGGCTTTGTAGACGAGTGCGGCGGCAGGTGAGGGGATATGCCCGACGTTTGCAGAGTTCAGTTCAGCGGGCGCAACTGCCTTGAGTGCGGATTTTGCGGCATCGGCGGCGCGTTCTCGAAGTTTGGCATCACCAGCATAGGCGGCGAGATAATCGAGGAGCATTCCGGCATCGGCGGCAGGTTGGGCGGGGAAGCTGCCGGGATACGCATGGCGGAAATTGTCGCCGTCATGAATCGCCGAATCGAGCCAGCCGCTGACGGTGAGTTTCGCATAACTGTTCCAGTCGAGTGTGTCCGGCTTGAGAGGAAAGCCCATGCCGATGGCGACGGCTTGCTTGACCGCCGGAATAATATTATCTGCGCCAACGGTTCCAATAATCGAAGCACGGAAAAGGAGCGGCTTATCCGGCAGAATCGCTTTGCCTCTATAGGGAAGCAGGCTGTCTTCCTGCCGATTCTGTCCGTCGGAGCCGGGAAACAGCAAGCCCATCGAATGCCCGCCGCTTCCAAATTGACGATCCGGCGAATCGAATACGGCGGATAAGTCGGCGTCCGGTTTCCAATGAAGCCCGATGATATTGCCACTTTTCAGGACTGCCATCACCGGGATCGTGATTTTGGCGGTATCGGGAACCTGCCGTTTCGCGCCCTCGCCAACGATGTCCGCCTCGCTGCTGCTCGGTTCGTCTTTGTCGAGATACTCCAAGCCGGGAAAAATCGCCTGCGTTTTGGTTCCGCCAAAGGTTCCAACGCCCGCAAGCAGAGTCACAATGGGCAGATAGAGTGCCACACGCGGCGCAGAAACTTGAACCGTTGTCTCGACAAATATCGCGTTCTCTTGCGAGGACGGCGCGAATTTTTGCGTGATTGTCCAGCGTTCGCCGTCGTAATCGTTGTGAATCGAAGTGACAGTGAGAGTATTGCCTTTGCGCCGGATTTCGGCAAGCGTTGGATCGAGCGTCTGCCATGTCAAGCCCTTCTCTGCGATGTAACCGATCATGGGTTTGGTATTGCCCATTGCCATCGGGACGCCGCCAACGGTGACTTGATACTGATAGGCTTGTGTGCGCGAATGAGTCAGAGTGACGCGCCCTGATGTGACTTCATAAGGCTTGTCTCCGAGTGCGGGCGGTGTCGGCTTTTCCCATTTCGGCGGTGCAAAAATGATACGCGGCGCGAAGGTGAATGCAGCAACTGTTACGGTATCGCCGGTTGTGCCGGGCGGATCGAATCGCAAGGCTGTTGCCTTGCCCAATATCGGAAGCGGAACCTGTATCTCCTGCCAATCGGCTTTTTTGGGAACCGGAAACCGCACGGAATCGGCTTCATTTGTCCCTTTTTGCGCTGTTGCCCAGAAAATTTGTCCCATTCCCGACGATGAGGCTTTGAGACGTATCGTGATCCAAAGCGGCGTATTGGCAGGATAATCGTGAGGATTGCCCCCGATGTAGGGATCACTCCCCACGACGGCGATTCGCATTCCGTCGGGCGTGCTTTCGAGCGGGGCGGTATCGTGGACTGCCGTCCATTCCTTGACCGTTTCCGACTTCCGAAAATCGAACTGCGGCATACTCTGCGCGGAAACGGAGGCTGCCGCAAAAAGGCACATGGCACACAAGATCAAACGCAGTAAAATACTATTCTCCTTGCACCCGATGCGGTGCTATAATCTCTCTGGTTGTGCGAAATTTGCGTCGCACGTCCTCAACATAAGAAAGAAATTGCTTAAACTTCGGACATTCGTTTGTCGGGGGTTGAAAAACCCCGCCTGAGATGGCGTGCCGCCAAGCGTCCTTCGGACGCGCAATGTACGAGATTCATCTGATTTGTCTATAAGAAAGAACAAGCCCCATGACGATATATTCAGAAGACCGACAGTGCCAGCTCATTTTCGAGCATACCCAATCGCAAGAGATGCCCCTCCCCTCGCTGTGTTTTCACGTTCATGTCCATACGCCGCAGTTCGCGGGCGAAATGGGTCAGTTGTGGTTCGCATGGGACGCCGTGACCCATTTCATGACGGGACTAAGGGCGTTGGAGCATACCCGAAACGGCGTCGTGCGCTTGGAGAGTCTGGCGCAGGATGAGTTCTCAATAGAGGTCTATTCGCTCAACGCTCGCGGCAATCTTGCGGCGCGTTTCCGTTTTGCGGGCAGAATCGCCTCGAAGAACGCGCTTTTCCCCTATGAATTTCATTCGGGGTTTCCTATCGATCCTGTCGCCCTGCCTCTCGTGATCAGTTCTATGGCGCAACTTCAGATTTCCTCCTGAGACGCCTTAGACGCCTGTCAATCCACCATCACGAGCTCATTGGTGCAAAGCAGAAGGTGAGCATAATCGCGCCACGCTTGCGTTTCGTCGCTCTGCAATTTCGAGATGGCGAGAAATTTTGCGCCAATTTGCCGTTCGGATGTGTTGGGTTCGCGCCCGAAAAGAAGCCGATACGCGAAAGTCAGCCGCGCCGCGTCATCTTGAGCAGAGCGGAGAATCCGGGCGGCGGTCTCTTTGGCGCGTTCCGAAACAAAATCGTTGTTGAGCAGATATAGGGCTTGCGGCGAAACCGTTGTTCGCACACGCTGATCTACGCACGCCGACGGATCGGCTCCGTCGAAAATCGCCCGCAGCGGATCAGTATCGGAGCGAACTGTCATCTGATAGATCGCCCGGCGGCGCGTTTCTACCTCATTGATCGCTTTGCCGCCCTGCGTTTTGTCCAAAGTTCCCGCCACAAACAGCAGACTGTCGCGCAACGCCTCTGCTTCCAAACGCCGCCGATTTTGCCGAGACCAAAGACGATTATCGGCGTCCAATTTGCGCGTGCGTTCGGTGGCGGCACTGCTCTGCCGATACGTCGCCGACATCAAAATCAACTTATGTATTCGCTTGAGTGACCACTTTTGCCGTACCAATTCGGACGCGAGATAGTCGAGCAGTTCGGGATGAGTCGGGCGTTCGCCGAGTTTGCCGAAATTGGAGGGTGTGCGAACAATTCCGTCTCCAAAATGGTGCTGCCAGAGCCGATTGACGATAACCCGCGCCGTCAAAGGATGGCTGGGGCTTGTCAGCCATTGTGCGAGTTCAAGGCGTCCGCTTCCTCTGGTGATGCGCGGCGGCTGTTGTCCTGTAGTGAGAATAGCGGGAAATCGGCGCGGAACTCGCTCGCCTAATTTTTCGGGATTGCCGCGCAGATGCACCTGCACGTCATGGAAGCCCGCATATTTCGCGTTGACGATACCGCCTTCCTGAATGCCGTTGGCGTATTCTATCGGCGGCAGAGCGGACGTGATCACTTTGTCTATACGATTGGCGGCTTGCTCCAATTTTTGGCGGTCTGCTTCTGCCAGCAATCGCCAAGATGCCCTCTCTTTCAGCCAGAACGGACTGCCTGCATCGTCAATTCGGAACTCACGGGCGAACCGATTCGCTGCCATTTTGACCTTCTCGGCGTTCTCCAACCCGACCAACGCCCCCGCAGACTGAAACGCGATCCGCGCCTCTTCGAATGTACTGCGCTCGTCCCCGCGATGGCTGTCCGCCATATCGAGAAAGTACCACACGTCGGAGTTGCCGTATTTGTCGGGGTGCGGATTGCCCTTGCCACGCATCAGCACATCGTCCACGCAGTCGAAAATGAGATTCCACTGCTGCCCCCGCGTATCGAAAATCAGCAGTTGAATCTGAGTGGCGTCATGCTCGGCGTTCTCCTGCGGCAGTACGACAAACTGCACGCTTTCGCCGCGCTTGACATTGAGAACGATCTGCGGCTGCCGAGTAACTGGATCGAGTAGGGGTTCCGCTTCGCCGCTCGCGATACTCTCGCCCGCAATGGTGCGATACCCCGACGCGGTACGGTGATCGACCCACCATGCGATCCCGTCCCCGCCACTCGCCGTATCGCCGCTTTTTACGATTCCAATCAGCGCGATTTTGCCGGTAATCGGGCTTTTCCAACCCACAACAACGCCCTTCTTTCCGGGATGAACGGCAGCCGAGATACGCGGAATTTCAACGGTTCCAAACTTCCGAGCCACCGGATTCGTGTTGAACATCACGTAAGGCGTTGCGGCTTTGCTCTTCCAAAGATGAACGCTGGCAGTCCCTTCCAGATCGCGGAGTGGCACATCGAGGAGTTTATAGTCACCGAACGCAAAATAATCGCGCCAGTGCTTGAGCAGTTCCGGCTCCAAGCCCTGTGTTTTGGCGAAATCGGCAAGCGACAGCCCCGCCTGCTCTTCTCCCCGATTGCGGAACGCCCACGTCGCGTACACATAGCGCGAGGTTTCCGGCAACATCTTTTTAGCGTAGGTGGCGAGAGGTTTGGCAGAGACAG
>Ga0163154_10004018_pt1 | contig 19713 bp, 13 predicted proteins | sample OliLakLV19MP9P1_FD_148649 | JGI IMG/M metagenome (GOLD analysis project Ga0163154, IMG submission 148649) | Freshwater microbial mat bacterial communities from Lake Vanda, McMurdo Dry Valleys, Antarctica - Oligotrophic Lake LV.19.MP9.P1 | ecosystem: Environmental > Aquatic > Freshwater > Lake >...
TGGAAAAAACAAGCGTCTTTCAGACGCACCAACTCGAATTGACTCCCCTCTCCTCCGAACTTGTTCGGGTATCAGGAGAGGGGTTGGGGGTGAGGTAAAGACGCTTGTGCTTTGGGGTTCCGGGTACTTTCAACCCCCGCTGCGAGAGGTGAGTTATAAAATCAAGGCAAGAATACCCTCAGCGTTTAGGCGGGGGATGAATTGCCTTCCGCTTGCGAAACGATTGTCTCGGCAATCGGCTTTGCAATGTTGTAACAGTTCAGGGTTGTTGGAATTTGCGCTCAAAAACGCCTTGCGGCTCTCTGCTCCACTCTCGAAGGAGAAGGGCAGAGGGCAGTTTTGGCAGTTTACTATAACAACCCTGAACTGTTACGCCACGAGCCTATTCTACTCCAATGCAGAGGTTGGAGCGGCGAGAAGAACGACTTGTGCGGCATTATAGCCGGGTGCGCCATACACACAGCCACCGGGATGCGCCCCCGAACCGCACAAATAGAGACCCGCTATGGGAGTTTTCGCGCCGCTAAAGCCGTCGGCAGGGCGTCGGTTCCAGAGGTTGGGGGCTAAAAGGTCGCCGTGAAAGATGTGTCCGCCGGTGAGAGCGAACCGTGCTTCGAGATCGCGGGGCGTCAGGATTTGGCGGTGCAGAATCGAACCCTGCACATTCGGCGCGTACTGCCCAACAATGGCGATCACGCGGTCTGCAAAGCGTTCGCGCTCGGTATCGAGGTCGAGTTCGGGCGCGATATGGTACGGAAAATACTGCACGAACAGCGACAGAATATGCTTGCCGGGCGGTGTGAGGCTCGCATCGGTGGCGGTTTGGAGATAGACCTCGATCATCGGTGCGGTGGAGGGATAGCCGCGCTGTGCCTCGTCCCAAGCGCGTTCGAGATACTCCATATCGGGGCAAAGGTGGATGGTTCCGAGATGTTCTGCGCCGATTCCATCATGTATAGGGAGGCAAGTGAAGCGCGGAAGCTCCGAAACGGCGAGATTGATTTTCGCCGACGCGCCGCCCTGTTTAACCAGCGATTCGCCGATAGGTGCGCCGGGGTTCGGCTCCATCAAGACGTTGAAAGTGCGGTGCGGATCGGCGTTGCAGAGGACGGTTTGCGCTTCGATAACCTCACCGCTTTCAAGTTGAATGCCCATCGCGTGTCCGTTCTCGGTGAGAATTTGTGCGACAGGACTGCCGAGTCGGATTTCGCCGCCGTGCGCCTCGAAATCTGCCGCCAATGCTTGGGTGATCCTGCCCATTCCACCGCGTACATAGCCCCAACTGCCCCGCGAACCCAGCACGCGCCCCAAATAGTGATGCAATAACACATACGCTGTACCGGGAGTGGATACACCGCCGTAAGTCCCAATCAAGCCGTCCGTTGCAATAACCGCTTTGAGTTGTTCGCTCTGGAAACGGGCATCTAAAAGGTCGCGCACGCTCCCGACAACGAACTGCTGATAGAGCGATTCGATTCCGGCATCGGTGAATGCTTGCTCAATGTCGATGGCATCGGGCGGCGTGTCGGTCATAAATCTGTCAAGAATGTCTGCGGCGTGTTCGACATCCGCCTCGAATTGGAAAAAAGCATCAATATCGGCGGGGGTGTCGCGGCAAAACTCGGTGAGGGCGGCGCGGGTTTTGGCGGCATCGGCGAAAAGCATCAGCGAACGCCCGTCAGGGAAGGGCGCGAACCCTGCGGTCTCGCGGCGATACACCTCAAAGCCGTATCGCTCCAACTCCAAGTCGCGCACAATTTCCGGCATGAGCAAACTACAGAGATAAGCGGCAGTGGAAACCCGATAACCCGGAAAAATCTCCTCGGTCACGCACGCCCCGCCGACTATCTCGCGCCGCTCCAAAACGATCACGCGCTTGCCCGCTCGCGCCAAATAGCACGCCGCAATCAGCCCATTATGTCCCGCCCCAACAATTATTGCATCGTACAAAGTCTGAGTTCTCCCCAATTGGATATGTCTCTTTCCAAACCACATTATGGCACAACCGGCAAACGCCGAAGCCGTATTTCCCCTCTTGGATCGTTATTGTCAGCGTCTGCTGGCAGCGTAATACAGAGATTGCCCTTTGTCTTCATCTTCCAATTCAGGAGATTCTTGTCGTCACTCGGTGCGATCAGGGTAGTGGGTCATTTGGCTTGCTGACCGACATAAATTCAGGCATTACCCCTCTCGAAGTTATGTCGGCATTCAACACAAATGACCCAGTAGAGTGCCGCGATCTCAACGACACGCTGCACAATAGACCTCTTGCCTAAGTCCAGCGAAATGAATTGTTGCTGTCCAAATCTCGTTTCTGCGTGAGACGGGTACTGAAAACGCTTGCTGTGAACTTGCCGTATCAGGGGTTGAAAACCCCTGCCTATAAAAAGCAAGCGTCTTTCAGACGCGAAGACGTTCCTGCTTGGAGACAGTGTGCGTCTGAAAAACGCTTGAACTTTCTTGACGGGTACTTTCAGTACCCGCATATCAAGCCCGATGCGATGGGAGATGCTGGCTACTTCTGCGCTTGGGAGTTCAGAAGTTTTTCAAGCGCATTCAAACGGGCTTCAAGAGTATCATGTCTCGCTTCCAATTCGGCGTTTTTGGTTTTGAGCGTAGCGTTGTTCGCTTCGAGTGCCTTGACTTTGCGGTTGAGTGCCTGAATAGCGGCAAGAGCAACGCCGTCGGCATCGATGGTGGTGATGCGTCGCTCGTCCTCTCCAACACCGAAGGCGGCGAAAAAGTCCTGTGCCATCGGTCCGATATGGCGAATGGCAGTTTCCTGACTTTTGTAATTCCATGTAGTGACAGGTATCCCCATCAGACGCGCAAGAATATCATCGGAGTCGACAGACTTGAGATTGGTTTTGGCGTTGCGGTCACTGACGCTCGACCACGAGCCGCCGCCGGGAGACAGAGAGACGCCCGCCGTGAGAGCAGAGTTCGAGAAGAAGCGAACGCCCCCTGCGGCACGCACCGTAAACTGATTCACGGCAGTTGAAGAGACATTGCTGCTGCTGCTGAAATCTCCCCATACAAACGCACCGGCGTGTGCGGCTTCCGCGTATGTTCCTGCCGCAAAAGTATAACTGCCAGAAGCACGATTCTGTGTGCCGCCGACTATCGCTGCTCCTTGCCCCGAAGCGATATTGCCTTGCCCTCCCAAAACGGTGCTGTCCAAATTGCTCGCCGTATTGAGCCAGCCGCCTGCAACTGTACTATTCACGCCGCTCGCTGCATTTTGCAGCCCCCCGGCGACAGTGGCGAAACGGCTGCCGGCGACATTGTTCTGACCACCGCCCACCGTTGCCCAGCGTCCATTGAGCAGATTGACGTCGTTGTCACCAGCGCGGTTATTGCTTCCGCCGCCGACGGTTCCGCCCATGTCTGTCACTCTGTTAATACTGTCCGTCGATCCGGCACTGATTGTGTAGCGATGACCGCCGCCCGCAATAGTCGCGCCGGAGACGCCTGCGGTCACCGCATTGAGCCAATAGCCGCCGATCACATTGCCCGACGTATAAGTTTCGCCGCTGATAGTATTTTCCACAAACTGCAAGCCGAGCAGACGATTGTTATTGGAGCGCAGAATCAATGGCTGATTGTCGGTCGTTCCCACAAATTGCGTGGCAGGATTGGTTCCGGCATTGCCTGTCAAACTCCACCCCGAACCGCCGCCGCTTGCGGCTGTTGTTTGGACGCTGCCATCGGGAAAGACCACGCCGCCGGACAGAACATAGAGCGCACCGACAGTATACAGATCGCTGTCTATCCAAACCCGCCCGTAATCGTTGGAAAAGTTGATGACCAAGCCGCCATAACCGACCTGCGCCCCATCGCCGGTATCTACAAGAGCGCGTCCGGCTCCTCCGCTGTTGCCGAAGCCGCCGCCTCTTCCGTTGAGGACAATATCGCCGCCGCGACTGCGGATATTGCCATTGACATCCAGAGTCATAGTAGGATCGTTGGTTCCGATACCGACATTGCCCGCTGAGGTCACGGCGAGTTTATCCCCGAAGTAGTTGAGTTTCCATTTGTTGCCGTCATTACCGTCGAGATACGTCCAAACTGCATTACTGCCGTTGAGCGTATAGCCGTAGAAAGGTAGCCCTGTCGCCCCTGAATCAATATACATTCCTGTATAGCTGTTGGTATCTTCCGAAAGCGTCAGGCGTCCGGCTCCAATGGCAGTGTTACGCCCAATGGCGACGCGCCCATCTTCGCGAAGCCGCATTCGTTCGGCGTTGTTGGTGCGAAAAACGAGGGGTTGATTGTCGGTGGTTCCGAGAAATTGGGTATTGGGGTTGGTTCCGCTATTGCCGCCGAGAAGCCATGCCAACGGATTGAAGATGTTGGCGGCGAACTTATCTGCAGTCAGAGTTCCGTTGGCGACGCTGTTATTGGTGATGCTGCCATCGGCGACGCTATTCGCTTTGAGGGCAAACGGGACACTGACAATCTGCTGGCGCGGCGTCAATACGGGATCGGCTCCGACTTTGATCTCGAACCACAGATTGCCGTTGAAGAGATTGGCAGTGTTGGTGTTGAGCAGAACGGCGAATGTCCCGTTTCTGACTTGGACAGCCGCGATAGTTTGATTCCACTTTTCGGTTCCGCCCGTTGCGGCGTCCCACAGGCTGAAACGGATGCTATAGGTTCCATTTGGAACAGGATTGCCCGACGGATTGGCGAATCTGCCCTGAAAATTGACGAGTGGGGGGGCGGCAGAGATTTGAGCCGGTGTGCGGATGGCGGTGCCGATCAACAGTGCGGCAGCCACAAGAGAGAAAATACGCTTCATTTTTGGTTCCTTCCTGACAAGTGACAGAGAGCAAAAGAGGACTGTCTCCATTGCGTGAATGCAGCCCTGCGGAAGAAATTCTTATCCGGGAAATCTCTTCCGCGAGACTTGGCGACCTTTGCTGCCGTCAGCAATGCCGTCTATCGGTGCCGTCATGTTCACCAATGGAAGGATACCAACTCACCATTACAGTACCATTACGGGGAGTCCCTCACAGAGGAAATATTGAGGTTCTGCGGTCATTTTCTCAGGAAAGGACAGTGACTTGCGCGTTATCGTCACTTTGGGAAGGGAAGCGGGCAAAAATCTCGTGAAGCAGGGTTTCGAGGGGAATTGTCTCGCCGTAACTCCATTCGCTTTGGAATTGCGAATCGCCGAGGGTCTGCCGGAGAGACAGCAGCCAATTTTCATAATCGGACTTTTCGACATCCGCGACGGAAACGCCGATGGAAGTGCGAATTTGCGCGGCAGCACCGAGCAGCCGCACCGCAAATTCAGGGACATTGCGTGCGCTCATATTCGCTGCAATAAAAGACAGGGCGTTTGCCAGAGTGGCTTGGTCTCCCAACCTCACGATCTTGTCCACCGCCAAGCGCAGACAGGAGAGACCGCGCTCGAAATCGTTCAGTTGTGTATAAAAATCGCCGATCAGTGCCAGCGAGATGGCGGCACTGCGGAGATTTCCCTGTTCCTCCTGAAGTGCAAGTGCCTCCTCCGCCAGCCTCAATCCCAACGCGTACTGCTCTCGATAGCCCGCGATACGGCTCAGTGTCTGCAACGCCATCTCTTTGCCGTAATCGAAGCCGAGTTTGCGGCAAGATGTCAGGCTCTCCATGCAGAAATCCCACGCACGATCCAGTTGTCCCATTTCGCAGTGTGCCATGCCGAGATTATGGAGGGCAATTGCCAAAGCATTGTGTTCGTCGAGTTGCCGCCAAAGGGGGATTACCTCTTCATAGCATTGAAGCGCGAGAACGAAATCGTTTTGAGCGATACCGACCAATCCCAGATTATGGAGCGCAACTGCCAGCCCGCGTGTGTCCTCCCCACCCTGCCGCAAAGCCAATGCCGCTTGAAGATGTCTCCTTGCCTGCTCGAACTCTCCCAGTTCACGGTACAGCAGTCCTATGCCATTGAAGAGCTGCGCCCGCAGCGGCAAAGAGGCATGATCCACATAAACAAGCCCCCGCTCCATCCATTCTCTGCCTTCGCGCAGATAGCCCCGCCGCACCCAAAACCGAGAGAGATTCGCCGCCATTTGCAGAGCATTGACAGCAAAATCCGCAGAGTTGGCTTGCTCCAAGTACCAGTGTAAGGCGGTTTTGAGATTCTCATGCTCCCGCTCCAGCAGATCGAAGCCGCGCATCTCTTCCGCACCGAGTTGATGGGCGGCAATGTGTTCGGTCACGCTGAGGAAGTAGGCGGCATGACGTTCTATAAGTTCCGTCCGATCATGTTCCTGTATTTGTTCTTCCGCAAAGAGACGCAGGGTTTCCAGCATTCCGAAGCGCATCTCGCCGTTCTCTTCCTGCGAGCGGATCAGCGAGTGAGTGCAGAGGTCTTCTAAAAATTCGGCGGCATCCGGTTCCGCACAGACAGACTGGACTGCCTCTGCCGTCCAGCCTCCTCGAAACACGGAGAGTTGAGCGAACAATGTCTGCATCTCCGGCGAAAGCAGACGATAACTCCACTCGATGGCGGCATGAAGTGACTGCTGCCGTGCCGGAAGGTCTTTGCGCCGACTGGTCAGGAAGGTGAAACGCTCCTTCATCTGCGTCAGCATCTGTGCGGGCGTCAGGGTCATTGCTCGCGCCGCCGCCATTTCGATGGACAGGGGAATCCCTTCGAGAAGCTGACAGAGACGAACAACGTCGGGAGCATTGCGCTCAGTAAGGGCAAAATCGGGACGGGCAGAGCGGGCGCGTTCCGTAAACAGACGCACTCCGGGATACCGCAGCAATGCCACCGGGGTCTCGGTTTCAGAGGGGCAGGGCAAGGGGGGAACGATGAACTGTTGTTCGCCTCCGAGGGCAAGCCGATGCCGTGACGTAACCAGCAGTGTCAGCGTTTCGACGCACTCCCGCAGCCGCACTAAAATCTGTTCGCCCCCATCGGTCAAGTGTTCAAAATTGTCCAAAATGAGCAGCACAGCCGGCAGACTTTGCAAGTAGGCAGCGATCTGATCTTCCGGCGTGAGCGCGGAGGAGCGGGGCAGTCCCAGACTGTCGCGTATCGCCCCCAGAATGTCGCTGCTGTGAGGGATGTCCGCCAGTGGGACAAACCAGACCGCATTCCGATAGGCTTCCGTGAGGCGTCGCCCGACTTCAACGGCGAGTCGGGTTTTGCCGTGTCCTCCGGGAGCGGTCAAGGTCACCAGCGGGCGCGTCTGTGCTTCAGGAGCGAGCAGGGCGCAAAGCGTGTCGAGTTCGTCCTCTCGCCCGAAAAAGCCGTCGAAGCGGACGGGCAGACGGGGGCGGCTTGGCAGAACCGGGGCGGATTCCAGCGGTGCTGTCGGCAGAGAAACCACTGCGGAACTCTTGCGCTCAAGGGAGAGGACGCCGGGCGGAGGATGCCCGAATAACTGCTGCGCTAAAGCGCGTATTTCCGGGGACGGCTTGATGCCCATCTCCTTCTGAAACAGCCGTTCCATTTCGAGATAATGGCGGGCAGCATCCTGTTCACGTCCAAAAGCGTGATACAGGCGCATCGCAAGGGAGTGCATCTTCTCGTTGAAAGGATCGTGTGACAGCGAGCGGAGTGTCATATCGAGCGCAAGGGGGCGATCTTTACTCTGGAGGGAGAGCTTGATGAGGGTACGCAGGGCATCGTGGTATCCATTCGCCAGCCGCTCGCGTTCTGTCAGAACCCAATCCTCATAGAAGCCGGGCAGCAGTTCTCCCTGATAAAGAGCGACGGCACTCTTCAATGCGGAAACGGTTTGCGCGGAATCGGTGGCGGCAAATCGGCGGGCAGTATGCAGAGCGGCTTCGAATTCCGTCACATCACTGAGAATGCTCTCAGGATTGAGGCGCAGAAAGGTGCGGTCAGTGATCAGGACGCTGCCTGACGGAGTTCCGGGCGGTTCCAATTGCGAGCGCAGAGAGGCGAGGGCGACACGCAGACTGTTGCGAGCAGCATTTTTTTCCTGATCTGCCCAGAGTTTTTCCGCCAACTCCTCCCGGGAATGAGAACGCTGCGCGAAATAGACAAGATACGCCAGCAGGGCGGCGGTCTTTTGCGTCCGAAACCGAGTGAGATGGATATCCTCCTGCTTCGCGCAAAAGTGACCGAGCATCTCAAAACGCCATTGTGTGGTCAGCATATTCTCACGTCCTCAGAGTACAGACGGCAAGCCCTGCGTTCCGCACAAGGCTGTACGGATGAATTTCGTGTACTTTGAAGAAGATTCCTGCTTGGTATGATCAAGATCACCATTGAGCAGGAAATTCAATCGAGTTGCAGGGACAGCGGCTCGCCCACCCTCTGCAACAGACCTCTTGCATAAGTCATCTCCATCCAGCGGAATGAATTGTTACTGTCCAAATCTCGTTGCTGCTCTTGTTCGGGGGTTGAAAACCCCCGTCTGTATAGCCTGCGGCTAAGCGTCCTTCGGACGCACTCCTCATCGGAAGCTGTCGCGTCCGAAGGACGCTTGGCGGAACGCCACAGTGCCGGGTATTTTCAATGCCCGCACAAGTCAAGAGCAGCAACGAGATTTGGACAGCAACAATTCATTCCTCGTGCAGGTCTCGTTTCGCCGTGCCGTGCTTCGCACTCTCAAGGAGCCAGGGGATTTCGTCCGCAGGACATCTGTTTTTGAGTCGGGTACGTTCTTGTACCCGACTCTTGCAAGAAGTCTATTATACCCGACCCGCTTCTGCTCCAAAAAACAGACAATTCTGGACAAAACGCGCAAATTATCTCAAAAAAGTGCGAGGGTGTGGAATAACTTACTCGTAGAAGCCGCAGGATTTTCTCAAAAACTCGGAGCGGCATCTAAGAGTGAGGAAAGAGGAACTATGTCTGAACTCCGTGCATTTACAACCATCGAAAAGCCTCTGCTCACAGGACGTGAGGTGGAAGTTCTCTCGCTGGTCATTGAAGGCTATTCGAGTAAACAGGTCGCCGATATGCTATTCATCAGCAAGCGCACTGTGGATTTTCATTTGGATAACATCTACGGCAAACTGCAAGTGTCCAACCGGATGCAAGCGTTGCAAAAGGCATCGCGCTTGGGAATCTTGGCGAAAGCCGCGTAACCGTGCCGAAGTCACGTATCATAAAAAGCCGATGGGATTTTCGTATCCCACCGGCTTTTTTGCATTTTGCTCCTACTTTGTTTCCCGTCCCAAATTGGAAGCGGGGAAATTTTTCAAGAATTATTCTGCAAAAAGAGAAACGAGGCGATATTCCAGCGGAGAAACGATGCGCCTCAGCCGACGACGCGACACCCGACGCAGACGACGCAGCGAATGCGCCCTCTGAGTGTGCGGCGAACCAACCACCTGTCGCTTTGGGCGAGCAAACAACGAATACGATGAGGGCTTTGCGTTTTCCATACAAGTGCGCTCCTTCAAGGGTACTCAAACAATAAATCCTCATAGAACTAACTCAACCCCCGTTGCGAGAGGTGAGAGAACTAAGACTGGCTATTCGCGTCCGAAGGATGCACGGCGCGAATGCGCCCCCAACGGCGGAATAAATTGTTGCTGTCCAAATCTCGTTGCTGCGAATTTGCCTCTTGTGCGGGCATTGAAAATACTCGGCACGATGGCGTTCCGCCAAGCGTCCTTCGGACGCACCTCATATTGAGGGTGTTCCCGTCCGAAGGACGGTTGTCCGCAGGACATACAGGCGGGTACTTTCAGTACCCGACAACGGGGTATTTTCAACCCCCGATCTCATCACAGCAACGAGATTTGGACAGCAACAATTTATTCCGCCGTGCCTCGACAGATTCTTTCGAGTAGGGACAAGTGTTACGTTTCTGTGATCGGTCTGAAATGCGATGTATTGGGCGTCGGATGTAAAATCGTTTGCGGCAGCGGTTCTGCCGCCCGAACGATCCGCTCCAATGCCGCCAAATAGCGTTGAAAAGCGTGGCGACCTGCCTCTGTCGGGCGATAGGTTGTACGCGGTTTACGCCGAATAAACTCTTTCTGTACGTCCACATATCCTCGCTCTTCCAACAGCGTGAGATGCGTGCTGAGGTTGCCGTCCGAAAGAGACAGTGACTCTTTGAGCAGCTTGAAGTCGGCTTCTCCGAGTGCCAACAGAGTGGACATAATCCCCAATCGCGCCTTCTGATGAATCGTATCGTCCAGCGTTTCGAGTGCCTCCAACGCTTCCACAGCACGCGGTGCATTCGGGTGAGAATTGAGGTTTTCGGTTGTAATCAGCATTCCTCGCTCTCCTTCCGGTATGCAACTGCCAACGCATAGATGATATGGAATCCGCCAAATGTCACTGCCATCATGGGCAGTCCGAAATGCGGCAAAAATAGAAATGTGACCGCTCCCACGCTCAAAAACGCCCGCCCCAGCAACGCCACTTCGCGCTGAGAAAACAGACCGACGGCACAGACCGCGATCCCATAACACAGCATCCAGAACGGATAAATCTCCGGCAATTGCCGTGTGCGCCAAAAGTAAAGCGTCAGCAGAACGCCCATTCCCAGTCCCGGCGCGGACGCGATAATCATCTGCTTGCCCAAACGCGACCACACTTTTTTTCCAACTGCGGCCGCCCGACGCTTCGTCAGCAGATAATCCATAGCAATTGCCAATGCCGTCACGATTGCCCAGAGCAGCACAAAGCGGGCGGAATGCTGTGGCGGCGTAATCGTCTTTGTCAGCAATTGATTATCAAGCCCATAAGTGAGGAAACAGCCGACAATAGAGACAAACCCTGCCAATACTCCCGATGCACCGGAAAAGGTCGAGTGCCTTGTCGAACGCTCCATCATTTCGCGAATTACGCGCAGGTGTTCTTCGGCTTCACGGGCATCAGGCAGGGGGGTATCGTGCCGTAAGGTCATTGGCTCCTCAAACATATCATTGCAAAGTGATGCAAATTACTTTGCCAAACAAAGTACTCTCATACAGAATTATAGGGAGTTTTGAGGGAAATGTCAAGGGGAGAGCCAAAAATTTCCCGTTTTGTGGTGGCAATCAACGCAATTTTTGGCAGGAAGGCAGTTTTAGTTGCCGATTCCTGCCAAAAATTGCGTTTCGATTGCTATACGGAATAAATTGTTGCTGTCCCGTATTTTGTTGCGGTCTGTAAAATCGCTGTTGGGATAAGAGGAATTTGCTATGCGTTAGGGGAGACTGTTTTCAGTGCCAATAAAACATCTCTCCAATGAGGCTCAATTTCTATGGCTTTGATTTCCACCCGTCGCAAAAGTAAAATGCTCATCGCCGCTGCCGCGCTGAGTCAGATAGGGAACTTTGGGGCAGTCGTTCCCGACACCAATCTTGCCGAACTTTCCGGCTCTCCGCGCTCTTCTCATACTTCCTTACGATTGGTTGGAGTAGAGGCAAAGAATCAGGGCGCAAAAGGGACTGCTCCCGTTCCTGTGGAAGAGTTCGATGCTTCTGAACTTCCTGCGGGCTGGAAGATAACCAACACCGGAACCCTCGACCTTCCCCGCGCCACCCTCAACAAAGATTCCTATCCCGGCTTGGTGACTGTGGGAGTGAAGGGAACCTATCTCTCCGCACTCTCACCGAAGCAGATCAAGGGTCAAACTGTAGATTTTGGCTGGACTGGCAGAATTGAAAGTCCCGAATTTCCCATCGAGCGGCGTTTCATCAATTTCAGTATCGGAGGAGGCAATGTTCCCGATGAAACCCGTGTTTCGTTGGAGGTCAAAGAGTTCGACGAGACATGGTCAAAAGCGGCTTCGTCAACGGGTTCAGGTAACACCGGCTTGAGACGGTTCGACGGGCAGGATATAATGATTGGAGGAGATTGGGACAATGACACAAACCGCACTTCGCCTTACTGCCCGTTTACTCAACGGCAATCGCCATGAACGCCCCGCTTCTCAAGTGAGACGTGGGGCGTTTATCCTGATTTTTGCTGTATGGAAGCAATGTCGTTTGCATTGTGACAGACAATGAACGGAGCAGACAGTTTCATGATATAATAGAGTTGGAGGTGCAGAACCATGAGTGACACGACTTTTTTACAATCGACACCGACAGCGGACGCCGAATACCAAACCGAATTCGAATCGCTTCTTCAAGAGATGACTCGTCTCGACGCCCGAATGCATTCCGAGCGTGCTGATATTGAACGTCTCCGATATGAGTCCTCGCTTATTACCGCTCATACCGACGCCATGCTGGATCAGTTAGACAATCAGTTAGAGAGATTGCGACGGAAGGGCTGATACCATGTGGAAATCTGTCCTCGAATTTGGAAAACGTCTTGTCGGTCTGATGCAGAAATCCCTACAGCATGAGGAAGATATCAAAAAACTTCAGCAGTCCGACAAAGCCAAAGATGAGCGCATGGAACGATTGACAGCGGCAGTGCAGCGTCTGGCGTTCGAGCTGGAACAGGACAGAAACCTTTCTGTCCGTGATCGGGAAAATCTAATCTTACGTCTGGAAAACACACTCCTGCGTTCCGAGCGCAGTCTGCCGCCCGGTCAATCAAATACGGAGATAGAAACCGAACGTCTGCGGAATACGGTAGAATCCTTACAGCAGGAAGTCGAATCGCTGAAAAGGCAGATCGACTCGTCTTAACAACAGATTATTTCCAACACAGCAAGAAGGAAAACGACGATGCAGAACAACGCAGATACTGCCTTGCCCCCCTCTCCTTCCGAGAAAAGATACGTTCCCAAAACTCCATTCGGAAAAAAAATGGCAACACTTCGGGCAGAAATTATTGCATCAGGCAAACCTCTGCTCGACGCCGAGGGTATTGCACGCGAAGTCGCCGAGCGACGCGAAGGAGTGAGAGAGACCGAACTCTGAATTGTCCTCCTCTTCTCTCTCTCCTTTTCTCCCCTTCTACTTGCGGCTCAAGAGGCTCATGAACTCTTGGCGTGTGCCGCGATCCTCTCGAAAAACCCCCAAAACGTGACTGGTTACCATGTCACTGCAATGTTTCTCGACGCCCCGCGCCATCATACACATATGCTTGCCCTCGCAGACCACCGCGACGCCTTTGGGCTGCAGTACTTCCTGAATGGCTTCGGCGATTTGGGCGGTCATGCGCTCCTGAACTTGCAGACGGCGGGCGAACATATCTGTAATCCGTGCCAATTTCGATAAGCCGATGATTTTGCCGTTGGGAATATAAGCGATATTGATACTGCCAAAAAATGGCAGTAAATGGTGTTCACAGGAGCTAAAGTATTCAATGTCGCGAACAATGACCATATCGTCGTGTTCTTCGTGAAAAATTGCGCCGTTGACAATCTCTTCCAAGTTCTGTGTATAACCTTGCGTCAGAAATTTCAGGGATTCGGCGGCGCGGTGCGGCGTCTTGACCAAGCCTTCGCGCTCCGGGTCTTCACCGATTTCTTCCAACATTGCAAAATAAACTTCTTCTAATCGTGTTTTCATTCTAATTTGTGTCCTCTCCACTGTACTCGAAGATATTGCGTGCCGTTTCGCGCACTACGACGCGAGATAGGCGGGCGGGCGCAGGAATTTTGTCTGCGAGCCGCTCATAAATCACTTTGGTAATGATTTCGGCAGACGGGATTTGCGTCTGAAATTCCGGGATGTCGAGATTGAGATGACGATGGTCATAGCGTTCGACAATCTCGGCGTTGACGATGGCATCTAACGTCTCACCGTCTATGACTCGTCCTGTGCGCGTATCAGGCGTTCCGGCGACTGTCACCTCAAAGATGTAATTGTGTCCGTGACCGTTGAGACGATTGCATTTGCCGAACAGTTCTTCGTTTTCGGTTTCGCTGAGATGCTCACTGTGCAGACGATGTGAGGCGGAAAACTCATAGATTTGGGTGACTTGCATGGTATTGGGTTCTTTACTCGTCCATTCGACCACATGAAGCGGCGACCATTCCAGCCGGATGCCGGAAAGTGTCACTCCGACGGGCATTGCATCCGCCAAACTGCCACGAATGAACTCTGTCAGGTTTTCAGGCGTCACGGGCTGATAGCGAAACGCCGGAACAGCGCGATTGAGAGAGCGATTGTTTACGACCTCAACAACCCGCTCGCGAACGATCTGATCGATCTCCTTGATATTGACGAGAATGCCGGTGTGCGGGTGGATTTTGCCGGTGACTGCAACATCGAGAGTATAGTTGTGTCCGGTGGGTTCCGGGTTGGCTGCTGTGCCATAGACAGCGCGATTCGCGTCCGGTGTCCAGTCCGAATTCCAAAGGGCGTGCGCGGCGGAAAACATCACACGCCGCGTCATGGTGATCATAGGCTTGTCTTTCTTATCAATACGGCTTCTTACGAAGCCTTGCGATAGGGTCTGCCGAGAGCGGCAGTAGCCAAACTGCGCGTACTCCCAAGAGTTAATACGCAGAGCGTGACCAAATATCGCAGGAGTCAGAATTACGGCTCAAATTTTTCGCATTCAAGTGCAATACTTCATTGCTCTGTTGTCACTGTACTATTAGACCTCTTGCAAGAGTCGGGTAGAAGATCACGTACCCGACTCAAAAACAGCCGTCCTACGGACGAAATTCCCTTGCCCTTCGAGTGCGAAGCACGGCGGAACGAGACCTGCACGCAGACATTTATTCTGCTGGACTCTTGCAAGAGGTCTATTGAACGTGAACCCCTCGACAACTTATGCCTTGGGGCAATGAGTGCTATACAAAAGAAGAAAATTCTTCTGGCTGTCCAAAAATCGTTAAGGGGTAAATTGAAGAAAATCTCATTCGCATTGAAGCATGATGTTGCTTTGCCGTTGCCATCGTCTGCAATAGAACCGCACGGGAATGTACCGCAGTTCGATCTGCTGTCACGCTGGGAGACGGTATGCGGCGAAATGCACAGCGTCTCTATCAAAAATGCTCCCCTCTCCAACGCGGATTTTCGTCCGTAGGACGACTGTACTTGAGTCGGGTACGTTTCTGTACCCGAACACTTATGCAAGAAGTCAACTCTTCCTTGATTCTCTCCTTCGGTAACGTCTTTAGCCCTCTTCCCGTCTAAGGGATATACTCACGGAAATTATATCGGGCGTCCCCTCTGCCCGAAATCACACTTTGGAATTGTGGAGGTTTACCAATGAAGCGCACTCCCCTGATTCGTTTGTCCTGTTTGATGCTGTCCGGCATGGTGATTGCTCTGCCGTTTGCTCAAGCTGCACCGCGCTCGAAACGCCAAGAAAATAAGTTTGCCGCAAATTCCGGTGGATTGTCCCCGATTGAAACCCAAATACTCGGACAAAACCGCTGGCTCAAAGGCGGAAATGCCGCCCTGCGTGTGATTGTCACGGATCACACGACGGGCAAGCCGCTCAGTGGAACCGTGAGAATTGAAGCCCGCCCCGTTTTAAGCGACGGCAAAATCGGCGATTACCTCGTTTTGCTCGGTTCCGGCAAACTGAATGCACAAGGCACGCTTGATGCGTCTTTCAAGTCGGACAAAACAAAGTTGCTGCCGATGGGTGCGACTCAACTCGCGATTTTCATCACCACGCCACTTGGCAAAGATGAAGTCAAGCAGAATATCGAGATTGTCGAATCCAATCAGATTCTGCTCACTGCCGACAAGCCTCTCTATCAGCCCGGTCAGGTAATCCATTTGCGGGCGTTGGCGTTGGATATGGCGACGCGCACTCCCTTGCCGGATAAGCCTGTGACCTTCGAGGTCGAAGATGCACGCGGCAACAAAGTGTTCAAGAAAAAAGGCACACTGTCGCGCTTTGGCGTGGCGTCCGCCGATTTCACGCTGGCAGATGAGGTCAATATGGGAACTTACACGCTTCGGGCAGTGCTTCCCAATGACCAAATCGAAAAGAAAGTGAATGTCCAGCGGTATGTTCTGCCCAAATTTAAGGCGGAAGTCAAAACCGACAAAACCTATTATCTGCCGGGCGAAACGGTCAAAGGCACTCTCAGTGCCAAATACTTTTTTGGGAAGCCCGTTGCCGACGCACAGGTGACAGTGACGGTCAACACGGTAGATATTGGCGTCACGAAACTCACAGAACTCAAGGGCAAAACTGATCCCGTTGGCGGCTACACCTTCCGCTATACCCTGCCAAAGTCGTTTGTCGGTCAGCCGTTTGAACAGGGCAAGGCGGTTGTCGAGTTTCAGGCGACGGTCAAGGATACGGCGGAACATAAGCAGGAAACGGTGACCCGCGTTCCCGTTGTCAAAGACCCGCTCCAAATTGTGGTTGTGCCGGAGAATCGTGTTTTGGTTCCGGGTATCGCCAATCGGTTTTATGCGGCGGTTGCCACGCCGGACGGTGCGCCGATCAAGAACGCTCCGGTAGTTGTCGCGCTCGAAAAAGGATTTGGCAAGGACAATCTCCCGCCTCTCACAACCACAACGGACGAATTGGGAATCGCCGCGTTCGAGTTGAAGCCGGGAGCCGAGCCGATTCAAATTGGCGTCACAGTCAACTTAGCCGATGGTCGCCGCGCCAATGTGCGCCCCGAATTCACCACCAACGGCGGACAAAACGGCGTCATTTTGCGGATAGACAAGCCGCTCGCCAAAGTCGGCGAAAAAATCCGGCTGACGGCACTCTCCACGATCAAAACGGGAACCCTGTATCTCGACGTGATCAAAAATAAGCAGACGATTTTGACGCACGCAATGCCGATGAAAGATGGCAAAGCCGATTATAATCTGCCCATCACGAACGATATGGCGGGGACGCTGGAGATTCACGCCTACAAAATTCTGCCCGACGAGAATATCATTCGCGATACCCGAACTGTAGTCGCGTCCCCGGCAAGCGATTTGGAGATTACGGTCAAGGCGGACAAAGAGACATATCGTCCGGGCAACGACGCCAAACTGACCTTCACCGTGCGCGATTCCAACAAGCGTCCCTTGCAAGCGGCACTCGGTTTAGCGATGGTGGACGAAAGCGTTTTTGCTCTTTCGGAACTCCAACCCGGTTTGGAGAAAATCTACTTTACGCTCGAAAAAGAGTTGATGGAGCCGAAGTATGAGATTCACGGATTGCGCCCAACGGGTTTGATCGAGCCGCTTCCGATAGTGCGCGATATGGCAAAACAAGAGAACGCCCGCCAACGCGCCGCCGGAATGATTTTGGCGGCAGTGGAACCGCGTACCGATTTCGATTTCCGGCAGAATACGTTTATGGTGCGGTATGCGAAACTGCGCGAAGCCGTAGAATTGGAGATGCAGAAGGCACACGCCAAAATCGCCGACGCCGTTCAACGCTACAATCAAGAAACCAAAACGACACTCAAAACCAGTGACTCACTGACGTTGCTTGTTGATAAGGGCTATCTCAAAAAATCCGATTTGTGTGATCGCTGGGGCAACTACTATCTCGCCAACACCTATAACCGCCCCGATTATGCCTATTTCACTTTGGCGGGTGCTGGTCTTGACGGCAAATTCGAGACGGCAGATGATATCAATGAAGAACAGAACATGATTCGGCGCAGAGGCGGCAGAAATGGCGGCTTCGCGGGCGGCGCGATGGGCAGGCGCGGTGGGGCGATGGATGAGCGCATGGAGATGATGGCGATGGATGCCGCACCCGGAAATGCACGGTTCGCCGCTCCGATGGCGGCGAATGGAGCCGTCAAATTCAAGGGAGAAACTGCCGATGCAAAAAAAGATAATGGGCAGCAAGGCGGTGGAGGCGCAGAGCCGGTTCGGGTACGCGAATACTTCCCCGAAACTCTACTGTGGAACCCGCAACTGATTACCGATGAGAAGGGCGAAGCGATCTTGACGGTTCCGATGGCGGACAGCATCACGACATGGCGTATGAGCGTCATGGGGAACAGCCTCGCCGGAATGATGGGCAGTACTACATCGGCAGTGCGAGTCTTCCAAGACTTTTTCGCCGACATTGATCTGCCCGTTTCATTGACACAAAATGACCGCGTTGAAATTCCTGTCGCCGTCTATAACTATCTGCCGCAAGCGCAGGACGTGACGCTATCGCTTGCAACTGAGCCGTGGTTCACGCTCGAAGGCAAGGCGACTCAAACTGTCAGGATGGAACCGGGGCAGGTCAAAATGATCGCGTTCCCGATTACAGTGAAGGCGATTGGCAAGCACGCGCTTCAAGTCACGGCGAAGGGAAGCAAACTCTCCGACGCGATTCGGCGGCAAATCGAAGTTCTGCCGGACGGCAAAGAGTATCGCCCGACGATCAATGATCGTCTCGAAGGGAAAGTCGAAAAAACGGTGACGATTCCGGCAAACGCCATTGCCGAAGCCAACAATGTTTGGGTGAAACTCTATCCCGGAACCTTCAGCCAAGTGGTCGAAGGCATGGACGGAATTCTGCAAATGCCCAACGGCTGTTTCGAGCAGACCAGTTCGACGACTTACCCGAACATTCTGGTTCTGGATTATCTCAAGACCAACAAAAAGATCAATCCCGAAATTCAGATGAAAGCCGAGCAGTATATCAACGTCGGCTATCAGCGATTGGTGACGTTCGAGGTCAAGGGCGGCGGGTTCTCGTGGTTCGGCGAGGCTCCCGCACACCAAATCCTGACGGCTTACGGCTTGCTGGAATTCGCCGATATGAGCAAAGTTCACGAGGTCGATCCCGCTCTGATTACGCGCACGCAGGGGTGGCTCGCCTCTCAGCAAAAGCCGGACGGAACGTGGGAAGAGAAAAATCAGGGCATTGCGGAGGGCATTATCAATCGCCAAACGGGTGCTTTGCGCTCGACGGCATACGTCTCTTGGGCGTTGGCGGAAACGGGATACAAGGGCGCGGAAGTCGCAAAGGGTGTCTCGTATATCAAGGAGCATCTTAACGACGCCAAAGACGCCTATACTCTCGCGGTCATCCTGAATCTGCTGACGATTCTTGAGCGTGACAGCAACGTGACCGCCGATGTCGCCAAACGCCTGACCGATATGGCGAAGACAACGGACAAAGCCGCGTGGTGGGAAACCGATACGCAGACGTTCACAGGAGCCACACGCGAGGGCGCAGACTTGGAGACAACGGGGCTGGCGGCGTTCGGCTTATTGAAGTGGGGACGCAACGCCGGATTTGCCAATAAAGTTCTCGCCTATCTCGTCCAGAGCAAGAACAGTTTCGGCGTATGGAGCAGTACGCAGGGAACGGTGTGGTCAATGAAAAGTCTGCTGTATGCGAGCCGAAACGCAGTCGGCGGCGGCAAGGGCAAAGTGATTGTGATGGCAAACGGACAGCCTGCCGCGAAGTTCGATATTACGCCGGAAGACAGCGACGTGATGCGTCAAATCAGCCTCGCGGAGTGGATCAAGCCCGGACAGAATACGATCACGCTGCAATACGACGGGGAAGGTGCGCCGCTGTACCAAATTGTGACGCGCTACTATCTGCCGTGGGAAAAGGTTCAGTTGCCCGCGCCGGACTTCCAGCCGCTGACGCTCGATGTCAAATATGACAAAACGACGCTGACGCAGGACGATACCGCAACGGTAACGGTGACCGTCAAAAACGTGACGACGCGGATCGCCGAAATGCCGTTGATTGATGTCGGTGTTCCGCCCGGCTTCACGGTTGTGCCGGACGAGTTGGAAAAGGCGGTAGATGCCAAACGCATCAGCAAATATACGGTGGCGGCGCGTCAGGTGATCATTTACATCGAGAAACTTGATCCCGGTCAGGAAATCAAACTAACCTACCAAGTACGAGCCAAGTACCCGATCAAAGCCCGTTCGCCGCTCTCCAAAGTCTATCCGTACTACAACCCGGAGCGTGTCGCAACCGTCGCGCCGACGGATTTAGTT
>Ga0163154_10004019_pt1 | contig 19712 bp, 25 predicted proteins | sample OliLakLV19MP9P1_FD_148649 | JGI IMG/M metagenome (GOLD analysis project Ga0163154, IMG submission 148649) | Freshwater microbial mat bacterial communities from Lake Vanda, McMurdo Dry Valleys, Antarctica - Oligotrophic Lake LV.19.MP9.P1 | ecosystem: Environmental > Aquatic > Freshwater > Lake >...
GGGAAACTGATGAGAGGAGTTAGTAAAGTACGAATCGAGGCAAAAGTTGGGCTTTTCAATCTGGCTTATAATCTGAAGAGATACGTTTATTTGAAAACTGCAGGAGTACTGTAAGCAAATAGTGGAAGAAGATGAAAAAAGCAGGCAAAACTAGTAAAGGAGAAGTTATTTTAGACAATAAATCATCGATATTTTAAAATCAAAAGCTCTTAGGAGCTAATTTCCTATCATCCTATTAATAAATCGAGGTTCCCAAAAGTTATTGTTTTATTCTAGAGGTCCCTCCACCTATCCCGCTTGCCTACCTGGGTGCTCTTCTCGACCAAGATTCTAAGATTCCTCAGTAACCCCTAGTTCTGTCAATCGGTCTAAAGCGTCTTGATAACTCTTCATGTTCTTCTGCCTGAGATATAGTGATCCTAAGTGAGACAGAGCATTTCCCTATACTTTTGCAGCTTTGGAAAAGCAAGGATTTCATGCTTTAACCCCCACTCAAAAATAAATTGCACAGCTCGAAATGACTTGCATAGATGCCAGCACTCTCGCATGAAACGCTTACCATGCTTCCAAATATCTTCTGTTGGGTTTTCCTCGGGAGCATAGGGTGCAAATCGCAAACACTCCACTTTCCACGCTGCTTGGGGTAGACCCTCATTCTCTGCTGCCAGAAAAGCTTTGAATTCTTTGGAACGATGGTAACTTGCACCATCTCAAAGTAGCTTGAGTTCAAGGCCTGGATACTGCTCTTGTCAATACTTGATAAAAGAGATAGTTCCTATGGAAGCTCCCTTTGCATAGGGACTAATAGGAAACTGACCACTCACGCAATCTAAAGCCCCATAATAAGTTTGTCCTTCCCGTTCATTAAGGATAGGAATTTCTACTCTTTCACCAATTTTACCCCAGACCTATCCTTTCCTACTTTCCCAATTTAGATGGCATTCATCTAAGGTTAATACCACAGCCAGAACAGCTTTTACGTCAGCTTTCCACCCCTCTGTGCCAATATAAAGTGAGACACCTGAGCGACAACAATTACTGTCTACATCAGGAAAACACTCATCATGCTTCACACCACCCATGGTCATCGTCCCAATCCTGAAGTTATAGCTAAACCTACCCGTCGTACCCTGACGGCAGAGTTTAAGCTCTATATCCTCCGTCAAGCCGATGCTTGCACAGAACCTGGACAAATAGGAGCTTTACCGCGCCGCGAAGGACTTTATTCCTCCCAACTTGCCCAATGGCGTGCCCAGCATCGTCAAGCAGAGAAACAAGCTTTAACCGACCATAAACGTGGTCGCCCTGCTCCCGACCCTTTGTCTGCGGAAGTTGAACGGTTACGTAAGGAGAAGGCTCGACTAACCAAACGCTTGCAACAGGCAGAAATCATGCTGGAGGTGCAAAAAAAAATATCCTCGATGCTGGAATTACCCCAGTCGTCCGGCAACGACTGCTGGAAACGCTGGAATCTATCGGCAATACCGTACCCGTTACTGTTTTGTGTCGGGCTGTGGGGCTAAGTCGGGCTACGGTATATCGCCAACGCCAACCCAAAGCCTTCCTACCAAAACCCCGTCCGGCTTCCTTGCGTTCTCTGGATGCTGCCCAACGTCAACAAGTGCTAGACGTGCTGCACAGCGAGCGTTTCCTTGACAAGTCGGTGCGCGAAGTCTGGGCAACCTTAATAGATGAAGGCGTGTACCGCTGTTCCATGCGCACCATGTACCGCATATCTGATGCCAGAGAAGTCCGGGAATGACGTGAACAACTGTGCCACCCCAATTACAAAAAACCGGAGCTCCTCGCCACAGGCCCAAACCAGCTCTGGAGCTGGGATATTACCAAACTGATGGGACCAGCTAAGTGGACGTACTTCTACCTTTACGTCATCTTGGATGTCTACAGTCGGTACGTCGTTGGCTGGATGGTGGCTGAGCGGGAGTCGAGCGATTTGGCGCAACTGCTCATTGAGCAAACCTGCTAAAAGGAGCAGATTGAACCAGGAGCCTTAACCCTCCCTGCTGACCGTGGGTCTTCCATGACAAGTAAGGCAATCGCGTTCCTGCTCGCTGACCTGGGAGTGACCAAAAGCCACAGTAGACCCGACACCAGCGACGACAATCCGTTTAGTGAAGCGCACTTTAAGACGCTTAAGGACCGGCCTAGTTTCCCAGAACGGTTTGGCAGCTTGGTCGATGCACGGAGTATCTGCCTGGAGTTTTTCCAGTGGTACAACCAGGAGTATCACCATACGGGTGTAGGATTATTGACCCCTGACGTTTTGCATCATGGTGAGGCACAGCAGGTGCTCCAACAACGCCAACAGGTTTTGGAGGACGCATACCAAGCTCACCCAGAAAGGTTTGTCCGGGGTGTACCCATTCCAGCAGAAGTCCCCACCGCTGTGTGGATTAACCCGCCCACCAACACAAAGGAGATAACTCACTAATTCTTTTTCTGAAGGGTCTCTTTTCTATTGACACATTCCGAAACGTATAATCCTCACCGATAAAAATAATGCAAGATGTTTTAGGCTAATCGGCATGAGAAACTTAAATTTCTATGCAGTAGAGCAAATTAAAAGAGTACGGATAGTGCGTCGAGCCGATGGCTATTATGTGCAATTCTGTATTGCCATAGAACGCTCAGAACCCCAACTAGAGAACGGTACACAAGTTGGGATTGACTTGGGGTTGTTGTATTTCTATACCGATAGTGATGGGAAAATAGTAAATAATCCTCGTCATTTGCGTAAAGCAGAAAAAGCATTGAAGCGTCAACAAAGGAGGTTAAGTAGGAAACACAAAGGCTCTAAGAATCGGGCTAAGGCGCGTAAGCGATTACCGAGAAAACACTTGCAGGTCCGTTGCCAGCGTAAAGACTTTGCCATAAAACAGGCACGGTGCGTAGGGGTCCGGTGCCGGACCCCTGTCAAGTCTCATGACTTGGTGGTGTATGAAAAGTTGCCAGTGAAAAACATGGTGAAGAATCGTCATCTAGCTAAGCGTATTTCTGATGCAGGCTGGTCACAGTTCACCACTTGGCTAGAATACTTTGCGAAGGTATTTAAGAGAACAGTAGTTGCTGTGGCTCCACAATACACAGCCCAAGCATGTTCTAGCTGTGGAACTATCGTTAAGAAAACTCTCAGTACGCGTACTCACACCTGTCCGTGTGGATGCGTATGGGATAGAGACGTTAACGCAGCTGTCAATATCTTAGCTAAGGGCAGAAGTACCGTAGGGCATACGGGAAGCATGGGCCGACAGCGGCCCACGAACGCTTGGGTCGAGGTGATAGGCCTCCGTGACCGGAGGCCATGCCGCTACGCATCAGGAGGTAACTCTAGGGGTCCGGTACCGGACCCCTGATGAGCAAGCTCTCTCGTGGAAGCAAGAATCCCCCAGCTTTAGCCGTGGGGAGTGTCAATTAGCTCGTCCCCCGGCGGCCCAAGACCGCATCCACACTCGCCCGCACCACCCAGGCTGCATTGTGGGTCGGTTTGTCATCAGCGTCAAAACCACCGAGGAAGACCACTTGGCCCCGGTCCTCGGGAAAGGGCGAAACCACCATTGTCCGGGTTGTGGTTAGCCCGACTCTGGGATTAGTCCGGGGATCGAGGACCCGCTGCAACTGGTAATTGCCATTGCTCTGACGCACCAAGTAAGAAGCATCCCCGCCATCCGTGGGATGGATTTGGAGACTGATGAGGAGATTCCCACCTGCCACCGGGGTCATGGTGTTGTTGGCGACGATGGCATAGGGGACCCGCTTACCCAGCTTCTGGGCCGCGAACTGGGTGACGTTGAGTTCCTGGGTGGCTTTGTGGTTGTCGGCGGGGTCAATACGGACGATGTAGCTATTCTTGCCTTCCATCGCTGCCAGCAAGGACTCCCCTTGTCCCTTGGGATTGGGGATAGCGGTCAGACCCCGTAGACCACTGCTCCCGCTCCGGTTAGGGGGGTAGCTGTAGACTTTTTCCCAACGCGGTTGGGCACCATCGATCCGCCGGAAGACCGCTGGTTCTTTGATCATGTAGAGACTGCCGTTGGCTTCAGCAAAGGCCATCGGACGACCCTCATTGGCATCGATCTCCGGCTTCTCATCCCAGCGGATATTGCCGGGGCGATTCGGGTCGTAAACCCCACTGAAGATCCCCACCGGGCGCGTCCCCACAAAAACCCGGTCCACTTTAGTCACTCGGTCTTGGTGCAGGGTCAGACTGCGGACAGTGGCCTTCCCCTGGCGCGCATCAAGGCGCATCTCGACCCAGCGGCCTGTACGGTCATCGCGGCTATAGACCGAAGTAACCCCTAGGAAGTCCCGACAAGCTGCAAACAGGACCGAAACAGGCTGGTCAAGCTTGCGGCCTTGGGCATCGGTGGTGAAGGTCACGGATTGGAGGACCGTTACCCCCTCATTGCGTTTGTTGCCCCGACGAGTGGCCCGGGGCAGGGGCTCAGTGAATTCATGGTCCAACCGCCAACGGCCTGTGGAGCTATCCAAGACCAAGATCTGGGCACCAATGGCGGGGTCATTGCCCGGTCGGTCCATCCAAGTCTCGATCCCGGCGTAGACTTTACCCTTGTGGGCCGTCAACAGCCGTAACTCTGTCCCGCCCATGAACTTGCCCGCCTCGTCGCGGGTCCCGGCTTGATAGGAGATCTGAAACCCGTCCCGGCTCGTCCCGACGGCGGCTGGAGTTGCCGTCACCACGGGACTGCTAGCCCCGGCCAGGGAAGAACTATCCCCGCGCTGGGCCAAGAGTTGCTTGGCTTGGGCCAGTTGAGAAGGACTTAGGATGCGCTGGGCCTCAGCCCGGACCTGGGGCGTTTTCATGTTGCCCCGGTTGCGCTGGTAAAGGGCACGCATCTGCTGCTGCTGACTGGGGGTGAGGTCCAACTGCTGCATCGCCTGCGTGAAGTTATCCCGGCGGTTCCCGGTGGTCGGCGCAGTCGGGGCAGCCGTCATGGGCTCGAGCTCAACGGGGGCGGCGACAGTACTCATTGCGGTACTGGTACTAGCTGAGGCGGTCAAGTTAGTTCCGGCGCGGGGGTGACGCTCGAAGAAATCCCAGATCACATCGGTGGCGGCTAGGTCAGCGTTCTCTTTACCGCGCTTGGTCTGGGCACCGGGCCAACTGTGGTTGCCATTGACAACGGTATATAGGCTGACGTTGGTGTTCCCTTGGCAGCCGCCGTAGGTCTCTTGAATCACCTTGTTGCCATTGAGATTGGTGCGTTGGGGCGTGGGGTTACAGCCGTTTTCCTTCACCCAAAAATTAACCGATTGCGCTACGGGTAAAAAATTCTCCCGGCGGCCCTGACTGCCGTTGTAGGGCACGGTGGGGTCTTGCTGACCGTGGACTGCCACCACGGAAACCGGGGACTTGGGGTCGGGGATGGTTACGGTCTGCCCACCGGGGAGTTTCGCGCCGATGGACCCGGCAACGGGCGCAATCGCGGCAATCCGGTCCGATAATTCTGCACCTAGGCGATAGCTCATCATCGCACCACTGGAATGCCCGGTCACATAGATCCGCTGGGTATCAATGTTGAAGTCTTTTTGTAAACGGTCAATCAAAGTTCTGAGAAAAGCCACATCGTCGCCGTTATTGCGGCCCGTGTTGTACCCAGAGTTCCAGGCCGAGGGGGAACCCAGGGCATTGGGATAGGCGACGATAAATCCTTCTTGGTCAGATTTAGCACTCATCCCGGTGTAACGAGCCACGATATCACCGTTCCCGCTCCGCCCATGGAGGGTCAAGACCAAGGGAACTGGCTTGGTGCCGTTGTAGCTGGGGGGGATGTGGATTTTGAAGGAGCGGTTAACCCCCCCGACGTTAAGGGTGGAATTGAGGTCACCCGTAGGGACTTGGTTTTGGGCACGGGTGGCTAAGACGACCCCGCCCAGGGTCCCTAGGATCAAGGTCAAACTAAGCAGTAATTTCCGCATCGGTTATTTCCACAGTTGACGATTGAGACGATTTTCCCTAAAGCGTAGTTCAGCCCTGGTGGGTGCTAGGTAACTTAATCCATCCAGAGAGAGAATTTGTCTCTAGTCCAAGCACGAGGGTAAGATTTTTAATACCCCATGTGTAGCTAAAATGTTCATTACGTTTGAGGGCGGTGAAGGGGCGGGTAAGTCCACCCAGGTCCGTCTAGTGCAACCTTGGCTGACCAAGCTTGGCTATGTGGTCTGCCAGACTCATGAACCGGGCGGGACGGCTCTGGGTCAACAGGTCCGCGCTTGGCTCCTAGACCCGGCCCAGACCATCACGCCCACCGCTGAACTTTTGTTGTTTGCGGCGGATCGTGCCCAACACGTTACTGAAGTCCTCCGGCCCGCCTTGCAGCAGGGTCAGTTAATTCTGTGTGACCGCTATACCGATTCCACCTTGGCCTATCAGGGTTGGGGCCGGGGGTTGGACCTAGCCATGCTCCACCAACTCAACACCCTCGCCACCCAGGGCCTCAAACCCCATCTCACCCTCTGGCTAGATGTTCCGCCCAAGGTAGGACGCGCCAGGGTACGGAAGGAACGTGCGCCTGACCGTCTGGAAGCTGAGACCTCGGCCTTCCATGAACGGGTTTACCAGGGATTTTGCCACTTGCACCAAGCAGAACCCACACGAGTTATCAGAATTAATGGCACGCCCCGACCCACTGAAGTGTTCGCCGCCATCCAGAGCGAATTAGCCCCGCGCCTGCCTTCCTGTGACCGTTGAGGTCTTTTTCCGCCCTGATGAGTAGTCTCGGGGTGACAAATTGACGTAAAGTATGAGATAAGCGTCTGAGAATTACATGCACATTGCTTGGCTCGGTAAGAAGGCTCCCTTCTGTGGCAATGTCACCTACAGCCGTGAGATTACTAATAGTTTGATTGCCCTCGGGCATCGCGTCAGCTTTTTACATTTTGCCCAAGAAGACGAGTCAGAAGCTGAACTCACCCTGCCCTATTTCTATCGCTCCCAAGCCTATACTTTGCCCAGTCTCTCGGCGCGTAAACGGCTCTCTGATTCCCTGCGCGAGTTGCGGCCCGATGTGGTTCATGCCTCTTTGACGCTTTCTACCCTGGACTTTGCACTCCCAGAGATCTGCCAAGAGTTGGGATTGCCTTTAGTAGCTACCTTCCATCCCGCCTTTGACCGCCGCCGCCGCAATATCGCCGCTAATACCCAGTATTTGATGTACCAACTGTACGCGCCTTTCCTCGCCCTCTACGACCGGGTAATTGTCTTTTCGGAACTCCAGCGCAACCTTTTGGCCCGTCTCAATGTCCCCCGTACCCGCACCTTGGTCATCCCCAACGGCGTAGATACTGAGAAATATAGTCCTGGTCCTTCTGAGATAAAAAAGAAATTACGAGCAGAACACCTCTTTGTCTACATGGGCCGACTGGCTCCCGAGAAGAATGTCGAAGCCCTCCTCAAAGCTTGGCAGCAACTGGATTTCGGGCCCCATACCAAGCTAGCAATTCTCGGGGACGGTCCCCTGCGCCCCGCCCTCCAAGGACTCTATCCCAGTGCCGAGGGGGTAGTCTGGCTAGGCTTTGTGCCCACGGAGGAGGAGCGCATCGAGATCTTGCGCGGGGCAGATGTGTTTGTCTTACCCTCCCAGGTCGAGGGGCTATCTTTAGCCTTGCTAGAAAGTATGGCCTGCGGGGTAGCCTGTGTCGCGACCGATGTTGGAGCCGATGGCGAAGTTCTCAAGGGCGTGGGGATCTTACTTGAACCCCAAAACGTCAGCACCCAGTTACGGACAGTCCTACCAATGCTGGTGGACCTCCCCGAGATCCGGGCCATGCTCGGTCAAAAAGCCCGCCAACGGGTCCTCCAGGACTACACTCTCAAGGATAATATTGCCGCCTTAGTCCGGCTGTACGAACAGGTTGCGCCTACGCTGGTTCAGAGTCGCTAACGGTATCTAGAAAGTACCCCAGAATCTCCACGTCCCGAATCATGCCGTCCATATTCGCTACCCCCGGCAGGTAGCCCCACCGCTCAAAACCCAAACGGTGACACATTTTCAGGCTCGCTAGGTTATGGGCAAAGACCAAGGCCACCAAGCGGCGAAACTGATGCGTGCGGGCCAAATCCATCAGGTAACGCAGTAAAGCCGGTCCTACCCCCCGCCCCTGCAAATCCAGCGCGACATAGACTGAAACCTCCGCACACTCGAAATACCCAGCCCGCCCTGAATAAAACGTACCCAAGGCCCCCCAACCATAAATCTCACCGGTTTGTTCAGCGACCACTAGCGGATATCGGCCCTGACGTTCAGCAAACCAGGACGCACGTTGGGCTAGCGTGACCGCCACGAGGTCTGCTGTACTCAGGCGCAGGGGAACGGCTTGGTTGTAGATGGCAATGATGCGCTCGTAGTCAGGAGGCTCAGCCAGCCGGAAAGTGAGGTCCATGGTGGTTCGTAAAACTCACTTGATTTTAGAGCTTTCTCGTGACTGACCCAAGGGCACCGCTTCCCGGTTAGGGAACTGAGGGCGATTAAATCCCAAATATGGGTCATAATACGCACGGAATGAATGGGAGCCCAGCGCATATGCATACGATTGCACCCCACGGCGGAGTCTTGATTGACCGGATCGCAAGCCCCGAGCAGACCGCTGCCTACCAAGCCCAGGGCGACTTGCCCAAGGTCCACCTGAGCCAGCGGGCCTGTTCGGACCTAGAGATGATTGCTATTGGGGGGTTTTCACCGCTCACGGGCTACCTAGATGAAGCTGACTACCTGAGTGTGGTCGAGACCATGCACCTCGCCAACGGTCTGGCCTGGTCCGTCCCCATCACCCTGCCCGTCACTCCAGAAGTTGCCGACAGCTTAGAAATTGGTCAGACCGTGGCTCTCATCGCCCCCGATGGCGAATGGGTCGGGGTCCTGGAACTCACGGGCAAATACACCTACGATAAAACCCGTGAGGCCGAAAAAGTCTACCGCACCACCGATGAGAACCATCCCGGTGTGAAAGTCGTCTATGAGCAGGGCACGATCAACCTCGCCGGGTCCGTCTGGTACTTTGAACGCAAGCCCCATCCCCAATTCCCTACCTACCAATTGGACCCAGCCCAATCGCGGGAGATCTTCGTCGCCAAGGGCTGGCAAACCGTGGTCGGCTTCCAGACCCGCAACCCCATCCACCGCGCCCACGAATACATCCAAAAATGTGCCCTCGAAACCGTGGACGGGCTGTTCCTGCATCCCTTGGTCGGGGCCACCAAAGAAGATGACATCCCGGCAGATGTACGGATGCGCTGCTACGAAGTCCTGCTTGAAAAGTATTACCCCAAAGACCGGGTGGTGCTGGCGATTCTACCCGCCGCCATGCGCTACGCCGGACCCCGTGAGGCGATTTTCCACAGCTTGATCCGTAAGAACTACGGCTGCACTCACTTCATCGTCGGTCGTGACCATGCCGGGGTAGGCGATTACTACGGGACCTACGACGCGCAGTACATCTTTAATGAATTCGCACCCGGTGAATTAGGCATCACGCCGATGATGTTTGAGCACGCCTTCTACTGCAAACTCACCGAGGGCATGGCGACCCCCAAAACCAGTCCTTCCCAAAAAGAAGACCGGATTCACCTCTCGGGCACCAAAGTCCGCGAGATGCTACGCCGGGGTGAGACCCCGCCCCCTCAGTTCAGCCGCCCCGAGGTCGCCCAGATCTTGATCCGGGCCATGCAGGGCTAGTGTTGGTCCTGGCCTCCCAATCGCCCCGCCGTCGGGAACTGTTAGCCCAGTTGGGGGTCCCCCTCGTGGTGGCCCCCAGCGATTATCTAGAGGAAAACGACCCCCATCTCACCCCCGCCGAGCTGGTCCAGACCCAGAGTCTCGGCAAAGCTCAGGCCGTCGCTCCCCACTACCCCGGTGCGTTGATCCTCGGCGCGGATACCGTTGTTGTTTGTGGCGGTCAACTCCTGGGTAAACCGACGGACTCCCAGCAAGCCCATGAAATGTTAGCGAGTCTCCAGGGGCGGTGGCACGAGGTCCACACCGGGCTGAGCTTTGTCCAAGATGGAGCTGTTCAGCAGCACCATGAAGTAACCCACGTCCATCTAACTGCACTCACGGACCTAGAAATTAGGGATTACGTTGCCACTGGGGAGCCCTTAGATAAAGCCGGAGCCTATGGCATCCAGGGCTTAGGGGCGGCATTCGTGGCAGAGATTCAGGGCTCCTATACCAACGTTGTCGGGCTGCCCTTGACCGTGGTTTACCAAGTATTACGGGCGCGGGGCTGGACGTTGTGCTTGGGCCAGCAGTCCACTAAGAGCCGTCAGATCCAATAAATTCAAGGCCCGGTCCTCTAAAACTGCCGGGATTTCTGGAAATTTGCGGGCATAACCCTGCAGGATTTGGGCCAACCGCTGTACCTCTGCGCCGACGTTCACTTCTAAATCTAAGTTCGCCACTTGGTCCAGGGTGTAATCAAAGCACGGTTCAGTCCGTAATACTACCGTGGCGCGGACACCAGTCAACTGACTCACATGAACCATCAGTTCTCGGTACATAGCTAAGGGCCAACCCGGAAAAAATACCTTCACAGGACCTGAGAGGTCGGTTGGATGGCACAGCAGTTGACATTATCAATACAGACTTTGCCCCACTGCAAAGCCCAGCGCACGAGTGCGACCCGATTGCTGGTCTCAGTTTTTTGCAAAATATTGCTGATGTGGTTATCCACCGTGCGTTTGCTGATAGCCAACTTCTCAGAAATTTGTTCGTTGGTCAGGCCCGAGGCAACCAGATCTAGCACCTGCAGTTCGCGACTAGATAGGAGGTTTGTTTTCTGGGCGGTATCGGTCATGATGGCTGACTGACAGGTACTCTCATCATAGCAGGTCACTCGGCAGAATTACTTACCCTATCTTAACCTCTACCTCACATTACCCACGGGGATCACGCTTGATGGTAACTTTCATCCTGACTTTACATCTAACGAAATCTCCATGTTTAAAATATATGGAAGGGAATGGGGTTGGTGAAATGACACAGCAAGAAGTTAAAGAGCTTATCGTTGCCACCTTTGGCAGTCAGGTTTTACCCGGTGGTTTCAGTGCTGATATCGTTGCCAGTTTTTATTGTCGTTATTTACAGGGACGGGATGAAAAAAGTACGCCCACGACTGCAAGTCTGAATGCTTTTATCAATCGTTGCCAGGGCTGGTAAGTCGATAGCCAAGGACCCGGAGTAGCTTCATAAATAGAGCCGGGGGGGCCGTCTGAAATGCTAGGCTCTCCCCACTGACCGGGTGGACAAAGCTCAAATAGTGGGCATGGAGAGCTTGACCGACGAGTTTAACCGGGGTCTTGCCCTGAGAATAGAGCGGGTCCCCGACGACTGGGTGCCCGAGTTGCAGACTGTGGACCCGGATCTGGTGCGTCCGCCCCGTCTCTAGGCCGAAATGTAACAAACTGAAATTCCCCAGCCGCTCGAGGACCCGCCAATGGGTACGGGCGGGCCGTCCCTCGGGCACTACCGCCATCTTCTGCCGGTGGACGGGGTGACGACCGAGCGGTGCATCCACCGTCCCAGCCTCGGCGCGGGGACTGCCATGGACTACCCCCCAGTATTCGCGGCGGGCGGTCTTGGCTTGGATTTGGGCTTGGAGGTGACGATGGGCTTGGTCATGCTTAGCGACAACCAGTAACCCGCTGGTGTCCTTGTCAAGACGATGGACAATACCGGGGCGTTCGACCCCATTGATGCCCGAGAGGTCTGTGCAGTGCGCCAGTAGTCCATTGACGAGGGTATGGGTGCTATGACCGGGACTGGGGTGGACAACTAGACCCTGGGGTTTGTTTAAAACAATGAGATGGGCATCCTCAAAAATTACCTGGAGGTCCATGGCTTCGGCAGCGAGACCCAGGGGGAGTGTGGCGGGGACTTCGACTTGGACTTCATCGCCCGGTCGGAGTGGGTCCTTGCCCTTACAGCCCTGACCGTTACGAAGAACCTGACCCTGGGCAATCAGTTGCTGGAGCCGAGCGCGGGAGAATTCAGGCATCTGTTGGGCCAGCCAACGGTCAAGCCGTTCGCTCGTCCCGTCCTCGGGCACCGTGAACAACGATTGAGTCATGGTTCAGAGATACGGGGGACGCGATAAAAAGCCTCCTCCCGTTGGGGAGCTTGACTGAGGAGTTGTTCGGGGTCAAGGGGAGGGCGCCGGACATCAGGGCGCGTCACGTTGCTGAGTTCCACGGCGCGGGTGGTGGGTTGGACCCCGGTGGTGTCGAGTTCGCTGAGTTGGTCAATGTAGGCCAAGATGTCCCCGAGTTGGACGGTGAACAGCGTCTCTTCGCTGGCGGTGAGTTGGAGGCGGGCGAGCCGCGCCACTTTCTGGACGGTGGTATGGTCAATCATGGGGCTACTCAGAGTGATTCTGAGGAAAGGCTATAGTGGTAGCGTAATGCATCTACCGTACTGATGTCACTCCAGCCCCTAGCGGTCCCCAAGGAAAAACTGAAGACCCCGCCCCTCAGCATTCACACCCTCGGCGACCGGGTTTTGCGCTCGCTCAGCAAAAATGTCGCTACGGTCAACCAAGAGACCCGCCTGCTTGCTAGAGAAATGCTCCAGACAATGTACAGTTGCGACGGAATTGGCCTTGCCGCCCCTCAAGTCGGAGTTAATAAACGCTTGATTGTGATTGACATCGACCCTGAAGAAGCCGCCAACCCAGTTTGGGTGATGGTTAACCCGGTGATTAAGCGGGTTGTTGCGGACCTGGAAGTGGGGCAAGAGGGCTGTCTGAGTATTCCTAATGTCTTTGCCGATGTGGTCCGTCCGGCACGAGTGGTGGTGAGCTTCCGGGACCTGAGCGGTAAACCCCAGGCGATTGAGGCTTCTGGTCTCTTGGCACGGGTGATCCAGCATGAGCTAGACCATTTGGAAGGGGTCCTGTTTGTGGACCGGGTGGAGAACCAGTTGGCCTTGGCCCAGGATCTGACCAAACAAAAATTCTCTCTCCGTGATGTCCAGCCCGCCCCGGTCCGCTAATGCAATTCATTGACCAAGCTGAGATCCAGGTGATTGCCGGACGCGGTGGTGATGGCATGGTGGCTTATCGTCGAGAAAAATACGTCCCAGCAGGTGGTCCGGCGGGCGGCGATGGCGGGAACGGGGGGTCTGTCTGGTTTGTGGGTACTACCAATCTTCAGACGCTACTTGACATCAAATACCGCCATATCCTCAAAGCTCCCGAGGGTGAGCGCGGCGGCCCCAAGAATATGACCGGAGCCCAGGGGAAGGACCTCATCATAGGGGTGCCCTGCGGGACCTTGGTGCGGGATATGACCACGGATACAGTTTTGGGGGATGTAACGGAGCCGGACCAGTATCTCTTGGTAGCCAAGGGCGGTAAGGGGGGTTACGGTAATGTCCACTTTGCTAGCAATAACAACCGTGCCCCAGAGTTTGCCACGGAGGGGAAGCCCGGTGAAGAGCGGGAACTCCTCCTCGAACTGAAGCTCTTGGCTGAGGTCGGCATCATCGGTTTACCCAATGCCGGAAAATCTACATTAATCTCGGTCCTCAGTGCGGCCCGTCCTAAGATTGCTGATTATCCTTTCACCACATTGATTCCTAACTTAGGTGTGGTCCGGCGCGAGGGTGGGGACGGGGTAGTATTTGCGGATATTCCGGGATTGATTGCCGGGGCACACCTGGGCGTGGGGCTAGGCCATGATTTTTTGCGACATATTGAACGCACTCGGTTGTTACTGCATGTGGTGGACTTGACTAGTCTCGATCCCCGTGCTGATTTCGATACCGTCCAGGAAGAGTTATTGGCCTACGGGCACGGACTGCCCCAACGCCCACAAATCCTGGTCCTCAACAAGTACGACAGTGTTCAAACCGAGGACACCGACCAGTTAGCCGCGCCCTTCACGGATGTAAACCTGCCCAAAGTCATCATCTCGGCTGCCAGTCGTCACAATCTAGAAACCTTGCTGAGGCTATGTTGGCAAGGGCTAGACCAGTTGTCTGGGGTTTATAGCCTGAGTTAAGAGGCCCCTCCGCCCCACTCGTGGGGGACCTAAGCAAAAGATATCTCCCCTTAATCCTCAAGCGATCCGCCTCAATCTCCCTTAAAAAGGGGGAATCTAAGCATTCTTTGAAAAAGCGGAACGGATACTTATTTCTTCAAACTGGTCATAAAATTCCCTAACCGCCCTAAGGCTGTCTGGAGCGTCTGGGGATCTGTGGCGTAGGAGATGCGGATATGATCGTCCGCGCCGAACGCGATCCCAGGTACACAGGCAACCCGTTCTTGGGCCAAGAGTTTTTGGCAAAAAGTGGTTGAGTCCAGACCCGTACTGGCAATGTCAATCCAGACATAGAACGCACCTTGGGGACGGAGGTAGGCCAGACCGGGAATCGTATCTAGCAGGTCACACACGAGACTACGCCGTTCTTCAAAAGCTCGCCGCATCGTCTGGACGATGGCCGGTGTGCGCGGGTCCGTGAGGGCAGCAAGTCCGCCCCGTTGCACAAACGTTGCCACATTAGAAGTACTGTGGCTCTGGAGTCCCGCCGCGCCCTGGATAATGTCCGGGGGGGCCACCAGATAGCCCAACCGCCATCCCGTCATGGCATAGGATTTGCTGAAACCACTACTGATAATTGTCCTTTGCCAGATCTCATCACCCAGACTGCTGATACTCGTAAAAGTCGCCCCGTCATAGAGCAACTGGTCATAAATCTCATCGGAAAGTACCAACAGGTCATGGTCCACAATGACTTGAGCCAGCGCGGTCAGTTCAGAATGGGTGTAGACCATCCCCGTCGGGTTGCCGGGAGAGTTGAGGACGACTAACCGAGTCTGGGGCGTGATATGGGCCTGTAACTGCGCAGGGGTGATTTTGTATTCGGTGGCCCGTGTCGTGGGCACAAGGACCGCCCGTCCCTCCGCAAGTCGGACCATCTCGGGGTAACTGACCCAGTAGGGGCTAGGAATGATCACCTCATCACCGGGGTCAAGGAGGGTCATCATCAAGTTATAGAGCGATTGTTTCCCACCGACGGTAACGAGGACTTGGGCGGGGGTACAGGACCGACCGACCATTTGGGCAATCGCTTGACGCAACTCCGGGTGGCCTCCCACCGGCCCATACTTGGTTTCACCCCGGTCTAGAGCATCCTTGGCGGCCTGTTTGATGAAGTCGGGGGTATCAAAATCCGGTTCTCCCGCCCCGAGACCGCATACATCCACGCCCGCTGCCCGCAGTTGTGCAGCTTGGGCGGTGACGGCGAGGGTCAACGAGGGGGTCAGTTGGATAATGCGTTGGGCAAGACGGGCCATGGGGACATCCAATGCTTTATCCAGCTTAGGCCCCTACAGCTTGTAAGCCTTACAATTGTTGAAGCAGTTCCCGTGTACCGACGGCATGAGCTTACTCAAAGGTTTTGAAGTAGAGATGTATACGGGTACACCCGCCGGGACCGCTGTGGGTCTCTCCCGTCAGATTGTGGAAAATCTTCCTGGTTTCGTGCGTGAGCCGGATCAGCGCAATGTGGAGTATGTTACCCCGCCGCTGGTGAGTTATCCCGAATTATTATGTGCGCTCCTGCGTCCCCGCAGGCAACTGCGGACTTATTTGCAGACCCAGGGTGATTACACGATCTTGCCAGGGAGTACGTTGGCCTTGGGTGGGAGTGATTACTTTGACCGCTCTGACCCCCATAACCCCTATCATGACCGGATCGCGGCTGAGTACGGCACCAGGGTGGTCACCACCAGTATCCACATCAACTTCGGCCTTGATACGCCTGAACAAATCCTCCTCGCCACGCGCCTCCTGCGCCTTGAAGCTCCCCTAGTACTGGCTTTGAGTGCTTCCTCACCTTTTTTCAATGGCAATGTGACGGGCTACCATTCCACGCGCTGGGGGTTATTTCCCCAAACGCCGGAGCGCGTGCCGCTCTTTACTTCCCATGCTCACTACTGCACCTGGGTTGAAGAGCAACTCCAACTCGGGACGATGTGGAATGTCCGCCATCTCTGGACCTCCGTACGACCCAACGGCAACAATCGCCCCTACGACATCAACCGGGCTGAACTGCGGATTAGCGATTTGGTGAGTGATCCCTGTGTGTTGTTGGGGATTGCCGCGCTCCTAGAGCATCGTCTTCTCGGCCTGATAGCTGGACAGGTGCCCGATCCCTTGACCGCCAGCCCCTTCACCCCTGAGGAATTGGTAGACCTGACCTACATCAACGAACAACAGGTCAGTCGCCACAGTCTAGATGCTCAACTCATCCACTGGCAGACGGGCGCAACGCTTACGGCCCGTGATTGGGTCCAAAGTTGGCTAGAGGCGGCTCAAACTAGTGACCTGCCCGGTATTGCGCCGCACTTAAGAGCTATCACCCAAGTTCTGCAACAGGGAAACGAAGCAATGCGCTGGCTGGGTCAGTATCGGTTGGGTTTACCCATTGAAACCGTACTGCAACAGGCTACCCAGCAGATGGCAGAACGAGAAGCCGCCCTCCTCATCCACTGCCTAGAACCCTGTCATTGACGGTTTACCCTCTCAGGAGGGAGGATTCAGGCGGGATACTTCCCTAGACTGAACCTATCGCTCATCAAAAAACCATGGCTGACACCAAAAAACGTAATGCTGCTGAGGACCCCGAGGCTACTGCACTAGAAGACAGCGGTAACTTCATCCATGTCCCCCCCGAACCGACCCGCCGTGATGCTCACCGCTCGGGCTATATGTTGCCCTGGGAAACCCTGAATGATGAACAGGTAGACCCCAGTGAGGCGGCTCCAGTCAAAGGCACCGAAGAAAAGAAAGCCTAGCCAGTCCTCACGCCCAACACTCATCGGGACGCACCGCCGTATGATTGGGAGTATGCGTCACCTGTTGCTGGCTATAGCCTTGCTCCTGGCTGGTTGTGGGGTTTTGATTAAGCCCGCGCCGCCCACTCCGGTTGTCTTTAGAGACCCCGAGGGTCAGTTTGAGGTGGTTTATCCGGGGGCTTTTCGTCCGACACCACCCAAGGATTCTACGGTTTTTGTGGGGAAGCTGCCGCTAATCACGACGGTTTATGATGCGGGCCGTCTGTCTCCCACGGTCGGTTATTCCACGGTCTTGGTATCCCGATTGGATGCTCCTGGACTACCCAAATACACGCCCGGTCAATGGGTGGATTTGTTGATTCAAGAGCTAAAAAAACGCGGTAAAGTCCTCAAAGAAGCTCCTCTACCCCAGTTCAACTATCAGGGTAAGTCCGTGACCGTCCAAGCCGAGCAGCGGGGCGAGACGACTTTTACCCGGGTGGACTACATCGTGGCGGGGCCGCGTCTCTATCAAGTTACCCTCTCTGCCAAGCGGTTAGAGGTACTAGAGAGTCCCGAATTCCAAGATTTCTTTCGTTCCTTCCGAGTACAGGTCTAGTTACTGCTCCGGCTGGGGTAGCGTCCCCCAACCCTTCGCCCGGTCAGCCGCCCGCAGCACAAAGGCAGCTAGTTTCGCCTGTTCCTCGGGCTTGAGGAAGTCCCCGCCCCGACAGGAACTATCCGTACTTTTCCCATCGTAGGTGCGCGGGACTTTGATGAAGGAAACTAACGCGTTGAGGTTGTCGCGGGGCGGGGTGGCCTGTTTGAGGTCCAATAGGGAAAGCGAGACCTTGGGGTTTTGGAGGGTGTTCCCCCCGACATGACAGAGTTTACAGTTACTCTCAAAAACCGCCTGCCCCTCGGTGATCTGTCCGGCAGTGAAAGCCTGCGTCTCGCCTTGGGGGTTTAGAACTACCGGGATCGAACCCTGGACCTGGAGGTACTGTTGGACGTAGCGGTTAGGCTTGGTCTCGGCTTCAGTGAAGGTCCCAGCACACCCACTTAGCAGTAGGGCCAGCAAAAAGTACGGTTTCACCTAGCGCACATCCTTACCCTTACCCCAGGCCGGGTTAAAGTTAGCTTCCTTGAGGATGTGACCGGCAACTAAGACCAGTTTCTCATCCGCGAAGTTATCAAACTTGGGGTGGCGGCCCTGGTCGTATAAGTTCTCAGTGCCATCGTAGGTCAGGGGCTTTTTCATGTAAGCAACCATGGTCTGGACGTTATCTAAGGGCGGGGTGGCACCCTTCAACTGGTCGAGCGAGAGGTTGATCTCGCGCACGTTGTAGGTTCCATAGGTCTGACCCCCCACGTGACACTTGCTACACTCGGCCTTAAAAATCGCATAACCCTGCTTGAGTTGAGCGCGGGTAAAGGTCTGTTGGGTCCCTGCATCATCGGCCTTAGCCACAAACTCGGTCTTGGATGCGGCTGGGGTCGCTGGGGTCGCCGCTGAACTGTCTTTGGGGGCATCTGAGCAACCCGTCAAAATCACACCAAGGGCAACGGCGCAGAGTAACTTTTTCACGCGATATCTCCTGAGAATGGGGCCTGCACTGCCAGAATAATCTTTTTTGCGTCTTCCAGAGCTAATAATGATTCGGGACTGCGGTAGGGAATATCGTAATGATCACACCAGCGCAGCACTTCAGCTACGGTCAATTGGTAATCTTCGGCTAGATCAACAATTGAAATGTCCGCAAAACCCACCGCTGTCTCCGGGAGCACGATTCCTGTCCATCTTGTCACAGAACAGTTTGAGGAGAGTAGGGTTTACGCTCGCTAGTGTCCCAAGCCTTGACACAACCACTAATGGTGTATAATCCGCTTACACGTTTCCCACCTAAAGCATGATTCAACCCCGTAAATGTCCCTGTTGCCATCGTTTGCTCCAAAATGTTGCCACCTGTGAAGATAGTCTGCTGCGCTGTGATTGGGATGGTAACTTTCATTGGGACCCCCGCTACCGTCGCCTTAGACACCTCGGGAGCCGTCAAGTCTGGAACGTGGATGGCGTAGGTCAAGTCTGTCAAAGTTACGCGCTCCCCGAACCCCGACTCAACCGCAAACCCCCCCGCCCCGTCGAGTTGCCGAAACTCCCCTAACACTAAAGGCCCTCGGCAAGTAATTAAGGCATGGCCCTTGAAAAATTAATGCTTCTAACTTTTGAATGACGAGTAGGGTTTAGGGACGATAGGGTACAGGTATGCAACGTACTATTGCCCAGATCAACGAGCGCATCCAGGATGGCACCGTCACGGTCATGACGGCCCAACAATTTAAACAACAGGCTCAAATTGAAGGGGTCACCCGTCTCAGCCGTCAAGTGGATGTGGTAACGGTGGGTAGTTTTGAACTCACGGAGTCAGCGGGGACAATGATCAACCTCGGGCACCCCGACCCGCCCCTACGGATGCAGCAGGTCTGGCTCAACGATGTGGAGGGCTACTGCGGTTTTGGGGCGGTGGACTTCTATTTGGGGGTCGCGAAGGCTTCCACTAGCCGTTCCTGGCATTACGGGGGCGGTCATGTCATTGAGCAGTTAATTAAAGGTGAGTCCGTCCGGCTGCGAGCTACTGGACTACCCAACGACTGCTATCCCCTGCGTGAATTCGATACCCTGATTACCAAGGACACCATCAACCAGTTCTACCTATTTAACCCACGGGGGCTGTATCAGAATTTCATCGTTGGCGTTAATGGCGGCGACCGTCCGCTGTATACGTTCTTGGGGACGCTGCAACCCCACTTGGGTAATGCCGTCTATGCCAGTGGTGGTGCCCTCTCGCCTTTATTGAATGACCCCTACTTGGAGTTGGTGGGAGTGGGGACCAGAATTTGGT
>Ga0163154_10004022_pt1 | contig 19704 bp, 18 predicted proteins | sample OliLakLV19MP9P1_FD_148649 | JGI IMG/M metagenome (GOLD analysis project Ga0163154, IMG submission 148649) | Freshwater microbial mat bacterial communities from Lake Vanda, McMurdo Dry Valleys, Antarctica - Oligotrophic Lake LV.19.MP9.P1 | ecosystem: Environmental > Aquatic > Freshwater > Lake >...
AGAACTGCTTTCGCATCGCGTTCTTTCATGGTACTCTTCTCCACCGAGAGCCGTATTGCTTGTTGATAAGGATCGTGCTGTCTTACATCTTGCTTGCATTGTGCGTCTGAAAGACGCTTGTTTTTTCCTGCCGGGTGTTTTCAACACCCGGCACAACTCGCCCCTTCCTACTGCAAATCGCGCCGTGTTTTGCGCTCGATATGTCCATCGGCGAACAGAACGATGGCAGTCGCCGTGTCCTTGTCGTCCGATTTATGCGGAAACTCCAGCACCTTACCTAACGCTTGGATTCCCTGCTCCGTCGTTTGCGGCGGAATCGCTATCGTCTCGTTGGCGTCCTTCGAGACCCCGTGCTTCTCGATCAACAGCACCAATTTGCTCGCCGGAATTGCCTTTTTGTCGGGCGTCTCTCCCCGCTCAGGGTTGTACTTCGACGCCAGCAAATTGTACACGTATCCCACAGAACCGCTGTCTGTATTTCCATTCAGAAAACTCATTTTGCCTCCGGGCGTTCCGGGCGACGCCGAAAGATAACCTGCTGCCTGATCACGCCACACTTTCGCTTCAGGAAATTCGCCGTCGTTATCGAGTGCGTATCCGCCCATTGCCCGATACAGAGCCTTCATATTGTCCGACGCAACCATCATATTGCGCGTAATGATGAATCCCTGAACGATCTGCCAGCCGAGCAGCAAAATAATGGCTATCGAAAACAAAATCACGCCCAAAGACAGCCGACTCAACTGCCGCTGTCCGAGCCGAAACGTCGCCTTGCGCTGCGGCGATGCTCCCGCCGAAGAAGAATTGCTCATCGAATCTCACCCTCTTTCTCGCACCGCGCCAGATAATGATAGACCAACGCGCCCGTCATGCCGCGCACCCGCAAATTCTGCCCCAACAACTCCGACAACTCCCTGCGCGAAAACCGAAAATACGGAATGCCGCCGTCGTGCATCCCTTCCTTTTGCCCGAACAGCCGCGTCAGTAAAGAATGCTGATAGGCAGAAAGCACCACGCGCCCGCCCGATTTGACGACCCGCGCCAACTCCGCGATCATTCGTGCGCGACTTTCCGGCGTCGGGAGATGCTCCAGCACTTGACACGACACGACTCGATCAAACCGCTCCGTCTCGAACGGCAGCGCACACACATCGGCTTGAATCAAGTCCACATTCTCAATGCCCGCCGCTTCCAATTTCCTTCGACAGACACGCAGCGACTCCAGCGAGAAGTCCACCGAAACGAGACGCGCCACTTTTTGCGAGAAGATCGCCGTCATTCGTCCCGTGCCGCATCCCGCCTCAAGAAGCAAATCGGACGGCTGCGGCTTCAACTGCGCCAGTGTCACGGGAATTTCTACCTTCCCGAACAGCGCGAGGTTTTTCATCTTGTCATACGCGCCAACCTGCTCGTCGCGTGCCGCCATCTCACTGCGCTTCTTCTCAATTTCAATACTGTCCCCCGCCACATCGTTGCTCGCCTGTGCATTCGTCAACGCCGACGGCAACAGACACGCGATTCCGTCTGTGATTGGAAACGCCCGCCCGCAGGAGTTGCACGTCAGAAGCCCCGAAACCACTCTTGTAACGACCCACTCCTCTGCCGACAACTCCAACGGTTCGCCGCACCCATTCGGACAGCGCAAAAACCCGATTATGTCTCTGTGCATAGGTTTACTCTACCGACGGAATATCCATGGCGTTCAACCACTCGTTCAGCTTCGAGAAACGCGCCGTATCGTTGTCCGGCAGAGCGAGAGGACGCCCTCGCGTATCAATAATCACGCCGACCTTGCCGCCCTGAACCGTTGCAGTAATCGCTTTGCCTTTGCCCTCGCCCATATCGAAATTCTTGGCAGGGGTAATGCTGACTTCCGCCGTCGCAGGAACTGTCTCCTCCTCATCCGTAAAACCGAGCGGAATGACCACAATCTTTCCGAAAGGCACAGCAGAATCCTGCCCGTTTATGCTCACCGTAACGCAAGGCTCGCCCTCTTTCGCGACACCGATAGGCGCGATACACGCACCGAGATATACCAAACAGTCACGCTCCAAAACCTGCGTCGCCGCTTCGGGGTGAACCATCGAAAGCACTCCCAACTGCGGCATCATAAAGATCGAGTCCACCGTCAGCGTCGTGATTCCTTCCGGCTGATAAGCATCCATCATCATCAGGGCGGATTGGGCGCGGCGCGGCGCGTGCGAAAGAACTCCGCCCGCTCCGATAATCATATTCAGGCTAATCATATTGACGAGCGTTTGACCGCCGCCGGATTGATTGAAAATATCGCCGACGCTCCGCGATTGCTGCGCTCCCATCAGTCCGCGTGCCAGCGATTTGTGGTGATGAAACGCAAGGCGCAGGGCTTCACGACTGACGGCTTGCTCGATTAAGAGGTCTTCGTAACGCTGCGGAATCGTTGTGGGGCGGATCATTTTGTTGCGAAGTTGATTCCGCAAGTCCGCCTCGGACACATTGAACGGCAACCAGCGGCGGATATTCTCGACTTTAGCCTCCGTCAGTACATTACAGATCGAATACGACATTCCGAGGTTCGCACTGACACTGCGGTTGAAGATGCCGGAGAAAACCGAAAATACATCGGTTGTCGCGCCGCCGATGTCCACGCCAAGAACATTGATGCCGCGTTCGCGTGCAATGGTCTCCATGATTTTGCCTACCGCGTTTGGCGTGGACATAATATCATCGGAAGTCCACGTTTTGAGTTTGCCATAGCCGGGAGCCTGCTGCATGACGTGTTCGAGGAACAATTCGTGGATCGCTTCGCGTGCGGGGAGTAAGTTTTCGGTATCAATGGTCGGGCGCACATTGTCCACCTGCCGAATCTCGACGCGATCCTCAAGAAGCATTTTCACTTCTTTATAGGCAACTTTGTTTCCGGCATAGATTACGGGCAGATTGAGTCCGATACCGAGGCGCGGTTTCGGGTCGGCACTGACGAGCATCTCCGCCATTTCGATAACGTGCGAGAGTGTGCCGCCATCGGTTCCGCCGCTCATCAGGATCATATCGGGGCGCAATTGCCGCAGGCGTTCGACGCGCTGATACTCTTTGCGGTCATCGTTGACGCAAATCACGTCAATCACAATCGCTCCGGCTCCGAGTGCGGCGCGTTGGGCGGACTCCGCGCTCATATTCTTCACGACACCCGTGACGGTCATCTGCAATCCGCCGCCCGCCGATGACGTGCTGAGATAAATATCCACGCCGGTTTTGTCGTCGGTTGCGGGCGTCATGGGTTTGTCGGCACTGAGAATTTTCCTGCCCGTGAGTTCTTCAATTTCACTCACTGCATTTCTCACGCCAACGGTTACATCATCGAAGGGGGCTTCGACGGTGGTCGGGGCTTCGCCGCGAGAGATGAGACGATAGATGCCGTTGGGTTGCTGCTCGATTAGGATGGCTTTGGTGGTGGTGCTGCCGCAGTCGGTGGCAAGAATGGTCTTGATTTTGGATGGATCGAAGGTGTTGCGGATATGATGTTCGCTCATGGGTGGACGGTTTGCTCCCGGAATGAAGATACGCTGTGTGAGGCGCGTTGATTCATTATAACACAGGGCGCGATTCGTTGCAAATCACGGGGTTGTCCAGTCAGGGCAAGCACATCTAAATTTTTTGACCTTTGCATCTCATCAAGTAACGGTTGACTGGAACATTTCCCTTCGGTCAGGATGATGCTGGACTCCTTTTGAGGGGCTTTTTTGAGAAGGAAAGGGTCGTCAATGGAATCGTTGATATTTGTTGCCACTCGTTGAATGAAATTTAGATGCGCTTGCCCTGTTTGGAGGCTTCCGGGAGAATACCTTTTGGATTTTCGACGTCCCTGTTTCAGGTTTGGTATAATGAGTGTAGTCTATTGAATTATGCTTCGAGGTCGCTATGTCCGTCTGTGTTTTGGAACGCCCTGAAAACTCTCTCTCGCCAACCGTGCCGGATGCTTATTATCTCGGTGATATTCGCATCAGCCCGCCCGTTGTGCTGGCTCCGATGGCGGACGTCACCAACGGCGCGTATCGCCGCCTTGTTAAGCGTATCGCGGGTCCCGGCTTGCTGGTGACCGAGTTGATCAGCACGATGGCACTGCACCACAACAGCAAGCGCACCTATTCCATGTTCGACGTGACGCCGGAACAGCATCCGCTGGCAGTCCAACTCTTCGGCAGTGACCCTGAAATTATGGCGAACGCAGCGCGAGTGGCAGTGAATGAGGGCGCAGATATTATTGATATCAACATGGGCTGCTGGGTTCCGAAAGTCTGCAAAACCGGCGCGGGAGCCGCCATGATGCGTGACGAAGAGACGGCGTGCCGCGTTGTTGGGGCGATCATTGATGCGATTGCGCCCGTTCCGGTGACGGTCAAGATGCGAGCTGGCTGGGATTACGGGCATTTGGCGACTGCCGGACTCGCCCGCAAATTGGAGCGAATTGGCGTGGCGGGGTTTGCCCTGCACGGACGCTTTGCCGTCCAAGGACACAGCGGCAACGCCGACTGGAACCTCATTCGCGAGATGAAGCAGGCAGTGGGAGTTCCGCTTGTCGGCAATGGCGACATCAAACAGCCCGAAGACGCCGTCCGAATGTTCGCCGAAACGGGGTGCGACGGCGTCATGATCGGACGTGCCGCCATCGGCAACCCTTGGATTGTGCGCGATGTGGTTTCCCTGCTGACAACAGGCAAAATCCCGCCGCCGCCAACGCTGGAAGAGCGGATCGAAACCGCCCTTGCCCATGTCACGGATTTGGCACAAAACTGGGAAGAGGAGCGGGCGGTTCGTCACTTGCGCGGGCAGTTGCCGCTCTATATCAGCGGGATTGTCGGTGCGCCGCGAGTGCGCGAAGCGATCACCCGTACGGTCTCCATTGCCGAAGTCAGAGCGGTTTTTGCCGCCTATTGCGCTCGTCTCAAGGAATCGGCGCACGCTTCGGAATTGATCGAGAATTCACGAGAGGATTGAACCCCAATGAGAGCATTACGACAGAAGAGAGGAACGCCATGATCACCGAAACGCGGGCAACCATCGAAGACCTCTACAAATATGACGGCAAAGCGGAATTGGTCAATGGGGAGATCGTCGAATTTATGGCAATAGGGTATGAACCGGGTTATGCGGGCGACGAAATCTATGTCGCACTACGGGAATACGTCAAGCGCGTCGGCATTGGACGTGCTGTTGGAGACAATAAAGGCTTCTACGTTTTTCTTCCGCATCGCGAATCGTTTAGTCCCGACGCGGCATACCATCTTGGCGCAAATACGAAAATGCGCTTTCTCGAAGGTGCGCCTATTTTTGCCGTTGAAGTTCGGAGCGAGAACGATCACGGCGCGAAGGCGGAGCGCGATATGGAAGACAAACGCGCCGATTATTTTCTTGCTGGCACCCAAGTTGTTTGGGACGTAGATTTGCAGAGCGTCAATGTCGTGCGAAAATATACAGCAGACAATCCGACTGTGCCGCAAATCTTTCGCAAAGGCGAATTTGCCGACGCCGAACCCGCTGTTCCGGGCTGGAAAATGTCTGTCAATGACCTCTTCGCGCCGGACTAACGCTTGCGTTGATACAGAACAAGGAATCTGCCCTCCTCATGTCGAATAGTCACGGCAACATTATTGAGGAAATTGAGTGAGAGGCGGGTTCGCCTTCGGAGAGAGTAAACGCATGGTGCGAAAATATCTGAACTATATCATTTTTGGGTTCGTTGTGCTGGTTGTCGTTGGGCTGGCGGTCAATCATAGCCGCAATATGCGCCAACTGGTCAACGATATGGCAAACGGTTCGCCCGAAGCACAAAAAGCGGCGGCGGCAAAACTGATCACCGCCGAGCAGTTCATGGATTCGATCACGGGCGAAACCAAAGAGACGCGGATCAAAGTCGCGGGAGCGTTGGAGGCGTTGGCGACTCCCGATGCTGTCAAACAAGGCGTCACCATGCTCAAGGACGCGGATCGCTCTGTGGGTGACCGTGTGGTTCAAGTCTTGCAGAAAATCGGCGCGGCGTCTCCCGCTCACATCAAAGCATTGGTCGAAGGACTGAAGAACGGCGACGCCAATATCCGCAAAGGAACTATCGTTGCCCTCTCCGATTCCAAGAGTGGAGTCGGTCCGAAGCCGGGTGTCAGTGCAGAAATCGTTGCTCTGATGAAAGCCGATGGCAACGCACGCAGCCCCGGCGGCGATGTCTTGGGGAGCAAACTCTTTACTCAAGATGCGGCGGCGCGTGCCGAAAGCGTCCAACTTCTTATTCAGCAGATGGAAGAGAAAGACGAAGCCGTGCGCGGCGGCGCAGCAGAGGCACTCGGCAAAGTTGGTGATCCGGCAGCTCTGGATCGCCTCAAGACTGCGATGAAATCCGATACCGCACAGTTGCGACGTATCGCCATCGGTTCTATCGCGTTGATCGCCGACCAACGCGGCGAGGATGTCCTCACAGAAGCCATTACCAATACCGACGACGACAACGAGGCACGCGCTCAGGCGGCAGCAGGTTTGGGCAAAATCGCGACGCCCTCCGCCCTCGATACGCTTCTCAAAACCCTTGACGACGACGACTTGAAACTGCGGTCTGCGGCAGTAGCGGCATTAGCGCGGGCGGGGCGTCAGACGGCAGACACAGCGGCAAATCCCGAAGTGGTTTCGCGCTTGAACGCTGCCCTCAGCGATCCTCGCGAAACGGTTCGTATGGGAGCGGCACAAGCTTTCCAAGTCATTGGATCGAAAGAGGCAAATGCCGCGTTGATCGCCATTCTCAAAGGCGACGGCAGTACCGAATTGAAATCGGCGACGGCACGCGCTCTCGGATTCGAGGGCAATACCGAAGCGATCACTCCCTTGATTTCCGTCATCGGCAGCGATACAGGAGTTGTCGGGGAAGCGGCACGCGACTCCTTGGCGCGTATCGGTTCCGGCGCAACAGATGCTTTAACGGGGCTTCTCGCTCAGGGCGGCACACAGGCTTATGCGGCGGCGCAAGCTCTTGCACAACAAGGTACGGCGGCACTTTCTGCCCTCCAAAAGTCGGCGCAAAGCACCAATCCCGTCACGCAGCGATGGGCAGCGGTGGCATTGGGCGGTCTCGGTGTCGCCGAAGCACGTCCGGTTTTGGAGAAATTAGGCAAATCGTCTGATCCCGATGTCGCTTATGTCGCCCAAGAACAACTTAGGTCATTGGGTCATTAGGTGATTGGGTCATTGGGCAATTCCACTTCCGTTCGTATGAATTGAATTGAGAGTGCGAAGCACGGCACAGCGGAATGCCCTCACACAGTTAAAGGTTTTAGGACGATGCAGGTTCGGGTACAAGAACGTACCCGCCTAAAAAACAGACGTCCTGCGGACGAAATCCCTCATTAAGAGTGTTACCCTCTGCATTGGGATTTGAGTGCGAAACACGGCACGGCGGAACGCCCCCTGCGGAGGAATGAATTGTTACTGTCCAAATTCTCGTTGCTGAGATTTTGCCGGGTGTGCGGGCATTGAAAATACCCGGCACCGTGTCCTGCGGATAAGCACCCTTCGGATGCGTTGCTCTTGCGCGAGAATTCCGCGTCCGAAGGACGCTTGGCGGAACGCCATACAGACGGGGGTTTAAAACCCCCGGTTAAGAGCAGCAACGAGATTTGGACAGTAACAATATGACGAAACTCTCTTGCCGTGTCTGCATTGCCCAATGACCCAAACACAAAAAGCCGCCTCTTCTCCAAAAATGAAGAAGAAGCGGCTTCGTTGTTGTCAAACAGAAATCAAGCCGACCAGCGTCCAGTTGTCACAGCGAGAATCACGCTGAAAGCGAAAAACGCTATCGAAAGGTTGCGCGTAAGCAGATTCATTTTCTCCTCACGTCCGGCAAGCCCTTTGAATGATGACTGAACCGACGTACCAATCTGTCCGGTCAAGCCTTCTGTTTTGCTTTCCTGCTGTTGGATGATAAAGATCAGGCTAATGCCGGTCAAGACCTGCGCGATAGAGATCAAAATATAGAGAGCCTGAAGCATCGTGAATCAATCCTCCTCACAAAATTTCGTTGTCATGATGCCATCACAACGCCTAAATGTCAAGCAAAACAGCCTATTTCTTCCGCATCTCTTCTTCGACACGGCGGCGGATTTCGGCTTCACGCTCTTTCTCTTTACGGAGTTCGTCGTCTTGGTCTTCGCTCATTCCCTTCTTAAACTCTTTCATGCCCTGACCCATTCCCTTCATCATTTCGGGAATTTTCGTTCCGCCGAAGAGTAAGACGATGACCAAAATGACAATAATAATCATCGTCGGATTCATCGGATTGGCTAAAGTTTCTAAGGTTCCCATCATCGAAAATCTCCCTGATTAGTCTACACACTGTCGCCGCATTATCCCTTGGATCGCGGCACTCGTCCTGAAGCGGCATGAACTTCCGGCGCGGCATCTGCCAGCGCGGGCGAGGCAAAATCGCCTCGTGTTTGCTCTACCGAACCCGTTGAAGTCGAGGCACTGCCTTCGGCTTGGAACGGCTCCCACTTTTCCAGTTTGACACCTGACGAGTGAGAGTTATCGCCAGAACCGGTATTGTAGGCACTGCCATTATAGTCGGTGCCATAGTTGGTCGTATCGTCATAACGCGGCGGCTCATAGGGACGATTATAGGTATCGTCATCCGTGGCTCCGCGCATGGCATCGGTGATCTCTTGGGTCGAGCGGCGCAGTTCGCGCAACGCACGCCCCAATTGCGCCCCAATCTCCGGCATTTTCTGCGGACCGAAAAGAATCAGCAGAATCGCCATCACGAGAACAATTTGTACAGGACCAAAAAAGGCGAGTTCCACGAGTTTCATGCCTCAAAGTTTAGCGTTTCAATACGTGACTGCTCCGCACACGCGAAAATGGCGTCACAGGTACAAAATCCGGCTCCGATAACGGCGGCGTTGGCGGCTCCTGCTCCTGTTGCAAGGCGAAGGGCTTCCCGATAATCTTCGGGTTTTGCGCCGTGGCTCCAACTCCAAAGGTATGCCGCAAGAAATGAGTCACCGGAAGCAACCGCACTGGCAAATTCGATTTTTGGCGGGAACGAGCGCAACGCCATACCGTCGCGTGTGACCAAAAGCGCACCGTCCTCGCCCAAAGTCACCGCGAGAACATCCACCGCTTCCGTGGTCAATTTCCGTGCCGTTTCAGAAAGATCAGCATCGCTTTCAATAGAATAGCCGATTCCTGCCAATTCTGCGCGATTCGGCTTGGCAAAATAGGGATGGGCGTCCAGTCCGATTTTGAGTGCCGCTCCGCTGGTATCCAATACCGTGCGAATTTCACGCGATTTGGCGCGAGCGATCAACTCCGCATACAGATCGTCACTCGCTCCCGGCGGCAAACTGCCGCTAAGTACGACAAAATGAAAACTCACTTGTGACAGCAAACTCTCGAATCGGCGCAATAGGGAGGTTTGCTCCCGCCGTGTGATCTCGTGTCCCGGCTCGTTGATTTCGGTCTGCGTGCCGTTAGTTGGATCGATCACCGCGCTACAAAGACGTGTCTCGCCTGAGACCCGTACACACTGCTCGGTGATCTCTTCTTTTTCAAGAGCGCGAGCAACAATTCGCCCATTTAAGCCGCCTAAAAAACCTGTAACGATAGCTTCGCCGCCTAATGTTTGGTAAACACGGGCAACATTGATGCCTTTGCCACCCGCGACGGTATGCGTCAACGTCGGGCGATTGACACGGTCTATCTGAAATCCATCTACCCGATACGTTTTGTCTACTGCCGCATTCGGCGTCACCGTCAGAATCACTGGACGGCTCCTCTCGATCCTCTGGTACGCAACGCAGGGGAGAAATGTTTGCCCGCGCCGCAGATTTTTTTAGAAAGCAGGCGAGCGTACTTTGAGTCAGTGCGAGGAATGAACGCGCCAATTATCTTGACAAATTCTACCACAGGGCGTATACTCTTAGCAAGTTTCGTGGCATTTCTGTTGCGATTCGCGCCCAGGTGGTGAAATGGCAAACACGCTAGTTTCAGGTACTAGTGCTCGCAAGGGCTTGGAGGTTCAACTCCTCTCTTGGGCATGACCGAATAACGTATTACGTTATTCGGTTTTTTGTTTTCGGGGGCGTTTTCAACACCAATTTTTCAGGGGTTTGAGAAGGCGAGCGAACTTGTGGAAAAATGTATTGCAGTGCAGTCAAATTTGCGTTTTGTCCTCTTGCGTTTCCTTGTAGACTATGCTACTATAGCCGCATCGTGAGGTTTTGCCGTGCCAAACTCTACCCTTTCTGGCGCGGCGGTTGGAATGCTCGCCATTGAGAAAATGCGCCCTCTCTGCCAAAGATCGGCGCGTCGGATGTATCCCTGTGAGAAAAGGAGAACTCGAATGCCCTACTCCGTCAAAAGCCAAAAGAATGGTACTGAGTACTACCTGCACTCTCAAGAAACCGATTCGCGGGGCGGCAAACGCCTATTGTATTTCTTTCGCAAAGTGGTCAAAGAGGGTGCTTTGGATGCCTTACCCGAAGGCTACATCATTACGGAAAGTGCACAAACCGGACTTCCACTGTTGAAACGCAAATGAATACTCCCATAATTCGCCCTGATTCGGATGTGCCTGTTCAGGGCTACTGCGTCCATTGTCGCTCTCAGCGGATGATGCAGGCAGCAATTCAAGTTTGCAACAAGCGTGGCAGACATGACCTGAAAGGTCAATGCGCCACCTGTGGCAAGGCAATGTATCGGCTTGGTGGCTGGGAGTCGCTCTCTCATGCCGTTGTTGCAGCAGATACGCCGCATGATTCTTCAACAGACTCGAATTCAACCATCCCTCCCGCTTGAATGCGCTTTTTAGCAGGAAATTGAAGAATTTCGTCGGCTCTCGATGCTGCCTATACTCTTTACGTATGGGCAGCATTTTTCTTTTGGGTCATTGGTGTCGTTGGGTCATTAGACCTCTTGTAAGAGTACAGCGAAATGAATTTCTCTGCTGGGGGCGTTCCGCCGTGCCGTGCTTCGCACTCTCAAGGAGCCAGGGAATTTCGTCCGTAGGACGGCTGTTTTTGAGTCGGGTACGTTCTTGTACCCGACTTACGCAAGAGGTCTATTAAAAAACCAACGTACTTGGCGCGGCAGATTTCACTGGAATTGCCCAATGACTCAATGACCTACCGACCCATTCGGCGGCGTTTGAGGATGCCGAATGCGCCCGTTAGTCCCGCAACGGCAAAGATGGCGAAACTGCTTGGGGCGGGAACGGGAGAATAGATTCCTCCTAAGAGATTGTAGCGCGTTCCTGAAGCCGTTCGATACTCTACTCCATTGACCTGATTCCCATCGGCATCGAGCAGTTGAATCGATTCCAATGTCAGTGTATTGTAGTAATCCGCAAGACCCTCACCCGTAACTCCTTCGGGAGTGCCGGGGTCGTTGGTATTGCCGCCGATGACAGCGCCAAGTTCTGTGCTGAGGTCAATTGGCAGACTGGAATTGACAGCCCACGAGGGAGTGGCAAAAGTTGTAGAGGCAGATTCCGTGAACTCAAGAAAATTATTTCCTGCCGCCGAAAAATTGATATAAGCGTAGGCATGATCTGGAGAGATGACGCCATCAAGATGGAATACATAGCGGATCGTTACGCCGTTGTCTGCGAAGGGATTGAGATACAAGGTATCGTTGAACTGCGACTGAGAGGCGGCGTGTAGATATTGCGCCGATCCATTTGGATTAGGAGCATCGCCCCCCAGATAATAAGGCGCATTGGAGGCGTTGTAATACGGGTTGGTAATAATCCCTCTCGCAGAGGAGTGAAGCCGCCCGTATTCCGCTTTGCCAGCCGCCGAACCGGAAAACGTCATGGTCTGGGCATTGCCCTGACTGTCCAAGCCGGAAAACGAGCCGCTTCCCGATGCTGTCACTGCTGCACCGATGCCGCTGGAGTTTTGATTGAAACGCCAAATTGGAATGCTCCCATCGGCTGCGAGATTGCCTGCCCCGACTTGAACATAAGTATTCAACGACTGAGCAGAAGCGGAAGAGGCAACTGCCAAACTGCCGAGAATCGCCAGTCCGAGAGTAAGAAAACTACGGTTGAGAGAGTACATTTCGGTTCCCCTTGATTCCCAGAATGAGAGTGCAGCGTGACAGAGCGTTTCGTAACCGTCGAAAAGTCGCCCGCAACGCCGCAAATAGGAATACAAAGGGATTATAACCGAGGGGTATTAACCGTCTATCAGCAAACGGCATTAAAAATCATTAACAGCGCGTGAATTTTGGAGAAAAGGGAGATATTTTGTGTCCCAACCGCAAAACCCAGTACAAATTCCAGCCTATTCTGCCTGAGAAGCCGTCAAGCAGATGCCGTCGAAATTTGCCTGATAGCCGTTGAGCCGCTCTAAACCGACGCGCAAACCTTCGCCGAGACAGGGAGTCGTATCGTCTGCGGTAAATGTCAGGTGAACTTGCTGAAATGTGCCTTTGGGTGGTTCAACTTCGCTGCTGTCCGCAAGAATCTGCCCCGAAACTGTCTCCAAAGTGATGCGCCCGGAGCCGGAATAGTCGAGACGGTTGCCGATCCACGCCGTGAGGGTATAGGTGGTTTGCGAGGTCAAAACAGCGTCCACATCCTGAAACAATCGCCCCGACAGGGTATGGTCGCCGACAGCCGCCACGTTGGTTCCCGAAGGGATACCATTCGGGAAAACGGCGAACGTCGGCACATTGATATTGACGGAGTCTACGCCTTTCCAGCCAAACGGCACGAGAAACGGATGGGCGAACATTCCCCCGCGATTGGTGATCCAGAGTTGGTCGGAGCGATCCGTCTCGAAATTGCCATTGATGATGAGATTGCCGCCTCTGTCCCAATCAGGAGGCGTTTCCTCTGCCGCGTCTCGATGTTTTAGAAATTGGCACGTCGTCTCCATAAAGGCAAAGCGCATGACGCCTTGCGTCTCATCTTCGGAACACATCAGCCATGAGGAAGCCACCAAAGTTTCCAGATACTCTTCCGCCCGCTCGCATCCTGTCATAGCGCGTGCGCCTTCCAGTGTCCACTCTTTTTGCAGGGCGGCGAGTTGGCAGCAGAAAGCGCGAACGTCCGATGGCAGCAGATTCAAGCTTGTCTCGAAAACGGTTCGCAACGCACGGTGACGCTCCGGCAGACCGCGCTGACGGGATTTGAGTTCGAGGAGATCGCGGCGCAGAGAGTGGGCGATCTGTCCGGGCGTTTGTGCGACGACGTGCGCTGCCGCCAATTCGAGAGCCAGCGGAATTCCTTCAAGGCGCGTGCAAATTTCGGCGATGGCATCGGCATTGCGAGCGGAAAAGAGAAAATCGGGGCGGGCTTTGGCGGCACGATCCACAAACAGCGCGACAGAAGGAAACTGCAACAGATTCTCGACAGGCACAGAGGCGGGCGCAGTCTCCAGCGGCGGAAGCGAGAGAACCGCTTCTCCGGGCAAGTTCAAGCGTTGTCGCCCGACGTTGAGCAAATGGAGAGAGGGAAATTCGCCCAAAAGTGCGAGGCAAAGAGAGGCCGTGCTTTCGACAAGATGCTCGGTATTGTCCAAAATCAGCAGGGTTTCGCCGTGCCGCGTCAGAAATTCGCCGAGTTGAGTCGTGAGCGGCGTCGGTTCCTGCAAGTTTGCTCCGATGGCTTTCCGCAAAGCCGCGTTTACTTGGTCGAGCGTCGCCGCGTGTTCCAGCGAGACAAAAAGGCAGTTCCATTCGATCTCTTTGGCGGTTTCGACTGCCAAGCGCGTCTTGCCGATGCCGCCGATGCCGGTGAGGGTCACAAGGCGGTTAGTGTGTAACAGCGTGAGGAGCGTCTGCTTTTCGCGTTCGCGCCCAAAGAAATGGGTCAGGGCGAGAGGCAGGGAGACAATGCGCTGTTCGGGAGAGATACGCGGTGAAGGCGGCGTTTGTTCTGCATTGGCACTCGCTGCGAAAGGAACGGAGCGGACTTCGGCTTGCGGGGTGAGCGTTTCGATCAGGTGATCATAATGATTGCGGCTGTTGACCGCCCATTCGTCATAGTAGGCGGGAAGGAGCGGCTCCTGCGCCAGAAGCAACGCTTCTTCTTTTTTGCCCTGCCGCCATAAGGTGCGAAACTCGAAGACATCACAGGAGACGGTTTCGGGGCGCAGCCGTACCATTTTCGGTTCGCTGACATCCAAGACGGAACCGAACGGCACTTCTTCCGGTTCGAGATGGCGGCGCAGCGAGGCGAGGGTCACGCGGAAACGGTTGGCGACCACTTGCGGATCGTCCTCATCCGCCCACAAAACTTCATACATCGCTTCGCGAGAGCAATAACTCCCCAAATGTAACGCCAAATAGGCGAGCATTGCCCCGACCTTCTGCGAACGAAATCGGCGTGTTTCCGTTCCGAAGCGGTCTTGAAGGGCGAGTCCGCCGAAAAGACGGACTCGCCAGAGATGGGTTGGGGCGTTAGGTGATTGGGACATTAGGTCGTTGGGTTATTGGGCAATTCCAATCACGTTTCTGTTCATTGGCATTTGAGTGCGAAGCACGGCACGGCGGAACGCCCCCGTCTGAGAAATTTATTTCGCTGGTGTTGATTGGCGGCTCTGGATTTTCAATGACCCAATCACCCAACGACCCAATCACCTAATCGCCGTCGAACGTGAGTCCGATTTCGGCACGCCAGAGATCGAGGGCTTTCATATTGCCGAGGGTGTCGTCCCACGTCATGCAGGGACGTTCCGCCTGTTTGCCGCCGATATATTTGGCAACCGTGTCGGTTTCGATGGCATAGAGCGGAAGCCCGCCGACAACGATAACAGTTTCAGGGTCTTTGCCGTTGCGGTGCAGAAGAATCTTGTTTTCGCCTTCGTTGGGGAACCACGGATTCGGGACGCGAATACTGCCTTCGGAACCCCAAAGTCTGAGTTCGCTGTCCACGCTGACTTGAGTTCCGCAGCACAAATTGGCGACGGTTCCATCCGGGAATTTCAGGCTGGCAGTCGCTTGTTCGTCTACCTTGCTGATGTCGCCGATATGTCCCGTTCCCTTGATCTCGATGGGTTCCGCGCCGGCAACGAGGCGCGTCATGGACATCGTGTAGCATCCGACATCCATAATGCCGCCGCCCGCAACGTCGCGCCGCATACGGATATTTTCGTAGTGCGCCCCCATGTTATAACTGAAATTCGTCTGGATCAGGCGCAGTTCGCCGATGGCTCCGCTTGCCAACAATTCGACGAGTTTGGCGGTTTGCGGATGACAGCGATACATAAACGCTTCCATCAGAAACACGTCGTATTTTTTCACTTCTTCAAGAGTTGCGACTGCTTCGGCGTGATTGACAGTGAACGGCTTTTCGCAGAGAATATGTTTGCCTGCTTGGGCGCATTTGATTGTCCATTCCGCGTGCAGGTTGTTCGGCAGAGAGATATGGATTACGTCAATGTCGGGATCATCAAGCAAGCCTTGATACGTTGCATACCGCCGTTCGACGCCGAATTCTTCTCCAAACTTATCCGCCGATTCCTGTGAGCGGCTGCCAATGCCGACGAGTTCACCCGTTTCCGATGCCTGTATGCCCTGAGCGAAGGTTCCGGCGAATTTGCCCGCGCCCAAAATGCCCCAGCGTAGTTTTGCCATAACGAAAGTTGCTCCTTTACCAAAATGGTGTGATGATGCGAAAGAGTATTCGCCACAGAACGTGAAAATCCTCTAAGAATTTGGGAGAAAACAACGATGCTTTACGGAGAACGAGTGACCTTGCGCCCGATTGAGAAGGATGACTTGCCCCTTTTCAAGCAGTTTTATAACGATGTCGAAGCCGAGATTGCCAGCGGAGGCGACCCGCCCACGCCGCACAGCAACGAGCGAATCGAGCATTGGTATGCAGAATTTCCGAAAAAAACCGAGATGGGCTGCGGCGGTTTCGCCATTGTCGCCGACGAAAAATGTATCGGCTCCATCGGCTTATTCGCCTACAACGCGCTGACTCATACTTCCATGCTCGGTATCACGATTGGCGACAAAGAGTATTGGGGCAAAGGGTATGGACGCGAAGCCATCGGGCTGCTGCTGGATTATGGATTCCGGCTCCACAATTTGCGCCACATTTGGCTGAACACCCTCAGCAACAACGAACGCGCCATTCGGTGTTATCTTCGCTGCGGCTTCATCGAAGAGGGGCGACTGCGCCAACACGTTTGGAGCAATGGCGACTATGTGGACGAAGTCTCTATGGGACTCTTGCGCGACGAATGGACGGCGAAGAGAGATTACTGACTCACCTCTCACAGCGGGTACTGAAAACCCCCGGCGTAACATGACGCGACAAATCAGAGGTCAATACTGAACGTCAAGAGCAGAATATCTTGACGTAGATCATCAGGTGTCCGCGCACGGTTGAGAAATGTCGCCTGATACCCCAACTCGGTACGCACCGTTTTATTGACATTATATCCTACCCCAAAGAAGACACGATATTGATCAAAACCGCCCTCCGGTCCGAGTGCCGTGTTATTGATATTCCAGAACAATTCGTTCGAGAAGATGCCGATCCATGGGCTTTTGTCAACAAGAGGTTTACTCAACCGAGTCTGATGCCGGAGTCGAATCGATTCCTCTCCTACCCCGCTGATCGAACGGATTTCGAGGCGCGTCCGATTAATCATACGATAGGTTCCTATCTTATCTTCCCAGAGCAATTGACCGAACCAGCGATCCTCGTTATTGAATTCCGGACTGAAAGACGGCGTCCAGCCATAGCCAATCCATGCCGAAAAATTGCCGGAAATCTGATAGCCGACTGCCGAACGAATGAGAAGTTGCGACGTACGGGAGTAATCAGTTCCTAAGCGTGGTTGTATCTCGCCGTACAGCCGCAGCCCGCTTTTGTAGCGTTTATTGAGGACAAGCATTGTCCAGAGTTGAGAGTCGGCATTTTGTGCATGGGTAGGTACGCCAAACGACAAAAGGAGGCAGAGTGAGAAAGCAATACAAGCAAAACAGCGCGACATATTAAAATGACTCTTTCTTCTGGCGCAGAGGCAATCCCGCTGCCTTTCACCACAAACGGAATATGAATAGGAAGCCATAGAAATTAATAGACCTCTTGCAAGATTCCAGCAAAATAAATTCCTCGTGCAGGGGGCGTTCCGCCGTGCCGTGCTTCGCACTCGATAGGGAGAGGGAATTTCGTCCGTAGGACGGCTGTTTTTGAGTCGGGTACGTTCTTGTACCCGACTCTTGCAAGAGGTCTAATAGAGAAATCGCTGAAACTCCGTACATTCGCCAATGCGGGGGTTTTAAACCCCCGTCTGAAATGGCGTGCCGCCAAGCGTCCTTCAGACGCGCAATGTACGAGATTTATCTGATTTGTCTATTTTGTCTATAACATTCATAACACTTATTCTCGGTCTCTATGAACAGGTAACACAGATCGAATTCCTACAAAACAAGTGCTTTGTAACAAAATAGGCAGATCGCAGTCATATCGGATATGAGACACGCGACCCTTTCTTTACTTGGCATGGTACTGGCAATGGCGGGAAATTCTGCCCTCGCCCAAACATTGCCCGCCATCATTTCAGCCGGAGCCGATCACAATATTCGCCGGTTCGATTCCACCCCCAAACAAGCCTCTGTGATCGGAGCGCACGACGACACAATCAATGTGATCGCCCTGATTCCGGGCAGTGGCGGCGAACTTTTAGCGTCTGCCAGTGCCGACGGCATTCTGCGTTTGTGGAACATCAAGCAGACCCGCACCACGCATACGGTCAAGGCACATAACGGCGCGATTCTGGCACTCGCTATCACTCCCGACGGCAAACTGCTCGCGACAGGCGGCGAAGACAAGCATATCAAAATTTGGGATGTGAAAACCACGAAAATGCTATCCGACATCGAGGCGCACGGCGAGGCGGTACGTGCCTTACAGTTCACCGATGACGGGGATCAACTCATCAGTGCCAGCAGTGACCGAACGATTCGCTTCTGGAAAGTTGGGCGCAAGTCCACCGCCGTTACTCTCGAACAGCGCATTGACACCAACGCTCATGATCGCGGCATTACGGCGATGTCTATCGCCCCCGACGGCAGAATGCTTGCCAGCGTTTCCGGCGATTCCTATCTCAAAACGTGGCGTATGGAGAGCCTCGATAAGCGCGTCAAAGCCTCGGATCGCGAACTGACAGCAGTCGTCTTCTCTCCCGACGGCAAAACGCTCGCAACAGGCGATGAGGACGGACGCATTCGCCTCTGGGACGTATCCAAAGGCGCGTTTCTCCCTTTCACTGCCAGCCATGATCGGGCAGTGTTCACTCTGGCATGGTCGGACGACGGCAAGGTTCTCGTCAGTGGTGGCGAGGACAAAACGATCCGCTATTGGAACACGTCCACCGGGCAGCAACTTGCCAAAATCGCCGCCCACGACGGAGCCGTCAAATCACTGGTTGTGCTGCCGTAAATTAAGAAGAGGGTAGGAAAGACAAGAGAACCACGGGGAACACTGGGGCAATTCAAGAACCCCATTTCAGGCTTTTTGCATTGTTTTTCGTGTTCTTTCGTGTGTTTCGTGGATCATTGCATTGGGTTTTGTCTCCTTTTCTCTTCTTCTCATAGTTTGGCGGGATCAAGGACGACGTGCCGGATCAATTCGCGCTTCCATGTGTAGGTGATATGGATTTTCTTGTCTTTGGTTTGGATCACGGCGGGATAGGAATACTCGCCGGGTTCGTCTTCCAAAGTGAACACTCTTTGCCACTCCACTCCATCGCGGCTGACCGCAACACACAGCGGAGTGCGAACGTCGTTGGTCTCCGTCGGGTTATAAATGAGAATGGCGCGACCATCGGCTAAAACTGTGGTGTCGATACCAGAGTCGGGATTGGGCAGATTGGTCTCTGTGAGCGGTTGCCATGCTTTGCCGTCTTTGGATTGACTACCGAGCAATTTGCCTTTGGTTCCGCGACATAGCATCATCAGTTTGCCATTAGGAAAGCGCATCAATCCGGGCTGAATTGCACGGGATTCTTTGCCATCGTTGAGCGACGGCGTGAGAAGCCATGAATCGCCGCCGTCGGAAGTCAGTTCGAGATGGACTTTCCAGCCGTCGTGTTCGGTGCTTGAGGGACAAAGAAGCGTGCCGTCTTTGAGCAAAAGCGGCTTGTTTTTGATGGGACCGAGAACGCCGTCGGGCAGACGTTTCACTGCCGACCACGATTTTCCTCCGTCGCCCGATGTGCGAAGCATTCCCCACCATTGGCGCGGATTGGGTCCGACTTTATAAAACAGCATCAAGCCGTATTTGGGGTCGTTGTGCAGCACAGGATTCCAGCAAGGAAAGCGCGTGCCATCGGTCTGCACGCCGTTTGCCGCCTCGACGGGAGCCGACCATTTGCCGTCACGATGCAGCGAAATCCAGATCGTGACATCTTTTTCGCCCTCATCGGAACCGCCGAACCATGCCGCGATCAGTCCGTCTTTGGTTTCGGCAATCGTGGACGCATGGCACGACGGAAACGCCGCTTTCTCATAAAGGAACTCTTTGGTGAGTTGTGCGCCGGTGTCGGCGCGTGCTGTCGGTTGTGTTGTCATCAGAATCAGTCCTACCATTCCCAAAAGTATCCATTCCCGCATGATTGTCCTCCATTACGTTATAGTGCTTGTGTTGTGCATTTGGCGTCCGAAGGACGCACGGCGGCTTGTCCGCCCCCAGCGGAGGAATTCATTGTTACTGTCCAAATC